>OCOJ01001074.1_pt1 | contig 11910 bp, 9 predicted proteins | sample 1539251 | NCBI WGS metagenome assembly OCOJ01 (sample SAMN01911457, study PRJEB22624) | soil metagenome | biome: Soil | place: Malaysia | collected 2012-04-30 | depth RA_metagenome m
GGCTGAGCTTCAATTTGTATCGCCTGAGGCATCGCTACCTTTTCTGGAGGAAGTCAACAGAGCCAGATAGGTTCTAGGCGGACACCGGGCGGGTGAAGAACATCTCCACGCGGTCGAAGACCTCGCTGGCGGAGCGGGACGTGTGCACTTCGCGGCGGAGGACGCCGCCATTGCGCACGCCGTGGGTGAACCAGCAGGCGAACTGCTTCATTTTCCCGAGCGCGTCGGGCGTGCCGGCTTCCACCAGGCGGCGGAAATAATCCATCAGTAGTTCGTGGCGTTCGGCCTCGGTGGGCGTCTCGTAGGCGCGGCCCGCGGCGTGGCTTTCCATCTGGCGGAAAATCCAGGGATTGTTGGCCGCGGCGCGGCCGATCATCACCGCGTGGCAGCCGGTTTCCCCCACCATGCGCGCGGCGTCTTCCGGCGCGCGCACGTCGCCATTGCCGATCACGGGGATGCTCACGGCCTCGCGGACCGCGCGGATAATTTTCCAATCGGCGCGGCCATCGAATCCCTGCACGCGCGTGCGCGGATGGACGGCGATGGCTTCGATGCCGCAGGCTTCCGCCATGCGGGCCACCTCCGAGGCCACGATGCTCTGTTCGTCCCAGCCCGCGCGGATCTTTACGGTGAGCGGGATGCGCACGGCGGCGCGCACGGATTTGAGAATCGTCTCCAGCAGCGGCAGGTCGCGCAACAGGCCGGAGCCGCCACACTTGACCACTTTTTTGGCCGGACAGCCGAGGTTGATGTCCACGGCGTCGAAGCCCTGCTCTTCAACCATGCGCGCGGCCGCGGCCATGGACTCCGGATTGGCGCCGAAGAGCTGGCCGGTGATGGGGTGCTCGTCCGGCTCGAAGAAAAGATAACGCTGGGAACGGCGCGTATCGCGCACCACGCACTCCGCGCTGGTGAATTCCGTCATGATCAGGCCGCAGCCGCCCAGGCCGCGGATCACGCGCCGGAACACGGTGTCCGTGATTCCGGCCATGGGCGCAAGAATGGTGGCCGGGCGCACGGCGATGTGGCGGATGCGAAGTTCAGCGGGAAGCATGGCAATGGCATCGTACAAAAAAAGAGCCCGGAGCGATCAGCACGTCTCTCACCCTGTCTTCAGGGGATAAAGCCCCTGACTCTCAGTCACGAGGAATGTCGGAGCCCTTCCGGCCTCAGGGCAAGCTAAAGCCCCCGCCCCGGAGAGGCGTATTGCAAATCCCGTGAAGCACCCTCAGCGGGTGACAGGCTCCGCGCCAAAAGGCCGGGAGCCCACAGCAGTCGCGCTGGAGCCGCCGCGCGTGGCGGCGGAATGCAGGCCGCTCAGATAACTGGCCAGCGCGTCATACGAGCCTTCGAAGAAATGCTCGACCACGCGGGAGAGGGCGCGTCCGCGGGCTTCTTCCAGCGTCATGCTGGGCAGGTAGAGGAACGCGCGGCCCATTTTCCGGCGGGTGACAAATCCTTTTTGCGCCAGGCGATCCATGATGGTGAGGATGGTAGTGTAGGCGCGGGGACGCGTGGCAGCCAGATTGTCGCGGATCTGGCGCACGGTGCCCTCGCCGAGCTGCCAGAGCCGGCTCATGCAGTCCAGCTCCAGAGGAGCCAGATCCAGGAGCGACTTGCGCAGCCGCTCGACGCGCGAAATGGCTTCTTCGCTCATCGCTTTTCACCTCCCGGCGAACTTCCCGCCGCGCCCGTATATTTCTCCGTGCGCAGGATGCGGCGGCCCAGCGCGGCCACGCGCCCGGACCAGATTTCCTCGGCCTCCGCCACGGGCGCTTCCAAGCCGCGGCGGATCGCGCCCATGCGCGAATCGAGCTCATCCAGATAATGAAAGACCACGGCCTCACGGAACATGGGCAGCTTCGGCGAGCCGAATTCGTATTGCCCGTGATGGCTGGCGATGATGTGCAGCACGAGCGTTTTCAATTGCGGCGGGAAGCCTTCGATGGCGTCGATCTTCCGGCAGATCAGCTCATAACCGATCAGGATGTGTCCCAGCAGCTCGCCTTCGGCCGTGTACTGCACGGCGCGCTCGTAGGTCATTTCGTCCAGCTTGCCGATGTCGTGCAGCACGGCGCCGGCGATGAGCAGGTCGAGGTCCAGTTCCGGGTAGTGCTCGGCCATCCGGCCGCAAAGGCCGCACAGGCTGACCACGTGTTCGAGCAGGCCTCCGACGTAGGCGTGGTGCATCACCTTGGCCGCCGGGGCGCGCTCAAAGCGGCCGGCCACACCAGGGTCATCGAGCGCGGCTTCCAGCAGGCCGGCGATCCACGGATTCTTGACGGCGGCGACGTACTCAAAGAGGCGGCGCTTGAGCTCCTCAATGCTCTTCTCGGTGTGGGGAACGAAATCGTCGAGAGTGTATTCCTCGGGCTCGGCGCGGCGGATTTTTTCCACGGTCAGTTCGAGCTTGCCGTTATAGGACTTGGCGCGCGCCTGGACTTTGACCACGTCATCCGGGGCCACGCTGGCGGCCGCGGTTTCGTAGCCCTCCCACATTTTTCCGTAAATGCTGCCGGTCTTGTCTCCCAGCTCGAGCTGCAGCCATTTGCGGCCNTTTCGGCGAGCTGACAATCTCCTTGCCGCAGACCAGGAAGTAGGACACCACAGACTGGTTCTCCGCCAACTCCGAGATGTAGGGTGATTTCATATGCTCTCTAGTGTCCGGAAGCCGATGCCCGCCGGCAAGTCCTGTGGCCATACCAGAAACCCCGCGGGCTGAAGCCGCGCCCTGACGCGAGCAGGGTGACTAGTTGCTCCCCGATTTGGCATCAGGGGCCTGCTTCTCCTTCTTGGCCTTCTTTCCGGACTTCTTGTCCGGCTTGGACTGCTCGGCCGCGGGATCCACTTCGACGATGGGGTTGGAAGCCACAGCCGCCGTGTCCGTGAATCCCGGCTTTACGATCACGTAGCTCTGCTCGCGGAGCGTGCCCAGATACTTGCGCAACTCCGGCTGGGTGCGCTGCAGGTAGAGGCGGTTCTGGATCTCGCCGTCCACCTTATCCAGCGGCTGGAGGCCGGCTTCGAAACGCTGTTCGACGCGCAGGATGAGAAAGCCGGTTTTGGTGCGGATCACGTCGGTCATGTCGCCGCGCTTCATGGCGAAGACCTTGTCCTCGATTTCCTTGGAGAGCTCGCCGCGCTTGAAGGAGCCCAGGTAACCGCCTTCCTTCGCCGTGCTGCCTTCGGAGAAGTGCTTGGCCAGCTCCTCGAAGCTCTCCCCTTTTTGCATGCGCGCCAGGTAGTAATTGGCCTTGGCCTCGATGGCCGGTATTTCGCTCTCCGGCTTCTTTTGGGTGGAGAGGAAAAACTCGCTGACCACCACCGTCTCCGGGCGCTCGAACTCCTGCTTGTGCTCCTCGTAGTACTTGGCTACCTCGTCGTGAGAAATCTGGATGTGCGAGCCCACCTCGCGCTTGATCACTTCCTGGGTGAGGAACCCGTTGCGCAGCGTGTTCTTGAAATCCTCGAGGGAGAGGCCTTGCCCGTGCAACTGCGTCTCCATCTCGTCCATGTCTTTCCAGCCGTACTGCTGGCGGATGTCATCGAGCCGCTTGACCACGTCCGGCTCAACGTTGATGCCCAGGTCCTTGCCCTTCTGCGCCAACAGCGACTGGTCAATCAAATCGCGCAAAAGGTTTTCGCGCTTAATCTGGATCATCTCCTGGAACTTCTCGGGGGTGCAAGAAGGGCAATCCTGCCGCGTTTCCTCTTCCAGAGCGTTCTCGGCGTGGCGAAAGTCTGTGAGGGTGATAATTTCGTTGTTCACGCGGGCAACAATCTCTTCAATGATGCGGCCCTGCCCCTGAGGAGTCTCCGCGGGTTTCGCCGCGGCAGTTGCGGCGGGCGTGCGCTGCGCGGCCGCAGGCGGGGCGCCCGCGGCAGGCGCGCCGGCCGCAGGTTTCTGCTGTGCTTCCAACATACTGGAAACACAGAAGATAGCCGCAATACATAGGATTTGCTTCATGCCTTCCTGCTTTCTCCGATGGTGATAGAGTTTAGCGCGAGCTTCCAAGCGCCCGCAACACAGATTTCACGGCTTCGGTGAGCTCGGTTCCTTCCTGCCGCGTCTCCATCCACAATACGCCCCCCGGCTCGATCTTCAAATCGCGCCGCGAGCGCACCAACCGGACGAGCGGCTCCGGGGGCAAGCTGGCCTGCTCGGCGAAGCGGATGGCCACGCGCGAGCCGCGGCGCTCAATGGCCTCAACCTGCAACTGTTCCGCCAGCGCCTTGAGCGTCGCGTAGCCCAGCAGGTTCATCACCGGAGCGGGCGGCGGCCCGAAGCGGTCGGCCAACTCACGCTGCATCTCCTCGCTCTGCTCTTCGGTGGCGACCGCAGCGATGCGCTTGTAGGCACGGAGGCGCAGCGCTTCTTCCTCGATGTACGTTTCCGGGATGCGGATGTCCAGCCCGAGTTGGATGGTGGTGCGGCGCTCCGGAGGCAGGGTTTCACCTTTCTGTTCGGCCACGGCACGCTCCAGCATGTGGCAGTACATCTCGAAGCCCACGGCCCCGATGTGGCCGTGCTGCTCGCGCCCGAGCAAATTCCCCGCCCCGCGCATTTCCAGGTCCAGGGCGGCGATGCGGAAGCCCGCGCCCAACTCGCTGAACTCACGCAGCGCGGCCAGGCGCTGGCGGGCCTCGCCGGAGAGCGGCGCATCCGGCGGCACCAGCAGGTAGGCATAGGCGCGCACACTCGAGCGCCCCACGCGCCCGCGCAACTGGTAAAGCTCGGAAAGGCCCATGCGGTCGGCGCGGTTGACAATCAGGGTGTTGCAGTTCGGGATGTCCAGGCCGTTCTCAATGATCGTGGTGGCCACCAGCACATCGGCCTCGCGGCGCACAAAGGCCAGCATGACCCTTTCCAGCTCCCGCTCGTTCATCTGCCCGTGGCCCACAAGAATGCGCGCGCGCGGCACCAGGCGCTTGATCAGCGCGGCGACGGAATGGATGGAGCCCACGCGGTTGTGAACAAAAAACACCTGGCCGCCGCGGTCCAGTTCCTCGCCGATGGCCCGCGAAATCAGGGCTTCGCTGAACGGCGCCACCACGGTCTGGATGGCCAGGCGGTCCTTGGGCGGCGTTTCGATGAGCGACATGTTGCGCAGTCCGGCCAGGGCCATGTGCAGCGTGCGCGGGATGGGCGTGGCGGAGAGCGTCAATATATCCACTTCCTTGCGCAGTTCCTTGATGCGCTCTTTGTGGGCCACGCCGAAGCGCTGCTCTTCATCCACAATCAGCAGCCCCAGGTTGGGGAAGTGCACGTCTTTGGAAAGCAGGCGGTGCGTTCCGATCACCACGTCCACCTTGCCCGCTTCCAGATCCGCGAGCACGCGCTTCTGCTCCGCGCGCGTGCGGAAGCGGCTGAGCAATTCCACGCGGAGCGGAAACGCGGCCATGCGCCGACGGAAGGTCTCCCAGTGCTGGAAAGCGAGCACGGTGGTGGGCGCCAGAACGGCCGCCTGCCGCCCATCGGCGACAGCTTTGAAGGCCGCGCGCATGGCCACTTCCGTCTTGCCATAGCCTACGTCGCCGCAAAGCAGCCGGTCCATGGGCTCGGCGTTTTCCATGTCGCGCTTCATCTCTTCGATGGCGCGCATCTGGTCCGGAGTCTCCTCGAATTCAAACGCGTCTTCGAATTCGTGCTGCCACGGAGTGTCCCTGGAAAAGGCAATGCCTTTGGCAATGCGGCGCTGGGCGTAAAGCAGGAGAAGTTTGTCCGCCATTTCCGCCACGGACTTGCGCACGCGGGCATTGCGCGCGGCCCAGGCCGTCCCCCCCAGACGGTCCAGCGCCGGCGCGGCGCCGCCCAGCGCGTTGTAGCGCTGCACCAGGTCCATGCGCTCGAGCGGCACGTAGAGCCGGGCCTCGTCCGCATAGGTGAGGTGCATGAACTCGCCGTCGCGCGCGGAGCCATCGGCCGCGCCAATCCGCCGCAGGCCCTCAAAGCGCCCGATGCCGTGGTCCACGTGCACCACGAAATCGCCGGGCTTCAAGTCCGCGAAGTCGCTGACGAAAGCCGCAGCGCGCGGGCGCGGCACAGCGCGCTGCCGCGCACGCTCTTCCACGGCCAACGTGTCGAAAATGTCGCCATTGCCGTAAAGCGCCAGGCGCAGCTCCGGCAGAACCACGCCCTCAGCGAGCGGCGTGCGCAGAAGGGTGACGGCGGGAAGGAAGGCGCTTCCGGCGCCGGGAATTTCGTCTCCGGCAAACGTTGTGCCCGGAGATTCGCTGGTCTCGCCGATACGATAGGGCAGTTCCGCGTCGCGCAGGATTTCCGCCAGGCGCTCGGTTTCGCCCACCGTGGCGGAGGAAACCAGAATCTGCTCGCCCGCCCTCAACCGCCCCCGCGCTTCGTTGAGAAATGCCGGCAGATTCCCGTGATACCGTGCCGTCGGCTGGCAAAGTACGGTCCTCTCTGCGCTCTCTGTGTTCTTCGTGCCCACTGCGTTCCGCTCTGCCCTCGAGGTGCCTGGCATGCCCAGTGCCAGCCGTTCGACGAGCAGGCGCGGCGCAGCCTCGAGGGCAGCCGTCCATTCCTCCTCCGCCAGCAGAAACGCGTCGAGCCCGGCTTCCGGTGAGCCGGCCTCGCGGTCCTCGTAAGCCTCCTGCCAGCGCTCGCGCAGCGCGCGCCCGGCTTCTACAATGTCCGCCGGCTCATCCAGCACCACGACCGGCTTTTCGAGCAACTGAAGCAAATTCCCTTCGATGCGCTCTTCTCCCCAGACATGAAACTCCCAACCGGGAAATGTTCCGGTCAGCCCGCTGTCCGTTGCGGCGTCTGCTTCTGCAAACGCCGGCGAGACGCCGGCGCTACGAAACGTCCGCGCCAGCACCTGCTGCCGCTGCAGGATTTCGCTCAGCGCCACCAGCGTCACTCTTTCCACCGGCCGCACGGAGCGCTGCGTTTCCGGATGAAATTCTCGGAGTGACTCGACCACGTCTCCCAGCAGTTCGAGGCGCACGGGATTCGAGGCCTCCGGTGAAAAGACGTCCAAAATTCCACCACGCACCGCGAATTGACCGGGCATGGAGACGGTCTGCTCGCGCTGGTATCCGGCGGTGCGCAGGAAGGCCACCAGTTCTTCCATCGGCAATTCTTCGTCCTGGATGACGGTGCGTGCCAACTCCTGATAGGCCCTGGCGGGAGCTGCTCGCAGCAGCGCAGCGCCCACGGGGGCTACGAGAATCTCCACCTGACCGGAGGCCGCGCGCCAGAGCGCAGCAGCGCGCTTCTCCGCGATTTCGGGATGCGGTGAACGCCCCTCCCAGGGAGTCACATCCAGGGCGGGAAGCACCTGGATGGCTTCAGGGCCCGGGGCGCGCGTCCCGCCCAGCGCACGGAAGAAGTAGTTCACGGCTGCGCCCAGCGTTTCCGAGCGTTCGTTGCTGCTGGTCAACAGAATGACGGGGCGCTTCAGCTCCGCCGCCACACGCGCAGCCACCAGCGCCTTGGCAGGATCGGCCAGCCCGAAAATTTGAGCTTCCGGCGCGCCGCGGAGCAGCTCATCGGCGGCGCCCTCCACGGCGGGGTGGCGGCCGATCACTTCGAGCAATTCGCTGACAATAGGCAGAATCATGTGGGTAGCACGGACACTCTTGTCGAAGACCCTGACGGAGAAAGGGTCTGTGCGTTGCGAGACAAGCCGAAGGTGCACACGAATCCCTGCGAGGGTGCCGCGAGGCAGGGGTACGCCGAAATCCTCACTCGAAATATTCTAGCACGCTGGAAAACACAGCAGGGGCAGGGTCACGGCCGTCAACCCCGCTCACGCTGAGTCCTTCGCAGCCAGATAAATTACATTGACGGAGCGTGCAGTGGGGTTGCCGCTAGATCGCCCGAATGCGTTCCAGGAGCACCGTCGTCGAGTATTCGGGTTCCAGAGGAATCGTGACTACCCGGCCGCCGGCGGCTTCGACTTGGGCGCGGCCGACGATCTGGTCCGGGCCCCAGTCGCCGCCTTTTACGAGCACATCCGGAAGCACGCGGGAGATGATTTGCTGGGGCGTGTCTTCATCGAAGACGGTGACGTAATCCACGGCTTCAAGCGCGGCCAAAATCTCCGCGCGTTCGGCCTCCGGGACTACCGGACGGCCGGAGCCCTTCAGGCGGCGCACGCTGGCGTCGCTGTTGATGGCCACGATGAGCAGATCGCCGAGCGCGCGGGCTCCTTCCAGACAGCGCACATGGCCGGGATGCAGCAGATCGAAGCAGCCGTTGGTCATCACCACGCGGCGGCCCGCGCGGCGGGCTGCGGAGATGCGTTCGAGCAAGTCTTGCTGCGAAACGATTTCTCCCACGGTAACTCTCTAAACCTCAGGAGCTGAAGCCGCAGTTCGTTTGCTTCTCTCCCGGCATGGCTAAAGCCATGCCCTGACGAATGCCCATTGCGAGACGGCCGCTAGCGGACGTGGAAGACGGAGACGGCCAGCTTGCCGCGCGCCAGTTCCGCCTTCTTCCAGATGCTGCGGTCGTTCAGCGACACCCAGCGGCGCTCCTCGGTGCGGTAGTGCCAGTCCTTGTCGTTCTGGAAAAAGATTTGGAGGCCCTTCCCTTCCAGGATGTTCAGGATGCTGTTGTCGTGGGAGTTGCGCTCGTCGTAGTCAATCGAGGCGCGCTGACCCATCTCCGAATAAATCTCGTTCAATTCGAAGAGCAACTGGTTGATGCGTTCGTCGAGCGACTCGACCTTCAAGCCGATGCGCCGCGCCTCGCGCAGGGTGATGGGGTAGCTGTGCGAGGGATATGCGGCATTCAGGGTGTTGCTGATCTCGCGCGCCTTTTTCGCGTCCTTCATGTGGTAAGAAAGAATCTCAATGCACAGCTTGGTGGATAGCGCGCTGGCGCGGTCCACCGCTCCCACCACCAGTGGATGCACGTATCCGAAGAGCGAGGCGTAGGGATTGGCGCCTTCCTCTTCGGCCTGAGCCTGCCAGAGCTTGACCACGCGGTGCAATTCGTCCTGGCTGACGCTGACGCGGTCGTTATCGCGGTCCACGGGCGAGAGGTCGTGGGTGAGCGAAGTGTCCACCGCGGAAAGATGCGCCAGCGGCCCCATGAGAATGCGGTCCGCGCCCAGCGCCATCATGGTGGCCGCGGACTCGCATTCCAGCGGCACCAGCACCGTCAATCGGCGCACAAACTGCCGCAGCAGGTTGACCATGCGCAGCGACGACTGCCCCGAGCCGCCCGTGGATTTGATGAACAGGGAGAGCCGGTCCACCCTTCCGATGCTGCGCAGGATGCCGTAGAGGCCGACCACGTCGTTGTCGCAAATCGAGCCGTTCTGGGAATTCCAGTAGGTGAGCAGAGGCTCCTCAAGCCGCGCCTCGATCTTGCGGATTACCGCCTGGGTCCTCAAGAAGAGCACCGGCGGATTCTTGGCCGCCGCTTTCGGCGGTTTGGATAGCGTGGTCAACCGTGTGGCCATAATGGGCGAAGTGTACTACAACGTTGGCGCCGGTTTCCCGCCGGAGCCTCGATGCCGCGCGCGCACATTACCGCGTTCTTCGCCGGGCTGCTTCTGCTGAGTCTGGGAGCCCCGCTGCTGCTGCAGGGGAGAACAGAAAAATCGCGCGATGTGCAACTCGATGGCGGCCCCGCGTGCCCTGCGGCTCCCGTGCTGGTGCTCGAGCCTGCCGGAGCCGCTTCCAGCGCAGAATCGCTCGTGGTGTTTCACGGCATCGGCGCGAACCGGCTGGTGATGCTGCCGCTGGGCCGGCAATTTGCCGCGGCGGGCTTCCGCGTTTACCTGGTGGATTCTCCGGGCCACGGCGTCAATGCCGCGCCGTTTTCGTTTTCGGCGAACGAGGCGTGCGCCCGGGGCCTGCTGGCAGGGCTCGAACACTCCGGCGAGATCGTTGCCGCCAAGTCCGTGCTGCTCGGCCATTCCATGGGGGGCGGGCTGGTGATTCGCCTGGCGGACGATTTTGTGGCGGCAGGCACAATCGCCATTGGCGCGGCACCGATTGTCCGGCCGCACCGCATGCCCGCGAATCTGCTGCTGGTGGCGCCGCAGTTCGACATGCCACCGATCCTGGCCCAGGAGCGCGAACTGGCCGCGGCGGCCGGAGGCACGCGCGACGCGCTCAACGATTTCACACTGTCTCGCGCATTCAAGCTGCTGCACGTGCCGGGGCAAACCCATACCAGTCCGATCTTCAGCGCGCGGCCAACCGAAGCCATGGTGCGCTGGGCGCTGAATTCGGTGGGTGCAACGTCTACTCCGCTTCCGCCGATGGATTACCGCGCGTTCCACGGCGCACTGATGGGGCTGGCCGGAATCCTGCTGATGTTCCCTGCAGCGGTGCAGCTGGGGGCAAGGCTCGTGCGTCTCCCCGACCCGGCGCCGGATTCCTCCCTCGCGCGTCCTGGAATCGCCATGCTGGCGTGGATTGCCGCGGGAATTTTTTCGGCGTTGGTGGTTTGGCTCTGGAGGCCGCTCGCGCGCCCGCACCTGTTTGGCGGAGATTTTCTCGGCTCCTTCCTGCTGATCGCCGGCCTGCCGCTGGGGCTGGCCTGTGCCCGAACGGCGCCGGGAGGCGCGCGCTCCGCGGGAGCGTCGCTTGCGGCGGTGTTATTCAGCTTGGCGGCGGCGCTTTGCACGGTGGTCGTGGTGGGAGGCTGGTGCCAGCACCTGCTGGCGGAATTGTGGTTGATTCCGGCGCGCTGGGCCCGGCTGCCACTGCTGGCCGCGGCGTTCCTGCCCATCAGCTTTGCGGAGGAATGCGCGCTCGGAGCCCCCGTCCCGCTTTTCTCCCGGCGCGGCCCGGCCCGGCTCCTGTTGTTTTTCCTGCTGCGCGGAATCTGCTGGGTCGTGATGCTTGCGGCCTTCTGGAATGGGTCGAGTGCGGCCCTCCTCCCTGTGATTTTTGCGGGGCCGCTGGCCGGCGTGTCATTTGGCGCGCGGCTGGGCACTGATGTGGTGCGGGGACGTGCGGGCTCGCCGGCAGCCGCGGCCATTTTCGGTGCTATACTGAACGCTTGGTTCGTGGCGGCCGCCTTCCCGCTGGCCTGAACCCAGCCTCCAGATGCGCGACATCGCCATTGTGGGCGGAGGGCCCGCAGGGGCCCTTTGCGGCGAGCGGCTTGCGGCCGCGGGATTCCGCGTTTCCATCTTCGACGAGCACCTCGCCTGGGAAAAACCCTGCGGTGGCGGGCTGACGCACAAAGCGCTGGTCGCCTATCCCTTCCTGCGTGAAGGCCCGCAACCCAAGAAAGTGGTCCGTGAGTGCGAGCTGATTGCCAGCTCGGGGCAGCGGGCGTTTTTGGCGCTGGACCGGCCTATCGTGATTTACTCGCGAAAGGTGCTGAACGGGCTGCTGCTGGAGCGGGCGGCGACGGCGGGCTGCGAAGTGGTGCGGGCGCGGGTGACGCAGGTGGACACCTCCGGCAAGCGGGTGCGGCTGCTGGCCGCGGGCCGGGAAATCTCCGCCGATTTCGTGGTCCTGGCAGCGGGCGCGCGCAATCCACTGCTGCCCGGCACCACTCCGCTCAATCACCAGGATCTCGAACTCACCATGGGCTATTTCGTACCGGTGGCCGCGGAGGCCATCAAAATCAAATTTCTCTCGCGGTTTTCCGGCTATATCTGGTCCTTCCCGCGCTCCGATCATCTTTCTGTAGGAATCTGCGGGCGGCTGGCGCCGGGCGGCACGCGGCCCATGAAGGAACATCTCCACGCGTTTCTGAAAAAAGAAGGCATTCCGTGGCAGGGCGCGGAATTTTACAGCCACGTGCTGCCTTCGCCGCGGGTGGACACGCTGCGCCGGCGGCGCGTGGTGGGCGCAAACTGGGGACTGGTGGGCGACGCCGCGGCGTGGGTGGACCCGCTCACCGGCGAAGGGCTGCATTACGCGCTGCGCTCCGGAAATCTGCTGGCGGACGCGCTCGCCGAGGGCCGGCCG
>OCOJ01057957.1_pt2 | contig 11907 bp, 8 predicted proteins | sample 1539251 | NCBI WGS metagenome assembly OCOJ01 (sample SAMN01911457, study PRJEB22624) | soil metagenome | biome: Soil | place: Malaysia | collected 2012-04-30 | depth RA_metagenome m
CATACGGCCCGGTACATGGAAGTGGCCGTGGCCGCGGCCCGCGAGGGCGGCCGCATCCTGATGGAGGAGCTTTCGCGCCCCGTACACATCTCCTACAAGGGAGACGTGGACCTGGTCACCCAGGCGGACCGGCGCTCGGAAGACGCCGTGGTCGCGCGATTGCGGCGGGAATTTCCCGAGCACGCCGTGGTGGCGGAAGAGGGCGGCGGGCGCGAGGCGCAGTCCGAGTTTCGCTGGCACGTGGACCCGCTCGATGGCACCACCAATTTTGCTCACCATTTTCCGCAGTTCGCGGTCTCCATCGGCCTGGAGCGGGCCGGAGAGCTGCTCGTGGGCGTGGTCTTCAATCCGGCAAATGGCGAGATGTTTTCCGCCCAGCGCGGCCAGGGCGCGCAACTGAACCGCCAGCCGATTCACGTCTCGCGCATTGACCAGTTGGACCGGAGCCTTTTAGGCACGGGCTTCCCCACGCACAAGCGCACGGAAAATCCCAACATTCACTTCTACTGGCAATTCACGCTGGCCTCGCATGGCATCCGCCGCGTGGGCGCGGCCGCCCTGGATCTGTGCATGGTAGCCTGCGGACGCCTGGACGGCTTCTGGGAATTCGGCTTGAAATCCTGGGACACAGCCGCGGGCGTGTTGATCGTGCGCGAAGCGGGCGGGCGCGTGACCGATTTTGAGGGCCAGCCGTTTCTCCCCGGAGACCGCGTCTGCCTGGCTACCAATGGCCTCATCCATGACGAGATGTGCCGTAAGGCGGCAGCGATTGCCGCCGGGGCGAACCTCGAGCCCTTACCGAAAGTGGCGCCGTGAAGCGGTTGACTCCTGGCCAGAAGCGATCTCATGAATGCTGCCAGGGGCTCGGAGCGTCAGCCTGCCCTGAGGTAGGAAGGGCCCCTGAGGGCAGGTCGAATCGCAGCCCACAGTGTTTATGAGCTGGCTTGGCCCCGCTGACATCCTTGTGCCGGGCCTCCCGCCAGTGCTCTTATAATCCTCTTGACAACAGTATCGGGCCTGCACTCTATTAGCCTCCGCGACGAAGAGATACCTCCGCGATTGGTTCCGTCGCGTGCAAGCATTTGGATGCCCGGAGCATTTCCGCATCCTCGGAGGCCCACGATGCATTCCAGGCTCTGGTCCTTGGTTTTTCTCGCCATCTTCCTGTCCACGATCTCTCTTGCGCGCGGCGCTGCCGGCAAGCCCTGGCAGTTCGCGGTCTCGGGCGATTCACGCAATTGTGGCGACGTGGTGATGGCCGCCATCGCTCGCCAAGTGAATGACCAGCATGTCGAGTTCTATTGGCACCTGGGAGACTTCCGCCTGGGGTCCGATCTGGACGAGGACATGCAACAAATGTCCTCCGGCATCTTGAGCTTGGATCAATATCAGCAGCAGGCCTGGCCGGATTTCATTCGCGCTCAGGTGGATCCCTTCCGCCTCCCGCAGGGAGTGCATCTAGGCCTCGGCAATCACGAACTCTATCTCTACGGGAGAGGGGGCGAAGAGCACAGCCACGAGGAGGCGATCCGAACGTTCGGAAAATGGCTCGGGGAGCCCGCGCCTGCTGTTCCCAAAACCGGCTACTATGCATGGACGGTACAAGACATCGATTTCATCAACCTGGACAACTCCCGGGACTCCGGCTTCGACCCGGGGCAGATGGAATGGTTCGAGAATCGACTGCGCGATGATCAGGCACAAAAGAGCCTTCATAGCGTGGTGGTGGGGATGCACCGTGCCCTGCCCAATTCCCTGGCGTGTGCTCACAGCATGAATGGCGATTCCTACTCCTCTCCCGAGGCTAACCAGAAGAGCCTGGAAAGCGGTCGAAAAGCCTATAAGCTGCTATGGCGCTTCCGAAATGTGAGCGGGAAGCCTGTGTATGTCCTTGCCAGTCATTCCCACTTCTACATGGAAGACATCTTCGACACTCCCTATTGGAGAAGTCGAGCTCTGTTCTGGGACCAGGACGGAAAAAGCGAAGGCCCCGAATCGCCCCTGAACGGATGGATCATCGGCACCGCGGGCGCCAGGCGCTACCTGCTTCCCGAGAACCTGCCGGCGGAGGCGCACGCAATTTCCTATGCTTATGGATACTTGCTGGGCACTGTGAAGCCGGACGGCAGGATCGATTTCGTTTTCCAGCAAATCACGGAGGGGGACGTACCGCCAGAAACAGTGAGTAAATATGGCCGGAAATTTGTCGACTTCTGCTTCTATTCGAACCGGGACATGAGAAAGAACGAGCCCGAGAAAAGCTGCGCTGACCCATGACCAGGTTCGGATTCTTTCTAAAAGCTCCTTCTGCGGGCGCGTGTGTGCTGATCGCGCGAGGCTCCATGCGCGTGGCGGGTGAGCAGCACAGGCACTCTTGAGTGTGCAAAATTCTGAACGCGCTTCACCAAGCGCACAGCCAGAAGCGGCTGCGCTATCGGGCTGGCGCCCTAAGATTGCCAATGGTGTGGATTGCGACGTCCACTTTGTCGCTGACGCGCAGGATGAAGGTGCTCGGATTCCTGATGCCCCATTTGACGTAGGGGATGGTGAACTTTGTTGTGGCCTCCAGCTTGTCCGTTCCCGGTTGAACCGTCACGTTCAATGTGAAGTCGTGCTCGGAGCCGTGCAGGCGGAAAGTTCCCAACACCTCCACTTGGGAAGCAGCATGCGGGTTCAGAGCGCCTTTGACCTGCGCAGGCGTGAACACGATTTCCGCGAATTTCTGGCTTTCCAGGTAGTCCGCGTGCATTTTCTTGTCGCGGGACTCGTTGCCGCTTTCGCCGCTGATGGCGTCCACAACAATTTGTCCGGAGGCTTTGCCGGTGCCCGGATCGAAGCGAATCTCTCCGGACTTCAGCTTGAAAGTTCCATGGACCGTGTGCATCGTGGCGCCCAGGGTGAAATCGATGCGCGTCTGCGCGGCGTCCAGGGTGACGATCGTTTCCTGGGCGTGCGTGGGCTGGGCGGAGAAGAGCAAGGCAACGAGGAAAAAGGACAACAGCGGATTCCGCAGCCCAGCGGCAAGCGCCGGGCCTCGCAATGACAGATCGCGCGCGATACGACGAAAACCCGAGCGATGCGCGGGAGCGATCGTCCCTGAAAGATTCATGCGCGCAGCACCTGCCAGCCCAGGCCCAGGATTTCTCCCGCGCCGATGAACGTCTCCGGCAGAGGCCCCGTGTGCACCGTCAGGATTTTCGCAAACAGCTCTGGGCGGCGGGCAAACAGCCGCAAGGCGCGGCGGCGAATCGGCGCGCTCGAAGCCATGGTCACCAGCAGGCGCGACATGCGCGCCGGAGTGTGCATCAGGCGCTGATGTGCCGATGCGTAGTGCCGCAGATCGTCGCGCTCAAAGGCCGCGGCCAGGCACACCGCCTCCTGAAACGCCAGGCTCAGGCCGTAGCCCGTAAGCGCATCCACGGGTCCGGCGGCGTCTCCCACCAGGGCCACGCGCCCGCGAGCCACGGCTTGCAGCCGCGAGGCCGAGGTCTGGTCGCCGCGCTCGGAATCCATTGGCGCCGCGCCCTGTAGCTTCGCCGCCACCTCCGGAAACTTCGGCAGGGCGCGCGCCAGGCGCAGCCGCGGATCTTCTGTAAACGCCACCACGCACACGCTGGAAACGCCGGTGGGCGTCACCACGAGCTGTGTGCGGTCGCCCCAATAGAGTTCCACAGAATCCGACCAGGGCGCGATGCAGTAATGCCGGCGGAAGCCGAAGCGCCGCCGGCCGGCTCCCCGCGGCGCAAGTCGCGCCCACGTGGCCACGCCGGAGTTGCGCCCGTCTGCTCCAATCACCCACTTGCAATCGAACGCGGCGCCATTCACGGCCACGCGCTGCCCGCCGAGCAACGTCACCCGCGTGCCCCAGAGCAGCTCCACGCCGAGCGCGGCAGCGCGCTGCATGAGCAATCCCTGCAGGGCGGTCCGCGGCATTCCGAAGCCGGAGCCGTGCGGAATGGCCGCCGACGCGCAGGACTGCTCATCGGCAAAGCGGATGCCCCGGAACGGGAACGCCACCTGCGGCGAGAGGTGCACGCCAAGGGTGCCCAGCGTGGCCACGCCGGCGGGGAGCAGTCCTTCGCCGCAAGCCTTTTCCACGGGCGGCTGGCAGGCATCGGCCACGGCCACGGAAAACCCGCGCTGCCGCGCGGCAATGGCCGCGGCCAGGCCGGCGGGCCCTCCCCCGATTACCAGAATGTGGGCTTCCTTCGTCATGCGCGCGCCCCTTTCATTTGCAAGCGCATCCCCTGCCGCGATGCAAGCACCGGGCCCGGGACGGCCGCCGGATTTTTCAGATGTTCATGACGCGGCGCGCCAGGCTCAGCGCCTCGGTCCAGAAAGAAGTGGAGGAATGAATCATCTCCACCACGTCGTGCACGGCGGAAACCGCATCTTCGATTTGCTCTTCGTTCACGATCAGCGGGGGAGCGATCTTCAACACGCGGAAATTGTTGCCGCACATCTGCGCCAGGACGCCCATCTCGTTGAACAGGCGCATGACCACGATCTGGCCGAACATGCCCGGATGAATGCGCTGAAACGCTTCAAAGGCAAGGCGCAGACGCAGGCTCCTGGGGGCGCCGAATTCGATTCCGCAAAAGAGCCCCAGGCCGCGCACGTCCTGCACCATTTCAAATTCCGAGAGGGACTCCCGCAACCCCTGGACCAGCAGCGCGCCAAGGCGCTCGGAGCGGCTCCCGAGCTGCTCCGCGTCCAGCACTTCGAGAGTGGCCAGGCCCGCGCGCATGGCCAGCGCATTCTCGCTGTATGTGGAGGTGTGAATGATGGAGCGCTGCAGCGAGCCGTAAACCGAGCCGTAGATTTCGTCGGTGAACAGCAGAGCGCCGCTGGGGATCAGGCCGCCGCTCAGCGCCTTGGCCAGCACCACCATGTCCGGATCAATTCCCAGCGGATGCGAAGCCAGGAAGCGGCCGGTGCGGTGCATGCCCGTCTGTACCTCGTCCGCCACCAGCAGAGTGCCATGCAGGCGGCACAGGGTTTGCGCCTCGGCCAGATATTCCGGCGGGAAGAAGCGGATTCCCGCCTCTGCCTGGATGGGCTCGAGGAACAAGGCGGCGTAGCGGCCGGTGGAAAGCTTCGCGCGCAGCACTTGCAGGTCGCCAAAGGGGAGTTGCTCCGCGCCCGCCAGCATGGGGCCGAAGCCGCTTCTCCAAAAGTCGCTGCCCATCAGCGAGAGCGCGCCGCAAGTGAGGCCGTGGAATGCGCCATCCATGAAGAGCAGGCCGTCGCGCCGCGTTTGCGCGCGGGCAAACTTGATTGCAGACTCGATACCCTCGCTGCCCGAGCTGCAAAAGAACGCCTTGTGCAGCCGGCCGCCCGCGCGCCTGCAAAGCTCGGCGGCTAACCGGCCGGCAAGCTCCGGTGCGTGGCTTTGCACCATGGCCGGGCCGCAGCGCTCCAGCTCGTCCTTCAGCGCCGCCAGCGCGTGCGGGTGGTTGTGTCCGATGTTATGGACGCAATAGCCGGAGAGGCAATCGAGATACCGCCGCCCGTCCTCGGTATGCAGCTCCGCGCCGAAGCAGCGCGTGTACTGCGCGTTCATCTGCAGAACATTGAGCAGGCGCACCCACTGCGGATTGACGTGCTCTTGATAGGGGGTTGCAGTGGCGGTGGTGTTGTTGCGAGTTGCGGCGGAAGCGGCTCCGACGGTCATCTCCTCGTCTCCCGAATCGCGAATGTCGCGATGGCGCAATCCATCTCACTGAGCGAGCGACCCCCCGGCGCGTAACCCGCTGCCGTCCTGTTTGGGAGAGCCCCGCGGCTATACCGCCCGGCCGGCGCTCTCGATTGACCGTGGGATGCCCGCTCCCTCATCCGGGTTGTTTAGAAACATGAATTTCATTTACGCAGGTGCCAAACCGTCAGAAGCTGATGACCTTGTCCGATTCTTCGGTCCAGGCGGCCAGTTCCTCCATATTGCTGCGGCGGACTTCGCGGATGAGCGTCCCGGGAGGGATGCCGCGGGCGTCCATGCAGGTGCCGCAAACCCCAATCGCTGTTCCCGTGGCGGCCATAGACCGGAGAAGTTCCTGCGGGTTGTAGTCCGCGTGGGCGGGGGCGAATCCGGCGATGCCGCAGACCACGCCGTCGCCCAGCAGAAAGACACGTACTGGCGCCTTGCGTGAGAGCGCTGCGGCCAGGCGCAAGCCGTTGTAGGCGCGCTGGTTTCCATACTCGCAGTCATTGACGGTGAACAGATATCGCATGGCAGCGTTCTCCACCCGGCAATAAATGCTCGAGGAGGCTATCAGAGATTTGAAGATCGAAGAATGGCGAGATGAGCTGGCGAAAGGCCTCAGTTTGTGCCCGGCGGATTGAGCTGGGCGGGCTGTGCGGGTTTGATGAGCAGGGCGGTACGGGGGAAGGCAAAACTGCCCGCGGCGTCGTCCACGATGTTTACCTGGCAGGTGTAGAGGCCTGGGGCGAGCGCATCGAGCGGCAGTTCGATTTGAAAGACGATGGCTTTGCGGCCGGCGTCTGTGAGTTCGGTGGCTTCGAGCGGCTGGGTTTCAAAGATTTTCCTGCGGCCCTGCAGGAACTCGAGGCTGGTGAGCACGCGCATGGTGGAAACCGTGCGCGGCTTGGCCCGGGATGCCGGAGCCGGGGTGGAGGCGGGTGCTGCGCCCTGGGAGGATGCCCCCGAAGCCGCAGGCGAAGCTGCAACATTCGTTCCCGGCGCGGTGGACACGGTCTCTTTGCGCCGCCCGGGATCGTAGACTTCAAATTGCAGGTAGAGGTGCTGATCGGAGCGAAAGACGTGAGTGACGTTCTGGACCAGTTCCATGCCGTCGCGCAGCAGCGGGTTGGGGCCCTCTTTCTTGCCTGATGAAGGGATGCGCTGATTCCCCAGAACCAGTGAGCTCATCTTGAAGGTGGCGCGGGTCAGGTCCGGGACGTTTAAATCGGTTTCGAACGATCCCAGCCGCCCGGTCTGATTCTCACGCACCACGAATTTCATGTGATAGGTGCCGCGCGGCAGGAGAAAGGCGGTGTTGTACTGCACGTTCTTGCGGCGCACCTGCTGCGAGGCGTCGAGCGAAAGCTTCACCGTGTCGCGCACGCTGCCGAAGGGAAAACCGGATTTGTCGCGCACCACGCCGATGACGTCCACAGAGGCTTTGTCTTTCTCCGCGTCCTTGGTGAAGGGAATTTGCGAGCCGGGGATCACCAGGGAGACGGGGATGTAAAAGCGCGAGGCTTCCAGGCGGAAGTAGGCGGCGCCGATGTACACGGCCACGTCCGTTTCCGGCAAGTCGGAGGCCAGTTCGTCCGCCATCTGCCGCTCGCGGTCCTCCTGGCGGAAATGCTGGAAATCGCGCGGAGCAAAGTAGCCGTGGCGGAAGTCCATCTTGTACCCCGGCTTCTTCAGCCGCACCTCGAGCCGCCGGTACGCGCCGTCCTGTGCCGCATTGGTGCTGTAGAAACCGAGCACGTAATACGCGGAGGTATCTTTCTGTACGCGCTGGAAGACCGGGCCGAAATCGTTGGAATCGAGGAAGGCTTTTCCCCCGGTGTCGCCGGCGAGAGTGGAAAGCGTCTCCTGGGAAGAAGCGTTGGATTCAAACTGGTTCTGATAGGCCTGGCCGTTGTAAGCGGAAACGCCGTGGATGCTGGCGTTCTGAGCCTCGCCGCCGGGCGGGAGCGCCGCCAGCCCGCGGATGTCCACGGGATAAATCGAGCAGTTGGTTTTCACCGCCATGGCCGTGGTGGCGCGCAGCGCAGACTGATTGTCAATGCCCTCGCGGCTCACCCCGTTGGAGAAATACACAATGGATTTTTTCTGCTGAATCCCTCCGAGCGTTTCCATCAAAGATTCGAGCGCCAGGAGTTTGCGGTCGATGTTGAAGGTGTTGTAGTCCGTGTCGTCCGGCGTGAACGCTCCGGCCGTTTCCGGAGCGCCCTCGGCGCTGCCCTCCAGGCCGGCGTCGAAGCCCTGTCCCTGGCCTGAGGAGTAGGAGGAGAGCACGCGCACGATGCGCGCTTTGTTCGCGGTGAGGTCCAGGTCCAGGCGCAGCGACGAAGCCAGGGAGACGATCGCCACCAGGTCCGCCGCCGTCATTTGCTTTTCCACGAAGCGCCGCGCCGCCTCCACGGAACGATCAATCTGCTCCGGGTCCATGGTGGTGAAATCGAAGAAGAGAATCACCAGGCGCCGGTTGCGCATTTCCTCCGGCGATTGCGGATCCGGCAGCACCGGCGGCGCAGCGAGCGCGGGCGCCGCACCCGAAACGGTGGGCCCGCCCTGTGCGCCCAGCGCGATGGCGTCCACGTCCTCGAAGCCGAAATCGGCGATGGTTTGTTGTTTGCCGTCCTCGAAAAGCTGGAAATCGTCTTTGGTGAGGCCGCGGACGAGGTCACCTGCTTTATCCCGCACCACCACGTTTACCAGCACCAGATTGGTATTCACGCGGAAGCGGAAGCCGCTGGGACGCCGCCGCGCTGCTGGGGCCTGTTGCGGGGGCGGCGTGCGCTCCGCCGGATTCTGGGCCAAGAGCGGCGCAGTCCAGGATGCGGGACCGGCCAGGGCCAGTGCGGCGAGCGCGGCGGTTAGTTTTCGTGGCCTGCTGCGCATGGCCGAAGTCCTCAAAAGCGGAAACGGCTGGTCAGCGTGACGCGCCGCATATTGCCCGCGGCCACTACCTGCCCCACCGTAGGAGAGTTCAAATTGGTATCCACGCCCGTGAATTGAACGTGATTGAAGACGTTCGCGGCCGTGGCGCGGATTTCCAGCGCCCGCGTCTCTCGGAACTGGAACGTCTTGCTGATGCTCATATCGAACGTGCGCTGCCCTGGACCTTCGATGATATTACGCCCGGCGTCGCCATACTGCCCGGCCGGAGGAGCGGTAAACGCCAGAGGGTTGAACCATTCCTGCACGCTGGGGTTGGCCGCGGAGATGGGCACGCCGGTGACGTTGGGCCGCAGCGCGCCGCTGACGCCGCCGTTCACTTCGCTGACATTGCCCAGAATGCGCGGGCTGAGCGGGGTGCCGGTGGCAATGGTCCAACTGCCGCTCCACAGCCAGCCTCCCAGCACATGGGCCCAGCGGCCGGTCTGGAGGTATTTTTTCCCGTTGCCGAAGGGCAGCTCATAAATCCAGTTGCCGGTGAAGCGGTGGCGCTGGTCAAAGCTGGAAAGACCGCGCTCGGCGGCCAGGTCGAAGGCATTCTGCGCCACCACGGTCGCGCCGCCGCCAATCGACGACGCGTTATCAATCGATTTCGAGTAGGTGTACTGGCCGCTCACGGCGATGCCCCCGCGCAGCCGCCTGCGCACGCGCAGGGAGAGGCCGTGGTAGATGGAATTGCCCTCGGAGGTCTCGAAATAAAACGGCTGCACCCCGGAAATGCGCACGCCGTTGGCCGTGCTGTTCGGGGCTTCCACCAGGTCCAGGCGCGTGCCCTTGGAGCCGTTGTAGCCGATGTTCATCACCGTGTCGCCGGGCAGCTCGTATTGAATGTCCACGTTCCAGAGCTGGACGTAGCCCAGCCGGTAGTTTTTATCCACCGCGAAATTATTGGTCACCGCGGACGCCTGGCAAGTGGGGAATCCTGCGGTGAGCGTGAGGGTGAATCCCGCCGCCTGGCAAACGACCGCGGTGTTGGTGGAGGTGATGGCAAACGGCGGCTGGAAGGCCAGGTTCTCGATCATGCTGCCATACTGCCCCAGGTTGTAATTGATGCCGTAACCGGAGCGCACCACCATTTTGGACGCCGGCTTCCAGGCCAGGCCGATGCGCGGCGCAAAATTGTTGCGGTCCGGCTGGATCAGCGACGGGGGGAAGGCCCCGGTGTAGGGACCAACCAGCCCGGAGCACGCCGCGCCCGGCACCGTGCTCGCACACACCGGACTGACCGCGGTGAATCCCGGAGCGATATCCAGGTTGGTGATGCGGCCGTTCGTTTCGGTGTAGGGTCCCTGGTATTCGTAGCGCAGGCCGGCGTTGATGGTGGTATTCGAGCGCAGCTTCCACTCATCCTGCGCGAAGAGGTCAAAGGCATTGGCGCGGAACTCGTAGGAAGTGGTTCCGAATTCGAGACCGCCGGTCTCGGAAGCGGCGCCCTGCACGGAAGTGAGCTGCGGCAGTCCCAGCAGGAAATCCGCGAAATCGTAGCCCGTTCCGGGCATCGCGGCGCCGCCCGCGTACTCGGCTGTGGAGAATCCTGTGAAGGTGAAGTCGCCCCGCGCGCTCTGGTCGGAGCGAAACCCCTGGAGAATGCGGCGGTAATCCCCGCCGGCGCGCAGCGTGTGCTTCCCGCGGCTCCAGCCCAGCGTGTCGGAGAGCGTGTAGGTCTGGTTCAGGGCGCGCCGCGCGGATGGATCGGAGATGCTCCGGAAATCGGAGAAATTCAGTTGCGGCAGGCCGTAGTCGAAGGGCTGCTGGGAGACTCCGGTGATGCCCGCGGCTCCGATGATGTTGTTGACGAAAGCGTAGAGATTCGAGCTGGCGGTGCGCAGGTGATTGTAGTTGAAGCGCAGCAGGTTGAAGAGCCGCCCGTGATTCACGGAGTAGCCGGCGCCCGCGTTCAGGCCCTGCGTGTTCGTGGCTCCGTTGAGGGAGGAGAAGGGACCCAGATTCTGAAGATCGCCGCGCGTGTAGTTCAGCAGGAAATTGATGTTCTGTCCCTGGCGGCGGCCGCCGCGGCGCCCCCCGCCCGGCACTATGGCCATGCCTTGCGGGCTGTACACCATGTCTCCAGGCCGGCCGGTGTCCGCCCCGAAATTGTGAGTCAGCCGGACGTTTACGGAATCCGTATCATTCTGCCCGGAGGCCACGTAGTGAAAATTCAGCGGTGAGCCGGGGATGGTCACATTGGGGAGGGGAATGAACGGAAGCAGCGTGGAGGTGGCCTGCGCGGCCGCCGCAGAGATGCAGCTTGCGGGAATGCTGTTTCCCGGGAATTGCGCTCCCGCTGCCACCGGGCATCCGGCGGGCAAGTTTGCGGGGGCGAAAATCTGCACGGGGGAGCCATTGGGCAAAGTGGCGGCACTGAAGTTTCCGGATCGCTCCGCCATTGTCGGGACCGTGGAATACGCGTCGTAGGGAACGTTGGAGCGGCTGCCGTTGTAATTGACGAAGAAAAAGGTTTTCGTACCGCCGTGATATATCTTCGGGATGTTCAGCGGGCCGCCCACCAGCCCGCCGAAGCGCGCCTGGTTGTAACTGGCCTTCTCGGTGGGCACTCCGTTCAACGAATAGGGTGACGCGTCAAACCCATCGTTGTCGTCGCTGAAGTAGAGCGTGCCGTGAGGCTGGTTGATGTTGAAGCCGCGGCTTCCGCGCATGATGATGCCCGGTCCGCCGAATCCGCCCGCGCCGCCCCCGGGCCCACCCGGCCCGCCAAACTGTCCACCGCCGGGTCCGCCTCCTCCCAGGCTCTGGCGGAATTCCTGGATGCGCTGCTGGATTTGTTCGTCGCTTCCCGGCCCGAAATTCTGCGATTGGCCCATCCCTCCGCCGCTGACCACGGATTCGGTGGCCGCGTCCGCGCCCGCCCCGGCAAAGGGCAGCGCGCTCAGATCCGCGCTGCCGGCTTCTCCGCCCGCGCTCTCGCCGGCGGCCCCGGCCAGAGCGGCAAGGGAAGGGATTCCGCCGCCCGCGCCGAGATTCTGGAATCCCCGGCCGGCCGACAGGGCCCCGCCGGCCGCGCGCGCGGCCTGCTGTTGCTCGCGCAGTTCCTCGACCCGCGAGGCCAGTTGGATTTCGATTTCCACCTTTGCCGCGGGATTTTGCGGATTCAGCAGGACTTCCTGGGTCTCTGGCGCGAAGCCCAGAAATTCAGCGCGCACCACGTAGCGGCCGCGGTCGCGCAGGGCGAACGAGAAGGACCCGTCCGTGTCCGTGGTGGTGGCCAGTTTTTTTCCGGTCAGCGTGTCCGCCGCGGT
>OCOJ01058870.1_pt1 | contig 11905 bp, 12 predicted proteins | sample 1539251 | NCBI WGS metagenome assembly OCOJ01 (sample SAMN01911457, study PRJEB22624) | soil metagenome | biome: Soil | place: Malaysia | collected 2012-04-30 | depth RA_metagenome m
AGGCTCAGGTACAGGCTCGCGCGCCAGTACGCGTCGATCTTGCTCACCTCTTCGGGGCTGAGTGGTGCTCCCTTAACTGTAGAGCGCGCCTTTCCGTAAGCAGAGATTTCCCGGTCAGTGACGGTTGCCTCCGGCGCTTTGGTGGGCGTAGCCATGTTCTTATCCTTTCTTAGTTCCGCGCCGGCGTGACGTCTGGTTGATGTCAGCAGAGCCGGCGACTGCGAGTTTATTTTTTCCTCTTTTGAAAATCTACCCAATCATCAGCTCCAGCGTGGTGCTACTTGCTTCGCTGAAGACGCGACTGCTGGCTCTTCCACCTTTGAAAGCAACTGTCGCGTCTCTCGCAAGATGGCCAGGTCCTCGTTAGTAGCGATGACAAGAATTCGGGCTGCCGAGACCGCCGAGGCGATATCGGCGTCCGGTTTGCAAGTTGCGTTGCCGGCAGTATCGAGCAGCAAGCCGAGATAACCCAAGTTCTGGCAAGCCTGCTCCCGAATTTGCGCGGCGTGTTCTCCCACACCCGCGGTGAACACCAAACCATCCACACCTCCCAGTGTAGCTGCCATGGCGCCAATTGTTTGCCTGAGCCTATGGACGTAAACTTCGATTGCTAGCCGGGCGTCTTGATTTTCTCGGGATGCCGCCAGGAGTTCGCGCATGTCTGACGAAAATCCTGATATTCCAAGCAAGCCAGACTCAGAGTTCAGTGCATGGTCCAGTTTCTCAACGTCCAGGCCCTTATGCCGCAGCACGTATATCAGGATGCCTGGGTCAACGGTGCCGCTTCGTGTGCCCATCACCAAACCTTCCGTGGGCGTGAAACCCATCGAAGTATCTACGCAGACCCCATCGCGCACTGCGGACACCGATGCTCCGTTACCAAGATGAGCGATTATGAGCCGCGGATTTTTTCTGCCCATCATCTCCACGGCGCGGCCGGCACAATATGAATGGCTCAAACCGTGAAAGCCGTACCGCCGCACACCCCATTCGCGCGTCCACTGGNTGCGGCACGGCGTAGGTCTTGGCAGCCTCCGGCAGCGTTGCGTGGAAAGCTGTATCGAATGCAGCCACCTGCGGAACTTTAGGCAGAACCTCCTCCACTGCCTGAATTCCATCCAGGCTCGCGGGATTGTGCAGCGGCGCCAACTCAGCCAATTCACCGATCGCTTGTTTGACTTCGGGCGTAATGCGCACAGCGGTGGTATACCGACTTCCGCCATGGACCACACGATGCGCTACGGCTCCCAACTCATCGAGCGAACGCAAAGCTGGCGCGGGACCCGCTTCTAAATCCGCGACGATCCTTGCGCTCGCGTCAACGTGTTCTTGCACATNCCAGTTCCTCACGGATCTCCCGCAGGCCGGCTCGCCGGTAAACAAGCAGGGCGGGCTTCGTGGTCCAATCGATGCTGCCCTCGGCAAGCAGTTGCTCGCCTTCGGCCTCAAACAGGCTGAACTTGAAGCTGCTAGAACCGGCATTACAGATCAGAACTTTCATTTCCCCTCTCTCACTTAGACTCGATACGCGTGTGCTGCTAATGTCGAATAACCTCGCATGGGAGGCTTCTACCTCGCTCCCGCAACCGCTTCCATGGAAGTGCCCTGCGACTGGATTTCTTCAATCATCTGATCGAGGAGTTGTGCAAACTCGCTTGGCCGAAGGGCTGGTGCCAGCAAACGTTGTTGACCCCGCACGAGCACCGGCAGCCACCAGCAGCCGGTTTCGACAGGGTGGCAGCGGAAAACGCTGGCGGATGACCCAACGAGAAAAGCGATCAGCGGGCGGATCCCCTCTGCCCCGTCAGTGCACAGCACCAGGTCCGGAGCCTGTTCGCCGTACAAGCGAATAGCCTGCGTCCCGGAAGCAGCGAACAGGCAGTGACATCCCCGATCTTCCAGATGGCGCAATAGATAGCAAGGGCCGGTGGTGTTTTCGCCTACCAGAAGGACCTTCACTGGTCGACTTGTTACAGTGCCGCTCACACGGGTTTGCCTCCACGATCGCATAATTTACGCGGCTCTTGCGCCACTTCGATCAAGATTTGAGGAGAGACTAATCGCGGCGTGCAGGATGCGCCCGGTCTCCACGGGGTCTGGTGGACAAGCGATATAATCGAATGCGCCTGCATCAAGAGCGCTCAACCAATCACTCCATTCAGTGGATCGCGAAAGGACAATGACGGGAACGGTTGAACTTGACCTCTTCAACTCCGTGATTAAGTCGCGGAAATTGCCGTCTGGCACGGCGTCATTGCAAAAGACGACGCCGAAAGGTCTTGAAGCCAGCAAGATCCGTGCGATGGCTAGATCCGAACAACACACACAAGGAAGGCCGCACTTGGTGATAAAAGCAAAGAGGCTATTGCGGGTTTCTGGATCCGGGCACACGACCAGGGCTGGCACCGCAGTCGTGAACCTCAGCATCTCTTTCTCTGGTTGAAAGCCCATGTCCACCCTTCTGCTCGGGGTGTGCATTCGCCGAAAACTTGCTTCCATGCCTCGGGTCGCCACCGAAAGAGTTCAGCCTCAGTCAATCCAACCGCTCCAGGGCGTGCCCGACAAGCACAGGCTCGGCGTTCTGCATCCCATATTGTAGATGTGCAGTCGGCGGGCCAAAGGCTCATTGGCCTAAGCTCTTTACTTCCAATGAAAACCTGGCCCGGCTCTTAGCGGAACGCTGCCCACATTAAGGCTGTGCCCTCCAATGGGCACGGGCCAACGGTGCGAAAAGTCGGCAGCCTGAAGTGAGCCAGTCACTTAGGGGGAACTTGAAGTGGCGAGCGATTTGCTCTGCCTTAGGTGATCTCGGTGTTGTACGCAGGGGCTGGCTTGTTCGGCGCAGGCTGCTCGAAGTAGATCGTGAAGCTTCTAAGCTCAATGACGCCGGGTGTTCTGCACAGCGCGATAACCCAGGGAAACATGTTGACGGGCGGGGATGGAGCGCGCCTATAACAAAGGCGGATGCCGGGGACGAGAATTTAAGCCGAGAACGCCGGAGTGAGAAAACGTGAAAAACGTGACCCATCAAGTAGTTGCTGAGAACAACCGCGCATCGGATGCAGCGTCGGCGGCAGTTTCACCCCTCAAACGCCCCGGATGGGGGCAAGCAGAAGGAACTCCATTACCCCTGGGTGTCACATGGATAGAAGACGAGCAGGCCTTCAACTTTGCGGTTTATGCGGAACATGCAGAAAGTGTCACTCTGTTGCTCTATTCCGCTGACGATCTAGCAAACCCGATCCTGACGTTCCAGTTCGATTTTCTCCGTAACAAGTCAGGACGAGTCTGGCACTGCAGGCTCCCGCTCAATCAAATGCGCGGTGCTCGTTATTATGCCTACTCGGTCTCTGGACAGGCCGTTTCTGAGCTTCACAGGTTTTATCCGGAGAAGGTGCTGCTTGATCCCTATGCCAAATGTGTGTTCATTCCGCCCGGGTTTGACCGAAACCGCGCAATTGGGCCCGGCCCCAACGCAGGAAAAGCACCGTTAGGAGTCCTCACTGGCGATGATATCGCCTTCGATTGGTCAGGAGACGTTTCACTTCACCACGAATCCGATGTAATCATCTACGAACTTCATGTAAAGGGCTTCACGAAAAACCCAAATTCTGGCGTGCATCCTTCGCACGCCGGCACGTACTCCGGTCTAGTGGAAAAGATCCCGTATTTGAAAGATCTCGGAATCACCGTTGTCGAATTGATGCCCGTATTTCAGCGCGACCCTCAGGAGGGTGATTACTGGGGCTATATGCCTTTGAACTTCTTCGCACCCCATGCGCAGTATGCCTCCTCTCGTGAGAATGATGGGCAGCATCTTGAATTCAAACGTATGGTCAAGGCTCTCCACAAAGCAGGAATCAGCGTTGTCCTTGATGTGGTTTACAACCATACGTGTGAAGGCGACCATTATGGCCCGATATATAGTTTTAAGGGTATCGATCCTGGTTACTACATGCCGTCTCCCGATCCGGGAAATCCTTACGCCAATTACTCGGGCACCGGCAATACCTTGAACTTCAGCCAGGCGCACGTGCGCAAAATCGTGCTGGATAGCCTGCGGTATTGGAAAGACGAAATGCACATTGATGGGTTCCGCTTCGATCTGGCGTCCGTGTTCAGCCGGAATGCCGACGGGACGCTCAATTGGGGATATGCTCCGATTTTCGGCGAAATCGCTGGTGATCCGGAGTTGGGCCAACTCTGGCGAGTGGCGTTAATCGCAGAACCGTGGGACGTCGGTGGGTATCAGCTCGGACGCGGATTCCCGGGAGTAACCTGGCTTCAATGGAACGCGCGGTTTCGTGACGACGTCCGCCGCTTTCTCAAAGGCGACCCAGGCATGGTGCCAGACCTGATGCGACGTATCTACGGTAGCGATGACTTATTCCCCGACAACCGCGCCGATGCCTACCATGCCTTCCAGTCCGTGAACTATATCAACTCCCACGACGGCTTCACGCTGTATGATCTCGTTTCTTACAACCAGAAACACAACTGGAAGAACGGTCACAACAATCAGGACGGCATGGACGAAAACTACAGTTGGAACTGTGGCCACGAAGGAGACGAAGCCGCGGCAGCAGAGGTTCTCGCGCTTCGCCGCAAACAGGTCAAAAACTTCTGCTGCCTGCTTTTGCTTTCTAACGGCATGCCCATGTTCCGCGCTGGCGATGAGTTCCTGAATACGCAATTTGGGAACAACAATCCGTACAACCAGGACAATGAAATCAGCTGGCTGGACTGGAGCCTGCTACAGACGAATCAGGACATATTCCGTTTCTTCAAGAACATGATTGCGTTCCGGAAATCGCATCCTTCTCTCTGCCGCAGCAGATTCTGGCGGGAGGACATCTCCTGGTATGCCACTGGCCCCACGGTTGATTTGACTCCAGATTCGCGGAGCCTGGCGTTCTGTTTGGATGGTGCGTCGCAGGCGGATGACGACATCTACGTGATGATCAATGCCTATTGGCAAGAGCTGCAGTTCCAGATCCAGGAGGGTACGCCCCAGGATTGGGTAAGAATTGTGGACACCGGCATGCCGAGTCCCGATGATTTCTCGGAGCGCGGTTTTCCGGTGCAACAGCCGGGATATCAAGTGGCCGCCCGATCCATTGTTGTTTTGCTTCGATCCAAAACAAACGGCTAGAGTACTTGCCATCCGTTCTAAAAGCTCTGCCGTTGGATCGGAAGGGACAGCGCATGAGACAGCCCCTTTCCGGCGGGAGACGCTGATGACGGTCGAACAAAGGGAATGGCTCAAACAGATGGAGGGCATCCTGGAGATGCTCAATGAGGGCGTGGCCGTCATTGACGACTGTGAGCGCATCCTCTTCGTCAACAAATGTATGGAGCGTCTCCTCGGCGCCCCCCGCTCGGAGCTGATTGGGAAGACCGCGGACACCATCTACTCTGGAGAAGACTATCAGTACACACAGGAGCGGAGGGCTCTAGTAAAGGGGGTGGGCTATGACCGGTTCGAATTCTTTATTCCCCGTGCCGACGGAACACGCGTGCCGGTGATCCTTAGCAGTCGTGAGCTGGAAGCCCCTGATGCAAGCCATTTCTCCGTAATCACTTGTACTGATATCACCGAGCAGAAGAAGGCAGAGCAAAGCCTACGTGACGCTAATGTTCTGCTCGAGCGTCGCGCGGAAGAAATTGAACGCGATCTGGCCCTGGCAACCCGGGTGCAACAAAGTCTGGCGCCCCACGCGCTCCAGTGGGGCCGATTGGCCGTGGAAACGTATTACATGCCCGTGCGTACGATCGGCGGCGATTTCGGCCTGGTAGCCCCCCTCGATGGCACACGCCTTGACCTCCTCGTCTGTGACGTCTCCGGTCATGGAATTAGTTCCGCTTTGCTGGCTAACCGCGTTTACACGGAGACGATCACCTTATTGCGCAACGGCATGGAGCTCGGCGAAATGTTGCGCACGCTAAATCGCTTTGTGGTCGAACAAATCGGCGTCGCCGGATTCATGTTCACCATGGCCGCCGCAAAGTTGGACCAGACCGGGCGGCAGCTCATCTATGCCGCTGCGGGTCATCCTCCCGGGCTGCTGATTTCTACTTCCGGTGAGGTGCGCCAGCTCAAGCCGTGCAGCACTGTTCTGGGCGCCCTAAAAGATGCTGTGCCTCAGAAGGCCAGCGAAGAATTCACGTTATCGGCCGGCGACCGGCTGATGCTTTATTCCGACGGCCTGTTTGAGGTTTGGAATCGCGAGAACGAAATGCTTGGCGTAAAGGGCTTGGAAAAAATCGCCCGCAGCGCTTCGGCCTTACCACTGCCCGACATGCGCCAAGCCATCATCCAGGGTGTGAACTCGTATAGCGCCGAGCCTTTGCAGGACGACGTTTCGCTAGTCCTTGTGGAGGTCCGCTAGCGCCGACGCTGGGATGGGGAGGAGAGCGTCATGCCAGAGGACAACGATAGTAAGACAAGCTCACGAGTAGTCGAGTCGAGCGATCCAGCAGGGATCAAAGGACTCGTACAGAGGTTCCGGGTGTGCTGGGAAGTGTATCCGGCGGAGATTCTTGCAAAGAATGCGATTCGAAAAATTGGCTTCGATCTTGAACTCTTTGGGACGCCTGACTGCGGAACCGAGCATGTCGATCCGGGTTGCCAACACTGCCTGAGAGTCGAATCTGCCCTGAGGGAAATTGCGGATTGGATCCTGCCGCGCGTGAATCCTACGTGCAAATTCGATGTCGACTCAGAGGGCGACTCACTCAGCTACACGCCTGTGCGCGCAAACCGTCCCGACGTGGTTGTGCACATTAACATTTTCCACCGGCATGAGTGGGACCAGCCCCTAGATGAATGCGAGGAGCGCTGCTTGAAGGAATTGGAGCAGGTACTCACCGACCTTGGAGTGTGCAGGGGGAGGTGGAGTGACGCGCGAGCGATAGCTTAATCCTGAATTGGGACTGGCTCAGGCTCGATTGAATGAACCGTTGGACCTGGCGGACATGTATAAAAATCATGGTGAAGACTGGCAATATTAAGCGGACCAGCTTTCACGCGCAGCCTGACTGGTTCTGGGCTAGGCAGAGAAAGGCGGTTCCCATGTCACCATCATACGTCGGAACAGGCGTAGGCGTTCGTTTGAAATCGGTGTTGCTCGCTACCGATTTCTCCGAGGCATCGCAGAAGCCTCTGCATCACGCTCTCGCGATTGCCCGCCATTATGGGGCGAAATTCTATCTGGCTCATGTCGTCTCCTCACCCGGCTTTGCGATCGCTGGACCACCAGTCCTGGAACTGGCATCTGAAGCAGCCACGAGGGATCTCCAACAACTCGAGCATGATTTGCTCGAAAATGGATCACTGGCCGGCATTGAACACGAATTCATTCTTTGCGAAGGTGCCGTGTGGGAAGAATTGCAGTCCATCATCTCGCAGAACCAAATTGAACTTTTGGTTCTTGGGACCCACGGTCGGCGCGGTATAGGAAAGATGCTTTTGGGATCGGTGGCGGAAAATGCTTTTCGCCACGCGGACTGCCTCGTTCTTACGGTTGGGCCGCATTCCTATCCGTTACCTTTCAGCAGGACCAGTCCGCAGTTTCTGTTTGCGACGGACTTCGGCGAAGGTTCTCTGCATGCTTTGCCCTATGCCATCTCGCTTGCGAATCATTTTGGGGCGAAGCTGGTTTTGCTGCATGTCGTTCCCACCGCGACTACCCCGGAGAATCCTTCGCACTCTATTCCGGCGATGCGGGACGCCGCTCGCATGGCCCGCTTGCGACAACTCGAAGAGTTGGTGAGGGGGGAGCAGGAAATGGAATTCCCACCCGAGTTCATCGTTCACTTCGGGCTACCAGCCGAGAGAATTTTGCAGGTGGCCTTGGAACTCAAGGCCGACCTAATCTTCTTGGGTTTACGTGGTTCCACCCAGATCGCTATCGCCTCTCGCGTACCTTGGGCAACGGCCTATGAAGTGGTATGCAATGCGGGCTGTCCCGTCTTGACGGTCAGGTGCTAATATTGCCGATGTGGAGGGGAATCGGAAGGCATCGTGGCTGATCTAAAGCGCGCTCTACTGAAACGGGATGGACGAGTGTCTCGATACGGAAGCTAAATCCTAGCGGTGTCCAAATTGTCGGTTAGTTCGGTCGTCACACTCTCGTGTGACGTATGTCACAGATAAATGGATGGGTCCCCGCTAAAGGTCCCGTGAGTCCGAACCTCCTCTTTGATGCTCTTACCAAAGACATGAGCACAGACCCAATCACCGCGAGTGGAACCAGCAGTGCAGGGCTGGCACTGGCCGATAGTAGCAGGTACAAAGCCTTGCTCGATGTGTCCAGCACGATTGCCCAGCAACCCACGGTAGAAGCCGTACTGCACAGCCTCCGTGGCGTTCTATCAAATATTTCTGCCTTGCATGGAGTCGAACTCTACGTGTTGAGCGATGACGGCGACAGTATGCACGTCTTCGCGTTCGATCGAGACGCGGACGCACCTGCCTTCAAAGTCGGAACTAAGGTCTTGCGAATTGGCGCAGTCGCGCGGGTGCTTGAGGAACAGAAACCGGTCTTCATTCCTGACCCATCGCAGGAGATGTTGAAGCATCCTGAGCTGGCTCCGTTTGCGCCCGAGGCTGTTGGACGAACTACCTATCTATTTCCGATATCCACTTCGCGGAAGCAGTATGGACTATTATGTGTCAGCAAGTTGCAGGGGCAGGAATTTGCTCCCGAAGATGTCAATCTGATGCTTTCTATGGCCTCGCTCGTTGCTGTGGCACTTGAAACCGCGCTGGCGACGGCTCGCGCGGAGATTTACCAACGCGAACTCGCCAGGGAGCGCGACCGCCTTCGCTTGGTGCTCGAAATCAACAATCATGTCGTCTCGAAGTTGGATGTCAATGACGTGTTTCACTCGGCCTCGGCATCGATCCGTTCCTATTTTGGCAGTGATTTCGCGGGGTTCTGGATGCTCGAGAAGGACTCAAATCAGCTTCAAAGTGTGCTGCTGGATTTTCCAGACGGCAAGGGGTTGCTGGCTGAGGCCGCCTCGGCTGACCTGGATGACCAGGAGTATGAGAAACTCCGCACCCGCCAGTCCGAAATCTGGTCAATCAACGACATCGAGAAACTTCCTGCGAGTATTGCCGAGCCCCTGCGAGCCGAGTCCATAGCGTCGGTCGCCGTTACTCCGCTTGCTGCCGGTAGCGGGCCATTGGGTCTGCTAGCGATAGGCAGCCGGAACCTGGGCGCATACGGGCAAGAGGACCTGGATTTGCTTTCGCAGATTGGCAGCCAGATCTCGCTCGCATTGGATAATGCGCTCGCGCACGGCCGTCTGAATGCATCAGCTGCTCGTCTGAGAGAAGAACGCCTTTATCTTGAATCAGAAATTCGATCGGAGTACAACTTCGAGGACATCATCGGCAAGAGTGCCGCTCTCCGCAAAGTGTTGGATCAGGTTGCGATTGTCGCTCCCACGGGGTCGACAGTGCTCCTGCACGGTGAGACCGGAACAGGCAAAGAACTGTTTGCACGGGCGATTCATAACCTCAGTCCACGTNCGTCGCGAGCGCACTTTCGTTCGACTGAACTGTGCAGCCATACCTTCCGGCCTGGTGGAAAGCGAACTGTTTGGGCATGAAAAGGGCGCTTTCACCGGCGCGCTTATGCAAAAAAGAGGTCGATTAGAGTTGGCCAATCGCGGCACTCTCTTTCTGGATGAAATTGGCGATATCAGTCTCGACCTGCAACCAAAGCTGTTGCGCGCCCTGCAGGAACATGAATTTGAACGACTGGGGAGTACGAAAACCATTCACGTGGACGTTCGCCTGATTGCCGCAACGCACCGCGATCTGCAGAGCATGCTACGCAACAATCAATTCCGCGAGGACCTTTTCTACAGATTGAATGTCTTTCCGATTGAGATTCCTCCGCTTCGCGAAAGGCGCGAAGATGTTCCCCTGCTGGTGCACTACTTTGTTTTACGCCTCTCACGCCTGATGCAAAAGCGCGTTAGGTCCATTCCGAACGAGGCAATGGAGGCGCTGGTGAACGCCGATTGGCCGGGCAACATTCGCGAGCTTGAAAACTTCATCGAGCGCTGCGTGATTCTCACGCAAGGGGACGAGTTGAATGTCCCACGTGCAGAGCTAAAGGGAGCGTCGGGCCGCTCCATAGCTTCAGCCGCATCAACTTTCAAACAAGCCGAGCGGCAAGTCATTATCGACGCTATGAAAATGGCCTCCGGAAGACTAGCCGGGAAGGGCGGAGCGGCAGAGCGCCTTGGGCTCAAACGGACCACACTCCAAAACAAGATGCGCAAACTGAACATCAGTCGTGCTGACTATTCGAGCTGACGATCCTGTGTTCGCCTTCTAACCTGACCCACTTTGCCTGCTCCCACTCTCATGATCGAAGCTCGGCCGATTGTGCCGCTTTGGCGTTTCACGACAAAGGCATGCCGGCCCACATTTCGGCATTGCCCATCGCCGGGCACAGGCGGCCCCGAGACACCCTTCAAGACTCGTTTAATCTCAATAACTTACGCGGACGTGTACTTGGCATACCACCTGCAACGCTTATCGCGATTGGACTGTCCAACTGATGCTTGTGGCTGCCTAGATACTCTAAGGAGGGGCGATGCTACGCGTTGAAATACACGATTCACCGAGCAGTTTGAGTCTCAAACTCGAAGGCCGCTTCACCGGCGATGACGCCGATCATACTCGCACGCTCATGACGCACTGCCGCCCTGGAACGAGACTGGTCGTCGATCTAACCGAAGTCACGTTCATCGACTCTGTTGGTGAAGATGTACTGTCGTTTTTTGGCCGGTTCGGGGCGGAATTCGTTGCCCAAACATCCTATTCACTCGACGTATGTGAGCGCCTGCATCTTCATCTTGCTCGGAGTGAAGCATCGGATGCAAACAGGTCAGGCGCTCTCCCACAATCGCCAGCTGATGTACTCCGACGCACGCCAGCCAGAAAGTAAGGGAGTCTGAAACGCCGGGCAAGCACATCATTCTGCACATGACGATGTAGTTCTCCACTCCAGTTCCGTTCCCGTTTAGGTATACAAGTACGCGAAAGGAAATCCCCTTGAGCGACATAAGGGCTTCGTTGGTGGTGATACGCGCTAACCGCGTCGTTCCGTCACACCGGCACGTTTATTTCCGCATGGCCACGTGAAAGGTGAACGCAGGAACAAACGGAGTATTCACCTCATTTGTTAGCCGTTGCGTTCACCCAAGCCCCGAACGGAAACGCTATGGGCTAAACTTAGAGACAATAGCACGCGGGCATGATTATGCCCCAAGAATCGCGGCGCATTGCCGCATCCTGCTATGTACTGCAAATCGCTGCTAACTTGTTGATTCTTCATTCGGCAAGACTTAGAAGTCAGAGACTCGACCGACGTAGTGAAAACGTAGTACAAGTTGCGGCAAATCCCACCAAATTGCGAAAAGAAGGCAAACAAAATGGAGGAAAACGGCTTGTCTCGTTTTGCTCGAACCTGTCACTTTTAAGCGGGTTGCGTCGGCTCCGGCAAGATTTGATAAATTTGGTTCCCCGCTTTGCAAGCAGGGGGTCAGGGGTTCGAATCCCCTCACGTCCACCAACTTCCTCGGGTCCGGCCAATCGCCTTGGCCCGTTAGCAGAACCGGCGCGAATGATATGCAGCCGGTTCTTAGCCCCCTAGCACAAAGTGTTCCAGTATCGGCCCAAGCGCAAGCGCGGGAAGATAGCTGAGCGCCACCAGCGTGATTAAGCACGCCGTAAGCAGCAGGCCAAAAGAAAAAGAATCGGTTGGAAGAGTCCCTGGGGAAGAAGGAGTATTTCGCTGCTGCCCAAATAAAGACGCTAGCGCCAAGGCCGGAATCGCCAACCCGAATCTGCCTACCAGCATTGCCACCCCCGTGGTGAGGT
>OCOJ01037778.1_pt1 | contig 11894 bp, 13 predicted proteins | sample 1539251 | NCBI WGS metagenome assembly OCOJ01 (sample SAMN01911457, study PRJEB22624) | soil metagenome | biome: Soil | place: Malaysia | collected 2012-04-30 | depth RA_metagenome m
GCGCAGCCGCATTTTTCGAGCACGCGGCGAAATTCTTCGAGCGAAAGATTTACGTTGAAGCCGGGGATGGATTCAAGCTTGTCGAGCGTCCCGCCGGTGTGTCCGAGGCCGCGGCCGCTGATCATCGGCACATAGGTACGCCGGCCGCGGTCGTCCGCCGAGGCCACGATGGGCGCGATGACAAGCGAAGTCTTGTCGCCGACGCCGCCGGTCGAATGCTTGTCCACTTTCGCGGCCGGCAATCCGGAGAGATCGAGGACCACGCCGGAATGAAGCATGGCTTCGGTGAGAGCTGCAAGTTCCGGGCGCGTCATACCGCGCCACAGGACCGCCATCAGCCACGCGGATATTTGGTAATCGGGGATGCGATCGTTTGTGGCGCCGTCGATGAGAAATTCGATTTCCGCGCGGGAGAGTTCCGTGCCATCGCGTTTCTTGCGGATGATGTCCACAGCGCGCATGGAATGGCGCAGGCTAGCATCGAGGGTTGCGTGCGTCAATGAAGGCGCTACGGAGATACTGGTGAAACGCCCTTCTGGTCCTTCATCTTCTCGGTAATGTCCGCGGCCACTTGNCACTTGCTGCATTTCGGCGTGGATGTGGCCGTTCGAGACGAGAATCTCGGGATCGCCGGGATGGTACGGACGTCCGGCAAAATCGCTGGCCATTCCGCCGGCTTCCTTTACGAGCAGGATGCCTGCGGCAGTGTCCCAGGATTTGAGGCCGAATTCCCAAAAAGCATCGAACCGGCCGCAGGCAACGGAGCAAAGATCAAGGGCGGCAGAGCCGTCGCGGCGGACTCCGTGGGAACGCAGCGTGTAGCCCCAGTAATAATTAATGTTCCGGCTCTGGCGGAGCTTGTCGGTCGGAAACCCGGTGGCGACGAGGCTGGTGGCCAGTTTCTCAACGGACGACACATGGATGCGCTTGTGGTCGAGGTAGGCGCCCTCGCCGCGCACCGCAGAAAAGAGTTCGCGCGTGACGGGGTTGTACACAACGCCCACCAGCGGCTCACCGTCTTCAAGGAGACCGAGAGAGACAGCGAAACACGGGTAGCCGTGCGCGAAATTCGTCGTGCCGTCCAGCGGATCAATGTACCAGCAATACCGCGCGTCGGCGGCCGCTCCCCTGCCGCCCTCTTCGGCGACGATGGCGTGCTGCGGAAAATGATCGCGCAAGCGGCCGACGAGAAGAGCTTCCGAGCGCCGGTCGGAATCCGTGACGATATCCACTTCGCCCTTATAGGAAATATGCTTGGGCCGGGAGAAATCGGCGAGCAACAAAGCGCCCGCCTCGCGGGCGGCGTCGGCAGCGATTTCGAGGAACGGATTCATATATCAAGGAGCGGCGGCAGTGAAATATTCCTTGCGGTAGCGAACCAGGTCGCTCGAGCTTACCTGAACTTCCACGTGGCGACGGCTATTGGGCGGCGGGGCCGGGTTCGGATAATAGCCCAACAAGTACTGCGTGCGAAGCTCGCGATTGATGCGGTCGAACATATCGTTGATCTGCNGAGAGTTCGTCGAGGATGAAGAGGGCGCCGCCGGTACTGTCCGTTATGGTGATGATGGCATGCTCGCCGGCGGTGTTGCGGCCGCCTTCGTTTTTCACCGGCCGGACGATGATCGAATAGAGGAGGGCCTCGGAAGCGATAGCGGCGCGCCGGGTTTCTTCAAATTTCGACACACTGGTGGTTTCGCCCCCGTCGGTGACGAGGACGATGGCCCGGCGACGGTCGGCGGGGCGGTGTTTCAAAGTTTGCGNACGATGGCGTCATAGATGGAAGTGCCTGTGCCGGGAGAGATTCGCCGTGCAGCCGCTTCAAGCGTCGGGATGTTGTCGGTGTACTCGGAAAGCTGCGTAACAGTCTCAGAGAATTCAAAAACGGCGAGCGCATCACCGGGACGAACGACCTGACGAATAAAACGAGCGGCGGCTTCATCCTCGAATTTAAGCTCCTTGAGGGCGCTCATGCTGGAATCCACCATGAGGGCGAGATCGAGTGGCCGGCTGGTTTGAGCTTCGAACTGTTCGATTTTTTGAGGGACGCCGTTNCCGTTTTCGCTGAGGCTGAAGGCGTCGACAGTGAGGTCTGGAATCGGGCGCCCATTTGCGTCTATGACAATCGCGGGAATGTGGACGAGATCCACCTGAACCCGGATCGCGCCTTTTTGGCGCTGCGGGGCGCGGAGGATTGCCGCGGATGCCGCGAGCGAGAGGAGGGCGAGGATGGGGGCGAGGCGCAGGCCAATCCGAGTTGTGTTCTTCATTTTGGTGGCGAGGAATTAGATTCACCCGGAGAGGAAATGGCTTGATCGGAGGGAACCCCTCCTTCAGCCCAAACGGCGCCGCCGAAAAAATACTCCTTTTTCCAAATGGGCACCGTGCGCTTGAGCGTATCAATGGCGTAGCGGCAAGCGTCAAAGGCAGCGGCGCGGTGCGGTGAGCTGACCGCGATGAACACGCTGGTTTCCCCGATTTCGATGCGGCCAAGCCGGTGGACCATGGCGAGACGATGGATGGGGAATTTTGCGCGGATTTGCGCCCCAATCTCGCGCATCTTGGCGTAGGCCATGGGCTCGTAAGCTTCGTACTCGAGGTACAGAGTGCGCTGCCCCTTGAAATTATTGCGGACGAATCCGTCAAAGACGACGACGGCGCCATCCTCCGGGGCCTTCAGCATTTCGACGTACTCGCGCGCGCGGATCGGCTCGCGAACAAGCAAGAATATATCTTCGGCGACGGCAGCTTGCTGGCCCCCGCTCACCGGAGGGAGGAAGGCGACCTCATCTCCAGGCGAAAGCGGGGCGCGCCAGGCAGCGTATTCCTGGTTCACGGATGCGGCAATCGAAGGACGGAATTCGGCCAGCTTCGGGAAGCGGCGGGCGTAACGCGCGAAGAGATCTTCGATGCGGGCGCCTTCGGAGAGTTCGGCGCTATCTTCGGCGGCGCCGACGATTTCCTTGAGCTGGCCGAAAAAGAGGACGCGCACACGCATAAAGGGCATCTATTTAGTCTTAGTCTGAATGGAGATCAATTCGACCTCAAAAATGAGCGTCGAGTTGGAGCCAATAACCTGACCCTGCCCGCGGGGGCCATAGGCAAGATCCGATGGAATAAAGAGTTGCCACTTCGAGCCCACGGGCATAAGTTGGAGAGCCTCAGTCCACCCCTTGATTACGCCAGAAACCGGGAACGTTGCCGGCTGGCCGTGTTTGTAGGAGCTGTCAAATTCCTTGCCGTCGATGAGTGTGCCGCGATAATTGCAGACGACGGTGTCGGTCGCGGTCGGAATGGGGCCGGTGCCAGCTTGCAGAATCTTGTATTGCAGGCCGCTCGGCAGCGTGACCACGCCTTCTTTCGTTTTGTTTGCATCCAGGAAGGCTTCTCCCTCTTTCTTATTTTCCTCGGACGCCTGCTGCATTTTTTCTTCCTGCTTTTTGCGCGCTTCGGCCTGCACCTCCATAATGGCGGCGTGCGCTTCCTCTTCGGTCAGAAGCGTCTTGGCGTCGGCGAGCCCATCTTTCAGGCCCTGGAGCAGGATCTCAGGGTCAACGTCCACATATCCTCTCCGCAAGCTGGCGCCAAAGGTCATGCCGATGGCGTAGCTGTTTCTGTCTTTCTCTGACTTGAAGTTTTCGTTGGGCACAAATTTCGGGGCAGCCGTCTGGGCCGGCTGCACCGGAGGAGTCTGCTGTGCCTTGGGTGCAGGAGGAGGTGCGGGATTTGCTGCGGGCGCTTGTGCAGCTTTCGGGGGCGGAGTTTGTTGAGTGGGGGCAGGCTGAGTCTGTTGCGCGCGGGCCGTCCCGAGCAACGTCACGCAGATTAGCAATACGTTTGCGACAGCAATGATTGGTTTTCGCATGGACCCATTGTCACATCGGTTGGCCGGTTCCGCAAATCGGCTCTTGTTTAGCCGGCAATACTAAGGCTACGGCTGGGCCAGGCGGGTGACATTGTCCAAGCTGGTGGCGGCGCGGCGAAGCGCTGCGGCGAGCGATTCGGCTTCGCGGCGAAATGCGGCGGCGTCCTTGCGATCGAGGGCTTCATTCGGGCCGGGTAAGATTCCCGCGGCGTAACCGGCGTAGCTTCCGGGGGCGAAAACTGTGTGCTTGTACCAAGGACGGCCGACCAGGCCTTCAGGCGTGAGGAGGGATTGCTCGACGGCGGCGAGCGCGCGATTGATTTGTGCTTCTTTCGTTGCGTTGAGAGATGACGCGAAAAGAACCTGAATGGCCTGGCTCACCCGGGAGGCAGAAGCGTTCAATTGCGCCGAGGCTTCCGAGATCGATTTGACGCTTGCTGCATCGGCATTCTCCTGGAAAGCGCGAGACGCCAGTTCATTTGAGGCATGAGCGATTTCGGCGGCATAGGCGGCGAAGTCATAGGGGAGGATATCGGCTTCGTCGAGGCGCAAAGCAATCGTGCCGATCAGGCGGGCGAGTGCCGCGTGATAGGCAAACGTGGGATCGCCGAAATGTTGCATCCAGTAAAAATCGTCGTAGAGAGAGTGGTAGACGCCGTACTCGCCGCCGAAGCCCANTGTCCATCGAGGGAATTCCCGCGTGGTCGAAGAAGGGGCAGAAATCCGAGCCCGCGCCGAGCGCACCAAGGGGGACTTCGCCGGGACTCTCGGGTTTCGATTCAGGGCGCGCATTGCCGGAAGGCTCATCCTTGGGGTGGGCGGCGCGCTGGCGCCACACGTCGTAAACGCTGCGACCCGTGCGAGGATCCTGAACTTCGCGAGCGGCTTCGCGGATCAGTTCCTTGAGGGAAGGCGAGGCCGAGGCGCCGAAATTGGGGCCGTCGACGCCGACATCTGTGTTGATGTAGGCGACAGCTTTCGCTTGCAGCTCCGCTCGGTTCGCCTCCACCCATTCGGTTGAGCCAATGAGACCCGGCTCTTCCCCATCCCATTCGCACATGACGATGGTGCGCCGCGGCTTCCATCCAGAGCGGACGAGTTCGCCCAACGCGCGCGCGGTTTCGAGCATCACCGCCGTGCCGCTGCCAGGATCGGCCGCGCCGAAGGCCCAGGCGTCGTGATGATTGCCGAGAACCACCCACGCANTCGCCGTCACTGCCGGGGAGCTTGGCGATCACGTCGTAAATAGGCCGCTGTTGATAATCCATCTCGAGCTTCATGCGCACGGCCGCATCGCCGGGCCCAACGTGATAAGTGAACGGCAATCCGCCTTGCCAGCCCTTGGGGACGTGTGGGCCGCCAAGATTCTGAAGTATAGGAGCGGCATCCTGAGCGTTGATCGGGAGTGTGGGGATGCGCGGGAGATTGGCAGCATCGGCTGGGGAAATTCGCGCGGCATCAAGCGTAGCGGCAACACCAGGCGTGAGTGGATCGCCGGGATAAATCTGCGTATAGAGGACCGAGCCGCGCTGAATGCCGCTCATAGGACGCCAGGGGCCGCGCGGGAATGGATCGCCGGCCATGTAGCCGTCATCTTGCGGATCGGAATAGAGGATAAGCCCGAGGGCTTTGTGCTCTTCGGCAAGTTTCGTTTTGATGCCGCGATAGCTATGGCCATAGCGCGCGATGGCAATCTTTCCCTCGACACGAATACCGAGAGAATCGAGCGCCCGATAATCCTCGGGCATCCCGTAGTTGACATAGACGACAGGCGCGCTGACTTCGGCCGAGGGAGAATACGCGTTGAATCCTACGATGGCGCGGGGATCACTCGTGTCCTTGTCTGCTTCGATGGGCTGCTCCGGGGTCGCGAGCGTCTTCGGTTCGGGAGCCGTGAGTTCGAGCTTCACTTCGCGAGGCTGCGGTAGCCAGGCACTGTAGCTGACGATCTCGGCTTCGAAGCCGAAGCTANCGGTACTGATCCCGGAGCCATTCGGCGACGCGGCGGCTGGCCTCGGTGCCAGCTATGTGCGGCTCGGCGGTGATGTGGCGGAGATTGTCCTCGGCGTGCGTTGCGTCGGGGATGGCTCGCAGCTTTTGCTCGAGAGCTCGCTCGTCCGCGGCGCGTGCGGGGAAGAAGCCGCGGATACTGTCGCTTTCTCCCGCGCCACTCGAGAGCGCAAGCGGCGAGAGGATTATGNTAGAGTGAAAGCAGTAATCCGCGCAGCCAACGCCACGATAAGCGCATTCTCACCCCTTGGACAAGCGGCTGATTCTATCTTATTTGGGCGCGTCTCTCGAAAACCGATCGCGTAACTTCATTTTTCATCGAATTCGAAGAAATTGTCTGCTCTGAAAGATTGGGAAGCGGGGCTGAGAGTGGCAATATAAGGCCGAGGAAAACGTTCATGCGAATACTAATTTCCGGGGCCACGGGGTTGGTGGGAACGGCGCTGGGGGACGCGCTTCGTGCGGAGGGGCACGACGTCGGGCGGCTCATGCGTCCCGGCGGGTCAGCGCAGGCGGGCGACGTGCGCTGGGATCCTGCGACTGGAAACGTGGACGTGGCGGCGATGGAAGGAGCGGACACGGTCGTATGTCTCGGCGGGGCGNAGCATCGCCGGTGGGCGGTGGACCGAGGAGCGCAAGAAAGTGCTGCGCAGCAGCCGCGTGGATGCTACGCGAGTGCTGGTGGATGCTCTCGCGCGGATGCAGCGCAGGCCACGAGTATTCATCGGCGCGTCGGCGATCGGATATTACGGCGACCGCGGCGACGAGATTCTTACGGAGTCCAGCGCCGCGGGAAAGGATTTCCTCGCCCTGCTGGCGCGTGATTGGGAAACCGAAGCGATGCGCGCGGAATCGAGCGGAATCCGGACAGTGGTTGCTCGATTCGGCGTAAGCCTTTCGACGAAAGGCGGAGCGCTCCCGCGGATGCTGACTCCGTTCAAGCTGGGAGCCGGCGGGAGGCTGGGGAGCGGGAAGCAATGGATGTCGTGGATTGCGCTTGATGACGTGGTGGGGATTGTCCGCGCGGCGATCGCGAATGAGGCAATCAAAGGGCCCGTGAACGTGGTGGCGCCGAACCCCGTGCAGAATGAAGAGTTCACGCGGGTGTTGGCGAAAGTGTTGCACCGGCCGGCGATTTTTCCCGCGCCGGCGTTTGTTCTCCNGCGTTGGGAGAGATGGCGGATGCGCTTTTGCTTTCGAGCCAGCGCGTGCAGGCGGGTCGAATGATGGCGGCGGGATACGCTTACAAGATGCCGGAGCTGGAAACCGCGCTGCGGAAGATTCTCGAGGGCAAAATCTAGAGATCCAATCGCTCGAGCAGGGCCGTTAGACTTGATTCATCCACTTTGAGCTTCGGGCGCGACGAGGCGAAATCCTCAACTTCGTCCAATGCCTGAAACAACCTCATTTTCGCCACAGCGTATTCTTCCGTTCCGGTGAGTGTCCGGCCGGTTTGATTNGCCGGTTTGATTGCTCCATCTCTCGACGGAATCCCGGGGCACGAAGATATGGACGGGAAACATCGTCTTGCGATCGGCGGAGACGTAATAGACGTAATCATTGCCGAATTCAGAGCCCTCGCGCGCAGGATGCACATCCTGAAATTGATATTGATACACGTAGCCCGAAGCAGCGGAATAGCTCTTGATGCGGCGGACAGTCTCAGGCTTCGGCATAGAGGGATTATTCGACGGGAGTGGGAGAGTGTCAATCCAGTACGAGGAGGACCGACAAATCGTCAGGAGCGCAACGAGAATCCCGAAACGGGTTGGTCCGCGTGCCAATGTGGAACGCTGACATTCCTGGCGAATGAAATTTTTGCTCCTGAGCCGGACCTCCGCCGAGATTCACGTTCCAGGCGTTGCTTGCTACTCGATGCGATAGAAGAGCTTAGGAAGTGCCCGCGCCAGAAAGTAATTTCCTCATCGCACTCATAATCACAGGCGATCACTGCTCCGCAATGGCACATGTCGTGCGCTAGGCCTGTGCGCACATGATGCCTTTCAACAGACTCGAGCTATCGCACGTAAATCGCAGGACGCCAACAAGGGCAGCCCGGCTACACGCTCGCGCCAGTGTTCAATTTTTGCTCCAGTTGATTCTGTGCCTCCTCGCCATCGTTCTGCCAGGTTGTGGGAATACAAGCTCAGGTTCAAGTCCAACAGGTCCCGCCGTTGTTGTCGTGAGCATACAGCCAACAAGCGCCAATCCGTTTCTCGGTCAAACGCAGCAATTTCAAGCGAGCGTGACTGGAACGACGAATACAAGTGTCACATGGGAAGTGAACGGGGTAACGGGCGGGAGTGTAAGTACAGGCACGATTTCGGCTGCCGGTCTATACACGGCGCCCGCAATCTTGCCGTCGCCGGCGACTGTCACGGTCGAGGCGGTGAGCAATGTCGCCCCGCAGGACAGCGCGTCGGCGAGCGTCACGCTGAAGGATGACATCGTTGTAAGCGTCAGCCCGAGTCCCGTGAATGTCGATGTCGGCGGGGCGCAGGTATTTACGGCCAGTGTGAGCGGATCCGGCAATCCGGCGACAGGGGTGACCTGGAGCGTGAACGGAGTTTCGGGGGGAAATGCGACGCTGGGCACGGTTGTCGCAAATGGCGCGGCCACGGCTGTATACACGGCACCACTCGAGCCCCCTTCTCCCGCGACAGTAAGCGTGACGGCAACAAGCGTGGCGGATGGCACCAAATCGGGAAGCGCCAGCGTGACGGTCATCTGCCCGAGCGCAAATTCGATTTCACCCGCCACAGCCAACGTTGGGCTGGGGCAGACGCAGAATTTCACGGCGTCATTTTGTATCGCGCCGGGAACGGCGATCACCTGGGACGTCAATGGGGTAACAGGCGGGAATGCGAGCCTTGGAACAATAGCGACCACTAGCGCGAACATGGCGGTCTATACAGCGCCGGCGGACTTGCCTTCGCCCAATCCCCTCACCATTCATGCAACCGATAGCGCGCAGCAAGGGGGCACGCAAACCGCGGCGGCGACCGTGACGGTGACAAGCAGCGTCGCTGTGAGCGTTTCGCCGGGCGCGACTTCGCTCGCCGTGAATCAGCGCCTGACGTTTTCGGCAAACGTAACGAACACCTCCGACACCGCCGTGACCTGGACCGTGAACGGCGCGCTCAACGGCAACGCAATTGTGGGACAAATCTGCCAGACCGGGTCGAGCCCATGCGTTCCGCCGGCCGGCGCAGTTTCCGGAAGTGTGGATTTTCTGGCGCCCGCCTCCGTCCCGCTGTCGAATCCGGTGACGTTGACGGCGACGAGCCGCGCGGATGCCACAAAAAGCGGGAGCGNCGATTGTAACGATTACAGGGCCGCCGGCTCCCCTCGCGGTGGCGGTTTCCCCTCCGTTTGCGCTGGTCGCTCCCTCGACCGGGACGCTAAGCACGATGCAGTTTTTTGCCTCTGTCACGGGAACGAGCGACACGGCCGTGACATGGAGCGTGCAAAGCGGCGTTGCGGGAGCGGGATGCGGCGGCGCAGCTTGCGGGTCGGTGGATGCGAATGGCCTGTACACGGCTCCGACGGCNNNGCCCTCGCCGAATGCCATTTCCATCACGGCCACGAGCCAGGTGGACCCGACAAAGTCTGCAACTAGCACGATCACGATAACGTCCGGACCGCTGATTGACTTGATTCTGCCTTCGAGCGTGATGGCCGGGTCGGTCGAGGGTTTTCCTCTCACCGTCGAGGGTTTGAATTTCGTGGCCGGGAGCGGTAGTTCCGCGTCGGTGATTTTGCTGAATGGCGTGGCGCAGTCCACGACCTGCTCTACCGCGGAGAGCTGCACGATAGCGCTGACTCCCGCGCAGGTGCAAACGGCGGGAACAATGACCGTGCAAGTGCAGAACCCCAGCCCGCCCGGTGCACTGTCAAATCCCGTGCCGTTCGTCATTGTGCCCTTTGATGTGACCGCAGACGTCATTGCGCTGAGCGCGAGCGTGCCTGTTGTCAGTGGAAAAGACATCGTTGTGGTCGAGCCGACGACCACGGCGGAGTCCTCGCCGATCAATGTGAATTTCATCGGCTATCTCACGGGCGGGAATACTTGCGGAGCGCAAGGGTCGCCGCTCACTGTGACGCGGCCGGCCTCCGGGACGGCTGCAGTGAGCATCTGCGTGAATGGGAACGGACTGGACCCGACCTTTACATACGCATTCACGGGCCCGCCCGGCGGAGACATCGGCGTCACCGCGTCTGCCGTCACAGGATTATTTCCGGGCACCATCGAGCTCGATTTGCAGATTTCAAGCACGACGCTGCCGGGGCTGCGCACGCTCGTGATCACGATGCCGAATCAGGATCGTGCGACGGCTACCGGCATGCTGGAGGTGGAATGATGAGTATAACCGGCAGGATGGTGAGGATGGCTTTGATTGCGACGCTGGCGGCAAGCGCAGGGGCCGGCGGCACAACCCTCATGCATATGTCCATCGCGCAAATGACGGGAGCGGCAAGCTTGATCGTGCGAGCACACTGTCTGGGAAATGCGACAGGCTGGGATGCGGGCGAAATTTGGACCTTTACAGCGTTCGAGACGGAGGAAGTGTGGAAAGGAGCAGCGGCGGCGCGCATCACGGTGCGGCTCCTCGGCGGGAGAGTTGGGAATCTCACGTCGAGAGTGGCCGGAGTTCCCCACTTTACCCCCGGCGAAGATGTCGTCCTTTTTCTCGAAGCGACGAGACGCGGCGACTATTCCATCGTGAGCTGGGTGCAAGGGACATTCCNGGATTCGGCTCGACCCGCGGACTGGAAAGGAAAATACCGTCCAGGATTCGGCGGATTTTGCCACGTTTGATCCTGCCACGCGACGATTTGAGGCGGTCGGCATTCGCGATTTGCCGCTGGCTGCGCTCCGCGCGCAGGTGATTGCGGCCGAGCGCGATCTGGCGGGGAGGAAGCCATGAAACGGGTGATGACGCTGATTTTCCTCTTCCTTTTCCTGGAGGCGGCCCTTGGCGGAGACGCGGCGCTCGGATACCTGGCGCAATCCACCATTCCCATGGCTGGCGGATGCCCGCAACCGGACCGCTGGAATTTGTCCGTCAGCGCCCCGCTAAACCGGCAATGGAGCACGTCGCTTTCGCCCCGGTTCACAACCGTCCTCACGGTGGCCGCAGCGGGAAGCGCCGCGCAACTCACAGAAATTCAGCAAGTGATTTCCGATTCCTTCGGCGCGTGGGCGGGCGTTACGGGAACCACATTCAACACGGCCGCTTATCCGGGCTTGCTCGCGCCCATTGCCCAAGTGACGGCCGCCGATTCTTGNCACCGACGATGCGGAGGACAATGTGGACGGCCTCAACACAATCTGCTTCAACCAATCGAGCATGGGATTCACGAGCGGTGTACTGGCATTCACCCGCACGATCACCGCAAATGCAGTGGGAGTTTCGGTGGGCGCGAGTGCGAAGGCCGCTTTCGTGGGGCAGATTCTCGACTCGGACACGCTGTTTCGCAACGACGGGCAGGCTGTGTTTGCAACTCCCGGGGCGCTGGCGACGCCGCAAGGGGCTGGCGCATACGACCTCGAATCGCTCCTGACACACGAGCTGGGGCATTGGTTCGGCCTCGACCATTCGGGAGTTTGGCGCGCGGTGATGTTTCCTTATGCGCCGCCTCCGGGACAATACCTGGGTGATCGGCCGACGGCGCAGGTGCCGGATGGCATTTTGGCGGATGACGACCGCACCGGCATTCGCATGCTGTACCCGGACCCAAACGACACGGTGAACGTCGGAACGATCAGCGGGCACGTGCTTCCGGCCAACCCCTTCGCCCTGGCCATGATTCCTTCGCCCTCGACCGGCGAATCAGTGACGGGAATTTTCGGCGCGCAGGTCGTCGCGGTGGACGCGGATACCGGCGCTGTGATTGCGGCGACGCTCGGGGGCTGGAGCTGCAATCCGGCGAATCCGCCGGCACAGTTCGACGGAACATTCGAGCTCGAGCGCCTGCCGGTGGGGCACAACTACAACATCTACGCGGAGCCCTTCGT
>OCOJ01040579.1_pt2 | contig 11891 bp, 13 predicted proteins | sample 1539251 | NCBI WGS metagenome assembly OCOJ01 (sample SAMN01911457, study PRJEB22624) | soil metagenome | biome: Soil | place: Malaysia | collected 2012-04-30 | depth RA_metagenome m
CCGTGGGATAGCAGTTGTGGGACAGACATTCTTGTCTGTCCCTCTGGCTGTCCTTCTGGCCCCGGCCGGCCTGACGCCCCGGAGGAGAGTCAGGAATCTCTCTCCGATGCCGGTGGCCGGGTGATGGAGGGAAGACAGACAAGAATGTCTGTCTTACAGGCAACGGATGCGCATCATCGCCGGAAAATTTGGCAGCCGCCGCCTGCATACCGGGCGCGGCCTGGCTCTGCGTCCCACCAGCGACCGCTTGCGCGAGACGCTGTTCGACATTCTCCAGACGCGCATCGCAGGCAGCTATTTTGTGGATGGTTATGCCGGGACCGGCGCAGCGGGAATCGAAGCTTTGAGCAGGGGCGCGCGGCACGTGGTCTTTCTCGAGAGCCACCGCGCGTCCGTAAAACTGATCCGCGAGAATCTGGCCAGCCTCGGAATTTCTGAAGGCGCGGAAGTTCTGCCGATAGACGTTTGCCGCGGCCTCGCAACCTTGGCTGGCCGGGGAGAGCCTGCCGACATCCTGTTTTTCGACCCTCCGTATGCGCAGGTGGAGGAGTACGAGCGAGTGCTGGATGCCCTGGCGGGTTCGCCCCTGGCCGGTCCCGGCTCGTTGCTCATCTTCGAGCGCGCCAGGAAGGTGACGTTGCCGGCGGTTCATGGGACGTTCGTCCGCACGCGGACGGTGCCGCAGGGCGATGCCGCCCTGGATTTTTATTCCGCGGGGCCGGAGTGACTCCTGCCGGCGAGCAGCAAGAGCAAACTCCGGCCGGGGACAGGGTTATGCAGGTGCGGACCAGCCTCGCATCACGGCTTGCCGAAGATGCCGAAGAGTTTCTTTTTCTTTTGCGGCTGCTGCTGCGCAGAGTCCTGCTGTGATTCGCCGGAATCGGCGCCGGAAGACCCGCCACCCGCCGTGAGCTTGGGATCCTTCACGGTTCCCTTGATGCTGAACGGAACTTTGAGCATGGCCCCGCTGGCGCCGAAGAGTGCGGGCGCGAGCACGCCACCGGTCAGGACCGTTGCTCCCACCATTCCCGCCGTGGCCGCGCCTGCACGGCTGCTTTTGGGCAGGTTCCAGGTGCCGGTGAGATCGAGGGTCTGGTCGAATCCCACGCTGCCCCGCAAGTCTCCCTGGCCCACGTTGGTTTCGAGATGCGTCTTGTTGGTATGCAGCCGTTCGCCCTGGAGCTCCAGGTCGCCGTCAATCACGCGGAACGTGGTCTCGCCGGCAATTTCGTGGCCCACGGCGCCGAGCGAAAGAATCTCCTCGACCCTCGACAATTCGCGCATGGATTTGCCCAGCTCCACGCCCGGCAGCTTTCCGTCGCGCAGGGCGAAATTGCCTTCACCCGTGAGCGACTTCTCCAGGCTGGCCCCCAGCGCCGCGGCCACCTGCATTTTCAACTCGCCGTGGCCGGTCATCTTCCCGCGCGTGGAAGGATCGGCGGCGAGGACCTTTTCCAGATCCAGATGCTCCACCTGGATATTCAGGGAAAGCCGGGAAGGCGCGGCCTCGGTATCCAGCCGCGCGTGGACGTTGATGGCGCCGCCATAGCCCGCAGCGGTAATGGGCGCCTCGATGCGGCCGGGGAAAATGCGCGCGTCCGCGGCCACGTTGGTGATTTCGTAGGGCGCATAGCGCAGCTTATCCGAAGTGATTTTCGCGCTGCCCACGGCTTCGCCGCGGGTTGCGCTCGAGGTGGCCATCAGTTTCTCGAGGCTGGGGATGGAGATGTCGCCCTTCACGCGCCCGGCCTCGGCCAGTTCCGCTTCACCGCTTCCCGCGGCAGCGCCCTTCGCCAGGGTGAGCGCGCCGGAGCGGATGGTGACCGGCGGCGCGCCCGCGACCGCAACCTTTACGCCGGAGAGCGGCACCTTTCCCTGCCAGCGCGCCATGCCCTGCGGTGAAAAATCCAGGTTGCTGAATTCCCCGTTCAATCCGGAGAGCTTTACGGAGGGAGGCAACGCTTTGTGTCCGCGCACTTGCACCACGCTCACAGCGGCGTCGCTGATGCTGAGGGAATCGAGCGCCAGCGCGGCGGAAGGGGCCGGCAAGTCCGGAGCGTACGCCGCCGATTTGTACCCGCCCGGCTTTGGTCCCGCCGCGTGCGGCGTGAAATCGTAGTTCGTCTTCCCATGCTCGTCGGTGGCCAGAATCACCGCGGGCTTTTCCACGTCCACCGAGGTTACCTCCAATTCGCCGCGCAGCAGCGGAAGGAGCGCGATGGATCCCTGGATCTCCTCGGCGGTGAGCAGGTTGACATCGGCGAATCCCGGCGGCGGGCCGAGCGCTACCTTCTCCAGCGTAAAGCCGAGGGAAGGCAGCACGCGCGCGCGCAACTTGCCGATCTCCAGCCTGCGCCCGGTTTGCTTCTGGACTTCCGCTTCCATCTGCGGCCGGTAGCGGTCCACATCCACCAGGTAGGGAACGAGCAGCGCAAGCACGAGTGATGCCGCCACGGAAATAAGGATGATTTTCAAGGGACGCGACATGTTTCCCCCACTTTGCTCCTCATTCTCCCCGGGATTCGAGGCCAGCAGCGCGTTTCCAGCAAGCAACCGAGCCGCGCGGAGCGCAGCCATCGGGCGTGCGCTCGGCTATACTAGCAGGCTATGACTGCGCCTGGCGCGCCTGAGGCTGCAGCAAACCCGGCAGCCAGCAAAGTGCCTGGCCGCGGGGCGCTCCGCCGGCCGCCGTTCGGTTCCGCCTGGGAATGGAAACGAACCGGGATCGGAGAGAGCGTTCTGGTGCTGCTGCGAGGACCTGCGGCGCCCGCGGGCTGGCCGGTAGGACCGTATTTCCCGGACGCGTGGCTCCGCGGTCCCATCAACTGGCGGCTAATCTGCCTCTCCGCGCTGTTCCACGCCCTGGTGATTATTTTCCCTTTGCGCCTGCGGTGGTTCACGCAGCCTGCCGCGCCCCCTGCCAGGCCGAGCGTCGAAGTGGCCTGGATGGGCGGTTCGAGCGTCCTGCTGCCGTACATTCCGGCACTGCGTTCTCCCCAGCCGGCCCACAAAGCTGTTGGGCACAAGCGGGAGCCGGCCGCAAAGCGCGGCACCCCGTCATTCCACCCGCGGCAAACCATCGTTTCGAATCCGGAAACGGCCACGCACCCGCGACAGACGTTGATTGAGCCCGCAGCCCCGCCGGAACCCCCGAAAATCCTCAATCCGCTGCCGAACATCGTGGAATGGCCGAATCTGCGCCAGCCCGCGCCTCCCCGCCGCAGGCTGCAGGTGAATCCCAGGACGCGCATGCGCCGGAGGCTGGCCCGTCCGAAGTCCCGCGTGGAGGCGCCGGATATTTCGCTGGCCGGTCCGGCGCCGGATATCACCATCGTGTCGGCGCACCCGGATTTGCCCAAGCCGGCGCTGGAGGTGAAGACCACCGCCCGGCCCACGTTTGCCAAGGAGCAGCTCAAGGACGAGGCGGCCCCGGAGATTGCCGCGGCGGTCAAGCCTGACATTGCGGGCCAGAAGCTCATCGCGCTCTCCGAAACTCCCGCACCCCCGCCGCCGGAATTGCAGGTGCCTGCCGGAAATCTGAACGCGCAGTTTGTTGCCTCGCCTGACGGCAAGCCGGTGGCCGCACCGGGCGCCACCGGGCTACCCGGGAACGGAAAAGCGCCCGGCCATGGCGGGAGCGCTTCCGGCGTTCCTGGCGTGGCCATCGTGGGTGGGAAGAATGGACCGGTATCGAACATCGCGGGTCCGGCTGGCGCTGGTGGCGGGGGAGGCGCAGGAACGCGGTTTCCAAGCGTAGCGCGCATGCTCGCGGTCCATCCGCAACCGGGCATCGCCGCGGCCCCGTCCAGCGAGCTGCCGGCATTGTCCGCGGGCGCGATCCAGGACCGCATCAAGGCGGGGGTGCAACCAGAGCACCTGCTGGAGCCGGGGCGAATCTACACGCTGCACGTCAACATGCCCAACCTGGCCAGCGCTACCGGCACCTGGACGCTCAAGTTCGTCGAACTGGATGAACACGGGAAGGAAATTCCCGGCGGGATCGATTCGCCGGCCATCGCCGGGCCGGTGCCGCTGCGCAAGGTGGACCCCAAGTATCCGCCGTCGCTTATGTCCGCGAAAATCCAGGGCGATGTGATTCTCTACGCCATCATCCGCCGCGACGGCTCCGTGGACAGCATCGAGATCGTGCAGAGCCTCGATCCCAGGCTGGATCAAAACGCCATGGAAGCCCTGGCGCGCTGGAGATTCCAGGCCGCCCAGCGCGAAGGCCGCAACGTGGAACTGGCCACCATTGTGCGCATCCCCTTCCGCGCCATTGCGCCGCTGGACTGAGAAAGTCCGCCCGCGGCCTCGGGACTGTTCAGGGACACGCGCTCACCTGGTACGGCGGTCTATTTTCCCGCGGCGTTGGACGCTTCGCGAAGTTTGACCAGCGCCCAAAGCGTGTGATTGACCGGCGCGGGCACACCCAATTCGGCGCCCCGACGCGCAATAAATCCGTTCAGTGAATCAATTTCCGTGGGACGCCCGCGCTCGATATCCTGCGCGGTCGAGGAAGTGGCCGGGCCGAGCGCGGCCGCCAGCTTCAGGCCCATGGCCACNAGATCGATCTCCGGCATGCGCACGCCGGAGGCGCGCGCTACGGCGCTCACTTCCTCCGCCGCACGGGCCATCACCTGCCGCACCGGCTCCAGGCTGCCCATCAATCCATAGCTGGCGCGGCCCAGGGCGGAAATGGCGTTGCCGGCGCAATTCCACACCAGCTTTACCCACAGCTCGCCGTCGATATTGTCGGAGACGCGACAAGGCACGCCGGCGCGCGGGAATAACTGCGCCACGCGTTCTACCGCCGGGGCGAGTGACGCGTCGCCGCCGGTGCCCATCACCAGGTCGCCCCGCCCGCCATGCTTCAGATGATTGGGCGTGGGCATGGCCGCGGCCACGTAGACCACCGAAGGCAATACCACGGGCATCGCGGCGCAGCCGGCCTTGCCCAGCGCTTCCCGGATGACCGCGGCGTTCTCCACGCCGTTTTGCAGGCTCACCACGATGGCGCCCGGCCGCAGGTGCGGCGCGAGGCGCGCGGCAACGGCGGCAGTGTCCAGCGTTTTCACCGCGAGGATCACAATCTCCGCATCGCCCGCCGCGGAAACGTCCGTGGATACCTGAAGCCGCAGTTTTTCCTGAAATTCCGGACTGTCAAAGAACAACCCGTCACGCGCCAGCGCCGCCGCGGAAGAATTTTCTCCGGCCCGGCCGATAAATATCACCGGACATCCCGCGCGCGCCAGTTTCCCCCCGAAATAGCACCCCACGGCGCCCGCGCCCACTACGGCCACGCGCGGCCAGGCCCCTTGTCCAGTGCCTCCTGCTCGGTCCACCTCCCCACCCGGTTGTCCCACGGTTCTTCTCCGCTTTCCTCTCTGCGTTCCTCAGCGTTCTCTGCGTCTCGGCGTTATCTTCTCCTCTTCGTGCTTTCTTCTCAGCAACTGATCACGCGCAGCAGCCGCTCGATCTCCTCTTCAGTATTGTAAAGGTAGGGCGCCACGCGCAGAGCGCTATTCCGCAGGCTCACATAAATCTTCTGCTCCCGGAGCCGTGCATACAATTCCCGGGTGGCTTCCGTGCTGCGCGCCGCGATGCACAGGTACGCGCCCCGAGCCTCCTGCTCCGCAGGGCTGGCCAGCACGCACCGGTCGCGGGGCAGCCTTTCCAGCAGCGCGCCCAATAGCCCACGGTTGTGTTCCAGCACGCGCCCCGGACCGGCGCGTAGTACGAATTCCAGCGACGGCGCGAGCGCGGAAAGGTGAAAAAAGCTGGCCGTCTCCGCCGCGTCCCACCGGCCGGCCCCGGCGGGTGCCTGCCAGGAGAAGCGGCCGGTTTCATCGGGATCGAAATCGAGATTGCTGAATCCTTTCTCCGAGGCGGCGCCCATCCAGAAAAATGGACCCGGTGGGAGTTGTTCGCACAGCTCGCGCCGTGCCCAGACAAAACCCGTGCCATAGGGTCCCAGCAGCCACTTGTAGGCGGCGCACACCGCAAAATCCGCGCCCACGGCGCGGAAATTCAGCGGCAAGGAGCCGCAAGCCTGCGTTGCATCCAGCAGCAGCCGGCAGCGCGTGCCGGCCAATCCGGCGGCCAGGCGCGGCGCATCGAGGAGCGAGCCGTCGTCAAAACGCACCAGGCTGGCGCTGATCAGCCGCGTGCGCGGCGAAAGGTGCTCCAGGAAATCCTGCGCGGTGACAAATCGTCCGCGCGGCTTCACCAGGCGCAACACCACGCCGCGCGAGGCGGCCAGCGGGCCCCAAGTGCATACCTGCGCGGGGAATTCTCCGCGGGCGATCAGGATCTCGTCCCCCGCTTCCCAGGGGAGTGCTGCGGCAACTGCGGCCAGCCCGGCGGAAGCGCCGGTGGTCAGGCCAATTTCCTCCGGCTCGGCGCCGGTGAGCCGCGCCAACAGGCCGCGCACGCGCGCGGGCAGCTCGAAATAGATCGGCTCCTCGATCTTGTTTGGATGACGCTTCAGCTCGAGGGAAGCCTCGAGCGCCTTCAGCGAAACGCGCGGAAGCGGGCCGTGATTGGCCATGGCCAGGTAGGTTACGTCCTCGAACTCGTGGAACTCGGAGCGCCAGTCGGCAGTCGCAACGGCAGTAACAGGCATGAGTTCACTCCCTCCAACGTCCTCGATCCAGGCCTCCCGGACGAACTGCAAGCTCGATTCTGGGCGCTAAAGAGCGGAGTCGACCCGAGCCAATTTGGGGCGGACCAGGACTTCCCGGGCCAGCAGAAGCGCAGCCCTTCCGCCGGCCTGCAGCCCCCGGCACAAGCGCTCCCGCCGGGTCTTGCGGCCCGCTAGAAATATTCGCGAAGCGCGCGAAACCCCGGGAGCACCAGCAGTTTCCCGGGACCGCTGGAAAGCTCGTCGTGCTCGAACTCCCACGTCTTGGCGTGCGGGATAAATACCGCGTTCAACCCCGCGGCCAGCGCCGGGTTGATATCGCTGCGCGGGCTATTGCCCACCATCCAGCCATGTGCTTTCACGATGCGATGGCGATTCACCAGGCTGCGGTAGGTGTTGGTGTCCTTCTCGGCCACAATCTCCACGGCCTCGAAGTGAATCTGCACGCCGGAGCGCTCGAACTTTCCGGCCTGCTCGGCGGGCTCGCCCTTGCTGCACAGGATCAGGCGGTGACGCTCGGCCAGGTAGCTGAGCGTCTCCGCAACCCCATCCAGCAGCGTGGGGGGCGTGGCGGAAAGCTCGGCCACGAGCACTTCGATGCGCTTGAGCATTTCCCGCCGCGCCATGTGCCCGGCCAGCTTCAGGTAGGTTTCCTCGATGGCCCCGTGGAAACTGCGCACGCCGAAGCCGTGCTGCCGGATTTTGCGCCGCTCCGTTTCGTTCAGGATGTGGCGCATGTACGGGCGGTTAAATCCCAGCGGCTCGAGCAGGCCCAGGAACTCGTCAATCACGCGCTCGAAATGAATCTGGTTTTCCCAGAGCGTGTCGTCAGCGTCAATGAGCAGAGTTTCGCGTCGCATGGCGAGTCAAACAAGGATTATCGCAGAAGCGTCTGGAAAATTCCCCGAAACAGGCACTGCCGCACGGGATCGTGTTCCGGCAAACACGCCTCAGCCGGATACCCCGATCACAGTGACAACCCCCGGAGAGAATCCTTCGATGGCGGCAGCACAGGCAGGAAAGTGCGGGGTGAGATCCACAAGGCGATTCGACCACCCCCGGAGGATTACGACGGCAATCCTGCGGCCGCCCAGATTCTGCTGGAAGCGAAGGTTAGCGTCCACCGTAACCGAAACGTCAAAACGCTGCTCGGCAAGTGCAAGTAATTCACCGTTCCTCCTGCCACTCCATCCCTCCTCCTGGGCGGTACGGCATTCGTGGCCCAAGCCGCGAAGGTAGGATTTCAGCGCCAGGGGCGAGCATTCGTCCAGCAACACTCTCATCGGAGCTGGGCGACCAAGCTGAGGCGAGCCTCTTCAATAGCGGCAATGGCCAGTTCCCGGGATACGCTCGGATATTGTTCAAGAAAGTCATCCAGCGAATCGCCTCCCTCCAGGTAGTCGGTCAGCACCTTAAAGGGAACGCGCGTACCGCGGAATACGGGTTCACCACCCATGATTTCCGGATCTCGGACGATGGATTTCGCCATTACCCCCACCTCCCGGCCACAGTCTATCAGTCGGAGGGCTTTCCAACACATCCGCTCGCTCGGCCGGGGCCCAGCGGCTCATCCTTGGGGACAGCTCCCGCGGCAAACGAGCAAAGTATGCGGAAGCGCAACGGAATCCTGCCGTCAGGGCTGTTTCGGGCGGTGCGCGGAAAGAGCTTCCAGGATGCTGCGGCCGGTTTTTTGCGCCTGGCCGAACTGCGCCAGGTAATCCTGGAATTCGCGGTTCACTTCCAGCGCGGCTTCCGCGTCCAGTTCCGTGCGCAGGATCATATCGCGCAGGCGCACGGGATGGGGCAGCAGCGCGTCTTCATTCAATTCTTCGAGAGCGGCGGCGATGTCGTATTTGCCCATGAACTCCTCCGGAAGGACAGGCTTGGCAGCGCGCCGCGAAAAGGCTGCACGCTTCAGGCCGGCGCGCTCAAAAACTCGTAGCGGTCAATGCGCGCGGCCACGCCGCGCCGGCTCTCAAAATCCTCCACGCGCACCACCGTCCCGTAACATTGGATGTGCACGTCGCCGGCCATGGTGACTTCCTTGGGCAGGGTGAGCACGAATTCCACGGGCATGCCGGCCTGGAACGAGCGGTCGATCACGAAATAAAGTCCGCGGAAGCTCACGTCCCGGGTGCGCGCTTCCTCCTGCAGGTGCTGGCTGCCGGCGCTGAAGCGGATGGTCAGCGGCAGGTTCATATTGAAGCGCCGGGAGGCGCGGCGTTCCATGTCGCTCATGCGGCGGGCCTCGGAGATTCCAGGCTGCAATCCTGGTTCAAGCTATCATTGATTCCGTCCGCTTCGCAATGGGGGATGGCCGGGGCTCCGCGGCCTGTGGTGGAAGATTTGCACGGCTTGACTTGCGGTCCCGCGGACGCTACTTTGCGAAGCATCATGCCTGAATCGAGCGACGGCCGGCTGCGCCCCCGGGTCCGTACGGAGCTGGCCATCCGCGTCCGCCAGATCGGCCCCCCGCGCGAGTCCCTCGAGGTGACCACCACGCTGGATGTCTCCCGCAACGGCGTGCTCTTTCGCACCCGGCAGCCTTATGAGATGCACAGCACGGTTTGGGTGATCGTGCCCTACAACCCGCAGGCCGCCGCCACCGAGGCGGAATTCCCAGCCACCGTGGTGCGCATTGACAGCGTGCCGGACGGCTCTTCCGAGGTGGCCGTGCGCTTTCTGAACGCGCGGACCGACCCGACACCCATCCACGTGCAGGGACGCAGCGTGATGCCGGTAACCGTCGAGCGCAGGTCCAAAGACCGCTCCAAGCTGAACCTGCCCATCCGCGTGCGCAGCGAAACCACCACGGAAGTAACCCAGACCGAAGACATCTCGCGCACCGGAGCGCTCTTCCGCAGCAACCGCTCCTATACCGTGGGACAGAAGGTGTGGGTGACCGTACCCTACAAGCCGGAAGACCCGCCGCAGGAAATCGACGCGCGCGTGGTGCGCATCATCGAGCGCCAGTCCAAGGTGAGCGTGGCGGTACAATATCTGCGTACCACCGGCGTGCGCCTCCCGGAAACTTAGTCTGCCGCGGTTCGCGCCCCCCGCCGCCCGGCCCGCTCGATGGCCCGCGAAAACCCAGTTCTGCACCGCAGCCTGCTGCTCACCGGACCCTCCGGCCGGCTCGAGGCTCAGCTCTGGACCAGCAGCGCGGAGCACCCGCAGATGGCCGCACTGGTGTGCCATCCGCATCCGCTCTTTGGCGGAACCATGCACAATAAAGTGGCCTTCCAGGCGGCGAAGAGTTTTCACCGGCTGGGCCTGCCGGTGCTGCGCTTCAATTTCCGCGGAGTGGGAATGAGCGAAGGGAAGCACGACGGGGGCCGTGGTGAGCAGGATGACGTTCGTGCCGCCCTGGATTTTCTGGCGGACGAGTTTCCCGGCCGCCCACTGGTGCTGGCGGGCTTCAGCTTCGGCGCCTGGGTGGGTTTGCGCGTGGGCACGGAGGATGCGCGCGTGGCGCGCCTCGTCGGCCTGGGCATTCCCGTGAACGACTCGGATTTCAGCTATCTGCGCGCCTGCGCGAAACCAAAGCTGTTCGTGGTGGCAACAAAAGATCAATTCGCCGCCAGGGAGCGCGTCCAGGCGCTCGTTGACTCGTTACCCCCGCCCGCCAAACTCGTTTTCGTCGAGGGCGCAGACCATTTCTTCACCGGCAAACTGGACCAGGTGGGCCGCGCCATCACCGAGTGGATGGAATCGCCGCAGGGTTCATAGCCCGGCGTGGGACAGACATTCTTGTCTGTCCCTCCTTGATCAGGACGCCAGCAAGATGGACAGACCCTTCCGCAGCCGGGACAGACAAGAATGTCNTGTCCCACCCGCTCACTCGCGGAATAGGCTCCAGAATTTCTCGCTGCTCATGGGCGCTTCTCCCACCAGGTGCAGGTTGGCGCGCGCGTGTTCCGCGCGGCTCATGCCCACCAGCGCGGTGGTAAGCCCCGGCGCGGAACGCGCAAACTGGAGCGCGCGCTCAAAATCGCTTTGCAATCCGATATTGGCGGCGAGCGCGGGAGGCAGGCCGCGCGCCAGCCGGCCTTGCAACGTCGGCGCGCTGGCCATTACCGCTACTCCCAGTTCCGCGGCCGCCGCCAGCAGCGGAAGTTCGCGCCCGTTCACCTGCTGATTGGGCAGCACCACCGCCTCCGGCATCATCAGGTTGATGGGAAGCTGCACGTAGCCGAAGTGATGCGCATCGCCCCCCGCTTCGCGCGCCACGGCCACCACATCCGCCAGGGAATGGAGCGTCGGGGAGCCGGCCGGCTGGCGGAAACCGTTCCAGGTGGCCAGGCCGTACGCGCCGATCTTTCCCGCGGCCACAGCGCCTTCCAGAAATTCAAACGCGGCGCGCAAGCGATTGCGGAATTCCTCCTGAGAAACCTCTTCGAGCTGCGTCTCCGGATTGTGGACGTAATAGACGTCCACGCTTTCCACTCCCAGGTTGCGCAAGCTGCGCGCGAGTTGGTCTTCCAGGTAGCGAGGGGTCATCGCGTGGCAGCCCTGGGCAATATCACCCGGCTCAAGAATCCCTTTGGAAAGATATTCGCGAGAAAAATACTCGCGCGCATTGCCGGGCATTTCGCCGTCGGGGGTCAAATAGCCGCCCTTGGTGCACAAGAGCAGGGCCTCGCGCGGAATTTCGCGGCCTGCAAGTTCCCGGAGCGCCGCGCCCACCGAGCGCTCGCTGCGCTGCATGCGGTAATTGATGGCGGAATCGATCACGTTGATCCCGCCCAGCGCGGCTTCCACCACCGCTTCCGTGTAGCCGCGGTCCGTGGCCGCGTCCGGCTGGCCCAGATAGGTGCCGATGCCGATGGAGGAAAGCGTCAAGCCGGCGCGCTCGCGGAAGTGGCCGGGCGCCGCTTGACCTTCGAAGCGCGCGGCATAGGCCCGTGTGGCTTGCGGCGTGGCGAGTGGCGGCATTCCGTTTCCTCCAAGTGGGACAGGCATTCTTGCCTGTCTCCTCGCGGCAGGCAACCCCCGGCTTAACGGTGGCAGAGCCGCGCGCCCAGCGTCACTCTGCCGGTGTGCCGTTGGAGAGCAGGCGGGAGCAGGCGCGAACGATCCGGCGGTAGGGCCATTCTCGCCGCCCGGGATCGAAGTAGAAAATTTCGCCATGACGCGGCTTTGAGTAAAACCAGCGCGCCAGGAGCGAAAGGTGATCCGCTCGCCGCTCGACGCTGGCCGCGCCGCCCGGCAATTCTTGCGCGGTGCCCGCCTCGAGCCGCTCGCGCAGGAT
>OCOJ01057957.1_pt4 | contig 11891 bp, 8 predicted proteins | sample 1539251 | NCBI WGS metagenome assembly OCOJ01 (sample SAMN01911457, study PRJEB22624) | soil metagenome | biome: Soil | place: Malaysia | collected 2012-04-30 | depth RA_metagenome m
CGGCGGGTTGAAGAACGGAAGCGGCACAACCCTCGCCCCCACGCGGTGCCGCACGGCCTCCACGGTCCATTCCATCTGCAGCTCGGTGCCTTCTTTCGCGCTTCCACTGGCCACGCTGGCCAGCGCGATCATGCGTTTGAGCGTGGGCGACCACGTGGTCGAAGTGGCCTTGCCCACCTGCCCGCCGCGGTACACCGGCACCGGCACGCGCGAAGCCATGGTCGGCGCCTGCGGCGCCAGGCCCGCGGATTCATAGACGCGTTCCACTTCGCTCCAGTTGATTTCCAGCCCTGCGAGCTGGCGTGACGGTCCGCGCTTCTGCTCTTCGATGAGCGCGGCGCGGCCGATGAAGTGTTCCTTCTTCAGGTCCACCATGCGCCCGAGGCCAATCTCATAAGGCGAATACTTCTGCGCAGGGATCAGCGCCTTGCGGCTGCTGAAGTAGTCCACTTCGATCAGCAGCAGCCCGGCCTCGATCCGCGCGATATCCAGGGCGATCATGCCCGCGGGGTGGATGTCGAATCTGCGCCCATGCTCCATGAGCGCGTCCCACACTTTCGGGGCTTCGCGCCACGGCATCCAGATTTCATACCCCAGATCGCCGGTATAGCCCGTGCGGGAGATTTCCACCGGCACCCCGGCAATTTTTCCACGCGTCACGCGGAAGTATTTCAGGTTCTTTAGCTCCGCCTCAGCCAGCGAGCACAGCAGCCGGCCGGAGGTCGGCCCCTGCAGCGCCAGCGCGGCCACCTGCTGCGAGATGTCTTCGATCTCCACGTCCATGCCCGCGGCGTTCTCCCGGAACCAGCGCAGGTTGGGGTCCGCGGCCGTCCAGCGGTACGTGTTTTCTTCCAGCCGCGAGACCGTGCCGTCGTCAATTACCTTGCCTTCTTCATCGCACCAGCAGCAGTAAATCACCTGCCCCACGGCCACTTTGTAAATGTCCCGCGCGAGAATGCGGTTGATCAGTTTCGCCGCCTCGCGCCCGCGCACCAGATATTTGTAGAGCGGGGTGATGTCAATCAGCGCCGCGGACTGCCGGATGGCGTTGTACTCGTGCTCGTGCGTGGCCTCGTAGACGCTCGGCGTGTAATAGCCCGACCATTCGCGGTAGCTCAGGCTTTCGCACAGCGCGAGTTCGCGCTCGTGAAACGGCGTTCCAACCGGCACGGGGCCTCCTCAGAAAGAGTGGCGAGTATACCCAGCGCGCCCGCGGGCCCGCAATGGAGGCGAGGTTCGTGCGCAGCGGCGCCGGTCCGAAGGTGTGGCGCCAGCGGGACTGCCGGGCATTGCGTGTCCTTTACCAATAGACATATACTTGTATAATGCCGGGTGAAAAGCCGGTCGTATGGATGGGGACTTCCAGGGCGGATCTGCGCCGCTTTCCGCGCGAAGTACGCCGCGACATCGGCCATGCACTCTACGCTGCCCAGCAGGGAGAGACGGATCCCGCTGCCAAGGCGCTGCAAGGATTTGGCGGGCGTTCCGTTCTGGAAATCATCTCGGATCATCGCGGCGGGACCTGGCGGGCGGTGTATACGGTTCGATTTGCGGAAGCGGTCTACGTGCTGCATGCCTTCCAAAAGAAATCGAAAACGGGAATAGCCACGCCCAGGAAGGAACTGGAGCTGATCCGCGCCCGCTTGGCGGCGGCCGAACGTTGGCACCGAGAAAGGCAGAACTAAAATGACCAAGAAAGCCAGATCATCCGTCAGGGCGGTGAAGAGCAGCGGCAATGTTTTTGCCGACCTGGGTATTCCCCATCCGGAGCAGGAGTTGCTGAAGGCGCGGCTGGCGCTCCAGATCTACCGGCTGATCAAAGAGCGCGGGCTGACCCAGGCGCAAGCAGGCAAGGTGCTCGGCATCCAGCAGCCCCACGTCTCTCAATTGATGCGCAACCGCTCCGGCAGCTTCTCCGTCGAGCGCCTGATGGAGTTTCTCCGGGCCCTCGGACAGGACGTGGAGATTACCGTCCGCCCCGGCCACAAGCCGCAGGGCGAGCTTTCCGTGGTGATTTGAAGCCCCGCCCTGGAACAGCGTTGAATTCCGAGCGTTGCAGGGTCTCGCGCCCGCGCCCAGTGCCTTCGCCGCAGTCCCGCCAGAGGCCGGCCCAGGGCCGAAGGCGACCCGGAGTGGGTGCGCCGCACCGCCCAAATTGTCTGGCTGCGGGAAGTTGGGCGCAAATCGTGGCGCCAGACCGCCTCGGCCTTGGGAATCAAACCAACGCGCGGCAATATGCGCACGCTCCAGCAGCGCCGCGAACGCTACGCCTTGCTCGTCTGGCAAGCGCTGCCCGGACGTCTCGACCGCCCCGAAAGCCTGAGCAAGAGGTTGGAAAGCAGGTCACTTCACCGGCTCTTGCAATCCCGCCTCGCCCTTCCCTTCGATACCCACCCCCAGGAATGCAAGAAGATCGTGCGGGCACTTTCCGCTCGCGGCCTCGAAGTCGCGGCCAATCAGCTCGGCACCCTGGTGAACCGCTCAAACGCCGCCCGCTCCGCCCCCCGTCCTACCCTGCGAAAATAAATCGCCTTTTTTTTCGCTTTTATACGGGGTTCCCAAGCACCCCGTGTTTCTCTTATTCTCCGCCCATGTTCGCCGCCACTGCCATTGATCCCTGTTCTGCGAGTCTGTTCCCACCAGTCACTCGTCACCAGCTTGCCCGCCGTAGCCCGCTCGCCGCCCTGGTGCTCTGGCGCAGCGGACCGCGGCGGGGCGAAGGCGGGTCACTCGCCACTGCGCTTCTATCTCCTTTGCTTCGCATGCTTACGCCAATTTCGGCCGTAGGTCCTTTGGATTCCATGCTTACAAAATCGCCCTTCCGTAACTCCTTTAGATTGCATGCTTACAAAAAAAGGGGGGTAGGGGGTATAGGCATATTGTTTACTTCCTCCTCGCTCGCCACCCGCTTGCCGCGCCGAAGCGCGTTGTTTGCGGTCCGATCCGTCGGGACTAGCAGCGGCGGGCGAAGGCGGGCCACTTCCCCGGAGGTCCACCATGTCCGCTCACGCCACCACCGCTCGTTGCCAATACACCAATAAACGCGGCCAGCGCTGCCGCATGCTCCGCTCGCCGTCTCATCCCGCCCTCTGCGCCCATCACGCCGGCCAGAAGCTCAAGCTCGTAAAGCGCGAAAAGCCTCCTGAAAAATTCGGCGCCGAGCTTCTGGGCCCGCTGGGATACCTGGACACTTCCTCCGCGGTGAACTACGCGCTCAGCAAGCTCCTGCTCCTCGCTGCCGATCGCCGCATTCCTCCCCGCGAAGCCGCTTCGCTCGGCTACCTTTGCCAGCTTCTCCTCCAGAGCATCCATGGCGTCGCCAAAGAGCAGGGAATCGCGCTCGACTTCAGCGTTCGCCAGGAGCGCCTCGGCAAAATCTACGAATCGATTCCCGCCCTGCAAGACGTCGAAGAGGATGAGGAGGAGGAAGAGGACGAAGAGGGCGATGAAGAATCCGCAGAGGGCGATGAAGAATCCGCAGAGCCAAACTCCGAGAAGCCATCCGCCAGCGCGGCGCAATGGGTCGCCCAGCCGGCATCCGGCCAGGATGCGGCTCCTGCTCGGCCTGGGCAAAGTTGAAGGGAATTGAATTACTGGAATGGAGGGCTTAACATCCCGCCAAACTGGTGGCTTGCGAATGATCGGTGCAAAGGTCGGTCACTACCAGATTCTCGAGGAACTGGGCTCGGGCGGCATGGGTGTGGTGTACAAGGCTCAGGATACCAACCTGGGCCGGTTTGTGGCCCTCAAGTTCCTTCCGGAGGACTTCGCCAAGCACCCCGCTGCTTTGGAACGCTTCCGGCGCGAAGCCCGTTTGGCCTCATCCCTGAATCATCCCAATATCTGCACCATCTACGAAGTGGGTGAGCAGGATGGCAAGCACTACATCGCGATGGAATGGCTTCAGGGCCGCCCTCTTTCCTCGGTCATCGCTCAGAAGCCTCTTCCCCTCGATCGCCTGCTCGAGATCGCCATCCCCATCGCCGACGCCCTGGATGCCGCCCATTCCGCCGGAATCATCCATCGCGACATCAAGCCGGGCAACATCTTCGTCACCTCAAAGGGGCGCGCGAAAATCCTGGATTTCGGATTGGCGGTTGCACATCGCTCCGGGGGGGGAAGTTCATCACAGAGTGACTCCAGCTCCGCTCCGACGGTCGCTTCCCAGCTTACCAGCCCGGGAACGGCCGTTGGGACCGTGGCCTACATGTCGCCGGAGCAGGTCCTCGGAGACGATCTCGATCCTCGCTCGGACCTGTTTTCGTTCGGTGTCGTGCTTTACGAAATGGCCACGGGTGCGCCTCCCTTCCGCGGAGCCACGTCGGGCGCCGTCTACGGTGCCATCCTGAATCAGCCGGCGTCGCTTCCTTCACAATTCAGTTCGGGCTCCTTCCGGAAGCTCGGTGAAGTCATCAGCAAAGCGCTCGAAAAGAAACGCGAACTGCGCTGCCAGTCGGCGGCCGAGTTGCGCGCGGACTTGGAGCGCTTGGGCAGGGAGATCTCGACCGGCAGTTCTTCGCAATCTGTCGTGTCTGCCGCCACCGTGCGGAGTCGCGGGGCGCTGCTGTGGGCGGTCTTGGTTTTCCTGGCGTTGCTTGGCGGTGTCTACCTGCTGCGCTCGCAGTTCGGCTTGCATTCCGCTCCTCCGATGGTGCCGGCAAGACTCACGCAGCTCACCACCGCAGAAGGCCTTCACGAGTTCCCATCTTGGGCGCCGGACGGCAGGCAAGTCGCCTACTGCGCAGCGGTTGGCGGATTTAAAAAAATCTTCGTGCAGCCTCTGGCGGGAGAACCGAAACAGGTTACATTCGGATTCGCAGACGACCTACAGCCACGATGGACGCCTGACGGATCGGCGATTCTCTTCGCCCGCTCCAAGCTGCCCAGTGGAAAGCTCGAGCCTGGTGATGTGTTCGGCCGCTATGACGGCGGCGACATCTGGAAACTCGAACTCGCCTCGGGCAAGACGGAGAAGTGGCTCGACAACGCCTTCAATCCGGCGTTTTCTCCAGACGGAAAGATGGTGGCCGTGGACGCGGCGTGGGCGGGGCCCGTACGCATCTGGGTGGTGGATTCGCTGGGTCACAATCCGCAACAAATTACTTCGGAGAGCTCCGAAGCCGTTGACCATTTGGAACCGAGCTGGTCACCGGATGGGAAGCACATCGTGTTTCAGTGCGTGGAACGCACCAAGTTCAGTATCAAGGTCGCGGATGTGGACACGCACGCCATCACCTCTCTCACCGACGGGCGCTTTCTGGACCTCAATCCTGTCTGGTCGCGCTCTGGAAAGTTCATTTACTTTTCCTCCTATCGCGGTGGCGGACTCAACATCTGGCGGCTTGGCGTTTCCGAAAGCGGCCGGCAAACTGCGGCGCCGCAGCAGTTCACCGTCGGCTCCGGCCAGGATGTGCAATTGGCGCTCGCGCCCGATGGCCACCGGATGGCATTCGCAATCTTAAGGCAGAACGCTGATCTTTGGCGTCTCCCGGTCGCTCCGGATACGGGCTTGCCCGCCGGAGTTCCGGAGGAAGTGCTCGGCACCACCCGAGAAGACAGCCGCGGCGCTTGGTCCCCTGACGGATTGCGGATCGCGTTTAATTCAGACCGTTCCGGGGAGATGAATCTCTACGTGTATAGCCTCCAGGAAAAAACGACCCGCCAGGTCACCTCCGGGCCCGGCGGCGATTTCCAGCCGCAGTGGTCTCCCGACGGCAGGCAACTTGTCTTCTTCTCCGCGCGCAGAGGCAATGCCGCTGTGTGGCTCGTGGATGTCGCCGGCGGCACCCCACGGCAATTGACTTCCGACCCTTCACTCGATATCAATCCGTTTTTTTCTCCGGACGGAGCGCATATTGCCTTTCAATCTGACCGCAGTGGCAGACTCGAAGTTTGGGTTATGAATGCCGATGGCGGCGCCCAACGCCAACTGACCAAGCTCGGCGTGGGTGGTCATTTTCTTCGCTGGTCACGCGACGGCACGGCGGTTTTCTTCCGCTGTCCCTGCGGCGGGAAGCCGCAAACCTACCGGGTTCCACTCGACGGAGGCGAACCCGTGCCTCTCAATCCGGAGATCGCGGGCGGTTCGCACATGTCGTTTTCACCAGACTTTTCCCTGATCATGGATGTTGTGGCTCACAAGACATTGTGGGTATCTCCTGTTGGTGGCGGCAAGCCCGCGAAAGTATATGAGTTCGACGACGGGGAAAGCCGCATCGACTATCCCGTGTGGTCGCCGGATGGCAAGTGGGTGCTCTTTGACCGCTTCCGTCCGCAGGGGGGCGACATTTGGGTGATTGAGAATTTGGAATCCGAGCCGCGATAGCTGCAATTCTTGGTAGGGGTCTTTTGCCATGGCCCCTTCAGGCCTTGTGGCGGCAACTCTCGCCAAGGAGAATGCGCGGCCGCTCTCCGGCCGCTCTACGCCCGGACGTCGGCCACACACAGAGATGAGTACGGCACGCGGACAATACGATGTGATTGTAATCGGCGGCGGGCACAACGGCCTGGTGGCCGCGGCGTATCTCGCCCGCGCGGGCAAAAAGGTGGTGGTGCTGGAGCGGCGCCACGTGCTCGGCGGCGCCGCGGTGACCGAGGAGATCGTCCCTGGCTTCCAGTTTTCCGTCTGCTCCTACGTGGTTTCGCTCCTGCGGCCGGAAATCATCCGCGAGCTGGACCTGCCGCGGCACGGCCTGGAAATCCTCCCCCTCGACGGCACCTTCACTCCCATGCTCAACGGGGACTACCTGTGGCGCATGGACGACCACTGGAAGATGGTGCGTGAGGTGGCGCGGCACTCGCAGACCGACTCCGAGGCCTACGAGGAATTCGCCCGGTGCATGCATCAGCTCTGCAAGTTCGTAAAACCCATCCTGAGCATGGTGCCGCCCGATCCCACCTCGCTCGACCCGCGCGAGCTGAACAAACTCCTGTTTCTAAGCAAGCGCTTCCAGGGCCTCTCGCGCCAGGAGCGTTACTACCTGGTGCGGCTGATGACCATGAGCGCCGCGGATTTTCTGGACACCTGGTTCGAGACGGACGTGCTCAAGGCCACCATGTCCGCCAGCGGCATCATCGGCACGTTTCTGGGCATCCGCTCGCCGGGCACCGCTTACGTGCTTCTGCACCACTACATGGGGGAGATTGACGGCACCTTCCGCGCCTGGGGATTGCCGCGCGGCGGCACCGGCGCGATCTCCAACGCCATCGGCGCGGCGGCGCGCGAGGCAGGAGCGCAAATCCGCTTGCAGGCAGGCGTGGCGAAAATCCTGGCGCACGAAGGCCGCGCCACCGGCGTGGTGCTGGAAAACGGCGAGGAATTGCACGCCAAAGTCGTCGCCTCGAGCTGCGATCCCAATCTCACTTTCCTGAAATGGCTGGAGAAGGGAAGCCTGCCGGATGAATTTCTCGCCGAGGTGAAGCGCTACAAGTACCGCGGCTCCTCCGGCAAAGTGAATCTGGCGCTGGAGAGCCTGCCTGAGCTGCGCTCGAAGCCCGGGCCGGGGCCGCACCTGCGCGGGGCCGTCTCCATTTCCCCCAGCATGGAGTACATGGAGCGCGCCTACGACGACGCGAAGTACGGCCGCTTCTCGCGCCGGCCGTTTGTGGATATTGTCATCCCCACGCTCACCGATCCCTCCATGGCGCCGCCCGGCAAGCACGTGATGTCCTGCTTCGTGCAGTACGCACCGTACAAATTGGCGCCGGGCCTTCAGTGGGACGCGCGCATGCGCGAGGATTTTGGCAACGCGGTGATCGACGCTGTCGCGGAACACATGCCCAGCCTGAAAAGCCTGATCGTGGGCAAACAGGTGCTTTCGCCTCTCGATATCCAGAACATGACCGGGCTCACCGAAGGGAATATCTTCCAGGGCGAACTGACGCTCGAGCAGCTTTTCTTTTTCCGTCCGGTGCCGGGATGGGCGCGCTACCGCACGCCGCTGAAAGGCTTGTACTTGTGCGGCTCGGCCACGCATCCGGGCGGCGGCATCATGGGCGCGCCGGGCCGGCTCGGAGCGCAGGCCATCCTCAACGATTTGAACGTGTGGAGGAGCCGCGCATGACCCCCCGGCGAGCCTTTTCTTCCGCAGGCGCCTTTGCAGTGCGGCGGCTCGACGCCGCTTTGCTCGTTCCGGGAACTTGCAGGCGCGTTGGAGGAAAAGCGGCGTCGAGCCCGCCACGGCGGGCGGGCCGCCGCACTCCACAATGAGCGCGCCGCGCGATGCCGTCATCATCGGCGCAGGGCACAACGCCCTGGTCTCCGCGTTCTACCTGGCCAAGGCCGGACTGAAGCCGCTGGTGCTCGAACAGCGCGGCGTGCCCGGCGGCGCCGCGGCCACCGCGGAGTTTCATCCCGGCTTCCGCTCTTCTGTGCTGGCGCACACTGCCGGGCCGCTGCTGCCGCAGATCGCCGCGGATATGCAGCTCGCGCGCCACGGCCTGGAGATGATGGAGCCGGGCGTTCGCCTGGCCGCCGTCGCGCCGGATGGGCGCGCGTTTGCCCTGTTCAGCGACGTCTCGCGCTCGGTGGAGTCGCTGCGCCGGCTCTCCACAGCGGATGCAGAAGGCTACGCGCGGCTTGCCTCCGCGCTGGAGCGCGCCGCTCCGGTCATCGCCGATCTGCTTTCCCTCACCCCGCCGGCGATTGATTCGCCCGCGCAGAGCCTGCCGGATCTGTGGAAACTGCTCCACGCCGGGCGCACCTTCCGCAAGCTGGGCCCCAAGGAAATGTTCCAGCTCCTGCGCTGGCCGCCCATGGCCGTGGCGGATTTTGTGGCCGAGTTTTTCGAGACGGAACTGGTGCGCGCGGCCATCGCCGCGCGGGGAATCTTCGGCTGTGCCGCGGGTCCCTGGTCCGCGGGGACCACGGCCACATTCCTGCTGCGTGCGGGAGCTGACCCGCATCCCGCCGGAGCTTCCGCCATGCCGCGCGGAGGTATGGGCGCGCTGGGGACAGCGCTCGCCGCAGCCGCGCGCCAAGCGGGAGCGGAACTCCGCACCGGCGCGACCGTGGCACAGATCCTGGTGCGCGATGGCACGGCCACGGGCGTGGCGCTGGCCACGGGAGAAGAAGTGGCGGCGAAAGTGGTGATTTCCGGCGCGGATGCCAAGCGCACCTTCCTGCGCCTGGTTGATGCGGTGCACCTGGAGCCGTTCCTCCTGACGCAACTGCGCAACTACCGCTGCACGGGCTGCGTGGCCAAACTGAATCTGGCGCTCGACACGCTGCCCGTGTTTCCGGCGCTGGCCGGGCTGGATGCGGAATCATCGAAGTACCTGATTGGCCGGCTGCACATCGGACACGAAATTGATTATCTCGAGCGCGCGTTTGACGCTTCCAAGTACGGGGAGATTTCCCCGGAGCCCATTCTCGAAGTCTGCGTTCCCTCGCTGCTCGACCCGGCCCTGGCGCCCGCCGGGAAGCACGTGATGTCCATCTATGCGCAGTTCGCGCCGTATCAGCTGAAGCAGGACGATTGGGACGCGCGGCGCGAGGAGCTGGGCGACAGGGTGGTGAAGACGCTTGCGGCGCACGCCCCGAAAATCGAACAGGCCATCCGGGCGCGGCAGATTCTGACGCCGCTGGACATGGAGCGGCAGTTTGGCCTCACCGGCGGGCATCCCTTCCACGGCGAGCTGGCGCTCGATCAGCTCTTCACCATGCGGCCGGTGCTGGACGCTGCCCGTTACCGCGCCCCAATCCGGGGACTCTACCTGTGCGGTTCTTCGACACATCCCGGCACGGGACTCACCGGGGCCTCCGGCGCCAACGCGGCCCGCGAGATCCTGCGCGACTGGAAGAAGTAGACCTGGCAAACTACTGCACGCCGGCGGGAGGCCGGCGCTAGCATGCCCGCTCCCTGCCGGCAATCACCTAGCCGATGTGCTGCGGGCGCTGGCTGGCTTCCCAGGCGCCGCTCAGGCGGCGGATGGTTTCGCGCAGGCGCACGGCCAGATCGGCGATGGTCTCCAGGCGCGGCACGGCATCCTGCGGGAGCCACTGGCGGCGATTCAGCAGCATCTCCGCGTTGCCCAGAATCCCGGTGAGCGGATTGTTCAGTTCGTGGCGCAGGAACGAGCCGAAGTCCGCGAGATCCACCTCGCCCCCGCCATTCCCGTTCTCTGCGCGGACGCGATCCAAATGGCGGCGGCCGGAGAGCAGGCGGCGTTCGATGAGCGCGGCCGCCAGGTCCAGAAACGCAGGGCCCGCGGGGACGCAGTCCGTCACTCCCGCGATCACCAGGGCGCTCAGCTCGCGCGCGGTATCCGGCCCGACCGCGGCGACCACCGGGGCATAGCGCGCCATTTCGCGGACTACCGCGCGCACCGGGTCGCCCCGCGCCGCAGCTTCATCCAGAAAGATGGCGGCAAAGGGATTGCGCTCGACCAGGCGGCGTGCCACGCGCAGCGTCTCGGCGTGCAGCGCCCCGGCAGGCGTGGGCCCTTCCGCCAGCCACGAAGCGATGCGCTCCGCAGGTTGCGGATCCGGCACGACCAGTAGGACGTTTGTGAGCGGCGCGTCCATCAATTCACCCCGCCCCGCGAGGCGGGAGCGCTTCTCGGCGCGGGTGGCGCGGCAGGGGCGGAGGAATCCACGCGGTCCAGAATCGAATGCACGGCCCGGGTGAGCTCTTCCACCATGAAAGGTTTGGCCAGAAAGGGCAGGCTGTTCTTCTGGACGAATTGCAGTGTGCGCGGGCGCAGCGTGTCCCCGGTGATGAACAGCACGCGGTCCGGGCCGGTGCAACCGCGGCGCAGCGCTTCGTCGTAGAAACCCCGGCCGTCGAGCCGCGGCATTTTCAAGTCGCAGATGAGCAGGTCGAACTTTTCGCGGGTCATGCGTTCCAGGGCCTCAAAGCTGTCCAGGATCGCCACCACGGTGTGGCCTTCGTCGCGGAGCACGTCCGCAACGAGCTGCGCCACCGTGGGCTCGTCTTCCACTACCAGAATATTGCGCGCCGTCTGGCGGGACGCGGAAGGGCGATGCGCGGTGTGCGCCGCGGGAGCTCCCAGCGGTTCCGCGGGAGGCGCGAGTTCAGCCAGTCCGCTCGCCGCGGGCCATTCGACGCTAAAGACGGCGCCGCGCCCCGGCTCGCTCTCCACGCGGATTTCCCCGCCCTGGCTCTGCACGATGGCGTTGACGATGGAGAGTCCCAGCCCGGTGCCCACCCCCGCCGGTTTGGTGGTGAAGAAGGGATCGAAAATGCGCGCGAGAATTTCGGGGGGAATCCCCGGACCGTCGTCGCGAACTTCCAGGCGCACGCGCGATTCCGCCGCGCAGCGCGTGCGGATGGTGATGTGGCCGCGGCCGGCGCGGCGCTCGGCTCCCACGGCCTGTTCCGCGTTGATCAGCAGGTTCAAGACCAGTTGCTGCAGCGCCTGGGGATCTGCTTGCACCACCGGCTCGGCAGGTTCCAGGTCCAGCGCCGCCTGGATGTTCTCCAGGCGCAAATCGTACTGGCGCAGCGCCAGAGTGCGCTCGATGATTTCGTTCAGGCGCACCGGCCGGGGCTCGGGAGCCTCCGCGCGCGCGAAGAGCAGCAGGTTGCGCACGATGGCCCCGGCGCGGTTGGCCTCCGCGAGGATGAGTCCGGCTTCGCGGCTGTGGCCGGCGCCTTCGGGGGCGGCCAGCAGCAACTGCGCGTAGCCCAGAATGCCGGTGAGCGGGTTATTCAGCTCGTGGGCGATGCCGGAAATGAGCTGGCCGAGCGCGGCCATTTTTTCCACCTGCGCCATACGTGAACGCTTTTCGCGCTCCCCGGTCACGTCGCGATAGATTTCCAGCCAGCCCAGGGCCGTGCCTTCCGCATCCGCCACCGGACGGGCGAAGCGCTCCAATACGCGCGGCGTGGGCCGGGAAAGCTCGATTTCGTCCCAGGCGGCCTCGTCGC
>OCOJ01033829.1_pt1 | contig 11887 bp, 10 predicted proteins | sample 1539251 | NCBI WGS metagenome assembly OCOJ01 (sample SAMN01911457, study PRJEB22624) | soil metagenome | biome: Soil | place: Malaysia | collected 2012-04-30 | depth RA_metagenome m
TGACGCGGATATACATCCAGAGTTTTCGAGCGGTCCGGGGGTTGGGGCACGTCCCGAAGCTTCGGGATGTCGTGCCCCTACACGGCGGCGCGTTGTGGCCGGAGGCTACTCGCAGTCCGGAGGCATGGCAGCGAGGGCGTCTTCCGAGTTGCAGGGATGCTTCTTGGCTTCAGGGACGAGAAGCTGGCGCCTGTGCTTCAGCACCCACAGCCCCTCGTCGTTGGTGAGATAAATGATCCCGCGGCCGCCCTCGGCAAGCATGCTGGTCACGTTCTTGAACGTTTGCAACGTCTGGGGATGGGCCGGATCGCTCAGATCCAGAATCCGCACGGTTTCCGTGGTGCCGGGAACGCTATGGATGGCGGTCTTGGAGGTCGTATCGGGAGTCGCCGCGACACCCAGGTTATCGCCCACCATTTGCAGGTTGCCCGCAGTGGCGTCAGAAGCCGTTTGGCGCTTCACAAAGCTGGGGAACTCTGGCTTAGTGACCTCGACGATGATGTAGCCCTTCTTGGAGGCTTCCTGAATGTACAGGTAGCGCTTGTCGCCCAGTTTTTGCAGGATCATCTGGTTTCCTGCCGGGGAGGCGAGGGGAAGGTGCGCAATCACCTTGGCCGGGACATCCGTAGGCTTGGGCTTGGTGTTGTTGTTCGAGTTGGCGTAGATGCCCGAGGCCAGCAGGAGCACCGCGGCCACAGAAAGCATACTCAGTAGGCCAGTGCCCCTAGTTCCGAAGATTGCCTTGCGATTCTTGCTCATGGCTTGCTCCGTACACTCCGTCGGGATTACCGCCAGAAACCTGCTAACCCATCCCCGACCTGGTTCTCTCCCATCCACGCGATGAAAACGAGACCCCAAGCGTCAACCGGCCCGAGTATACACCGAAACGTCCGGTGAAGATTCGTTACCGCAGCCCGCCCGGGCGGCTGCCCGCTCCGCGCAAACTGAGGAACTCGCCTCAGAAGCACCGACAGGGCCCCTGCCCGTTGCCGGACCGGAGCCCACACCGCGAAGAGGCCGGCGCGGGACGCCCTTCGACAAGCTCAGGGCAGGCCGGCGCTACGGAAACGCTTTACTGCTGCGCGTACACGCCGATACAGCCGTTCGAACTCTGCGTGGTGCAGCGCGGCCCCGCCTGGAGAGGCACAAGGATGTGATTGTTAAAGCTGTCGGCCGTGATGCTATGGGCATTGGAGCCGGTGGGCACGTTCACCAACCAGGTGCGCGTGCGGGCATCAATTACGCCCATCACCGGCCCGTTGGGCATATCCCGGCCCGCGGTGTAATACTTCATGTCGCCGGGATTGAACCAGACTTCGTCCGTGCCGCCGGTCTGCGTGATGACCGTAAAACTGTTGACGCATTGCTGGCTGGTCGTGCACGTTCCGTCAAAAATGATCATTTGCGGGGGGAATTGGGTCCCGTCGTGGCCACCGCAACCCACCAGGAAATCGTGCCCGGGGCCCTGAACGATGCCTGCAGGCATGCAGTTTAGCGTGGGGACCACGTTGATCACCACCGGCCCGTTGGGGTTGCCGATTCTCGGATCCACCTCNGTCAATACAACCCACGGCGACGCTGGATTGAGTGGCCAAATTCGAGACGGTGCAGTTCAGGTTCTCGACGTAAAAAGTGCCTTTCCCACCGTTCCCGAAGGGGTTGAAAGCCACAGCGCCCATCCCAGCCACGGCGAACTCGCCCTGCTGGTTCGCGCCCGCCGCGCCGGTGTTCGTGATAAAGAATCCCGTATTCACGTCCACGATGGGGGCATGGTGGCAGGGCACATCCGCGCCGCCGGCGCCAACGCCCGTGCCAGTGACGCCGGAAGGCACGGCTGTAGAGGGGTCAGGACAAGGGGTGGATGCCGCACCGGCCGTGACCACGCCGCTATCCACGGCAACATTGGCTGTCTGATTGGCCGACGCATCGTAATAGATCTGGCCAAGGATGCAGGTCGGATAATTTGTGCCTGTTACCGCGAGGGTCGCAACATTAAGCACGCCCGGCGTGTAATTGGCAGCCGGATTTGCCGGCGCACAGATGCCCATGCCCGCCGGGATGATCGGCGTTGTGTAGTTCCGGTTGACAATGTCCGTCACGTCAATCACGGTGACGATTGGAAGCGCAGGGTCGCCATTCGTGATGACGAAAACTGCGTGACAGGTGGCGTTGGCTGCGGAAGGGGTGCATCCCGCAGGGATGGTCCCGTAGGCGTTCTCGTCCGCCCGATCGTCCGCGCAGGTGGGGTCGGTACCCGCGCCGCCGTTCCAGGTGGCGATGCAAGGAGCCACCCCGGCGGGGCCGTCGAAATCCGGAGATGAGCCCGTGGGGAAGTCAGCGATCACAGTAGCAATCACACTCGCCCCGTTTCTTATACCGGTTACATCGAACGCCACGACGGACGCGCTTCCGCTCCCGACGAATAGCGTTTTCCCGTCTGGGGTCACGGTAAGCCCGTCGGGCCCCGAAATGGGATTCACGCCGTTGGCGCGCGAGGCGCAGCACTGCGCGCCGGGAAAGCCGCCAAAAAAGCCGTTGGCGCCGAACCCCGGGAAGGCATTCCCAAAGTTGGCGAAGAACGGCGCGTTCCTGCAGCCCATACGGGTAAGCCCGCTGCCCGCTGCCGCTGTGCGCATCTGCTGAGAACCCTGCCCTGTGATGATTGAAGGAATCACGGCGCCGTTGGCCACAGGGGCCTTCGGGCCAATGCACGGGCTACCGTTATTCCCCGCCTCGGCCACTTCATTGAGGCCGCCGATAGTATTCACAGCCGAATCCAAAAGGGTATCCGTGACGACGACGTCCAAGCCGATGCGGTCCGACACGTACGACACACGCTGGTTGGGATCGAACCAGCTAATGTCGAAGGAGTTGAAGGGGCCGCCGGGTTCGCCGGTGGGGTTATGCTCCGGCACCGGGATAACGTCGATGACCCCGTAGGCGCCGCTCGTGGTGGTGCCGCAGGTGGGACACCCCGGCTGCGTGCCGCAACTGTTCCATACCAAGGCGAGCGCCACCAGTATCCCCGCTCCCAGAATCTTCACCAGTCTGGACCTCATGGAAGAACCTCCTCCCCGAATTCCGCTCGAATTGTCCGCACCACCGATCTGCTCTCGATTCTCTGGATGGGTCATGACTTCCTTTTGACGCCGAATCACGAATGTTTGCCAGCGCATGGTGTGATCTCCCCGGCCCGCTAGAAGCGAAACTGAATCCGCTGCTCGAACACCAGGTAGTTCTGGGGCAACGCGCCGATGGTCGAGGGCTGGTGCAGCCGGTCCACGCTGATGTTCGTCTGGTAGCGGACCCAGTAGTTCAGATACCAGTTGAGTCCGGCGGTGAATTCGTCGGTGCGATAGTCGAAGGTGGGCACCAGTTCCGGGGTGAACACGTTATTGAAGAAAATGCCCGGCTCGTTCGCTTGAATGCCCGAGTACCGGAAGGCGACTTCAAAGGCGCCCCAACCCTTGCCGGAAACTCCCGGCGTCTCCGGGCCAAAGATGGGATGCTTGACGCGCGGTGTGCCGTTTTCCGGCCGCTTCTCCCCGGTCAGCAGCCAGGTGCCGGAGATGTTGTAGGCCTTGGACCGGATCGTCGGCAGATTCTGGAATCCGAGTCCGCCGAACTGTAGTGTGCCGACTCCGCTGCGGTCGAATTGCGCCTGGACGTATTCAGCGCGGAGGCCCAGGGGGCCATGCAGGAAGGTGAACTCACCCTCGCCCCGCCACACGTTGCCGTTGATGCGAAACTGCGGGAAGAAGGTATAGGCGAAGTCAGGTTCCGTCAGCCGGGGAGACAACTCGTTCCCAATCCCGGCGGCGTAACTGTAAGCGATCGAACCGCCGAAGGCCAATGACTGCAGCCAACTGTCCTTGTGATTGCGCCAGGGGTAGAGGCGGATGCGGCCCACGGTCTCCGGCACGCTGGTCGTGTTGGACGCGTTGGCGTAACCCTTTCCATTGAATATGCCGGCCCAGTACTGGATCACGCCCTTGTTGATGTCCCCGTGAATCGTGGCGCCCGGGCTGCGGAAGGCGAAGACCCCGGAGGGATAGAGCAGGGATTGCAAGCCGCGCTCGACAAAGTCAATGTTGGTGATGCCTGTGACCAGTTCCTGAGCAAACGGTTCCTTATACTGGCCGCCCTGAATCTGGAATTCGTTATTCCATTTCCAGTTCAGGTACACGTCACGGACGATGGCGCCTCCCGCCCCTGTGCCGGACGAGGCAGCGTCTGTCAGGATAGCGAACTGAAAATGGCTCCCGTAATTGCCTTGGAAGCCGAAGCGGGCGCGCCGTACGGCAAAGGTGTTGGCCGGGGAACCATCGCCGTCATACGAGCGGAAGTCCGTCTGCACGTAACCGTACGGTTGAATCTGGAATTGCTTGTCCGGGCTCTGGATGAAGAAATGCTCGCCATTCCATCCGGCTGAAACGGGCGCCGCAGCGGGTTTCTGCTGGGCCGCTCCCTTGCTGGCTTGCAGCAGCGCGTCCACGTCCAGCGGGTCAGCGTCGGTCAAAGCTTCATCTGCGCCGGTATCGTTCGCCGCAGCGGGCGCAGCCGGTGAGGCGGCCGCAAGCTTCGCAGCCGATGGCGCCGGCGCCGCCTTAGCGGCGGCAGGGGCAGCCGCCGGCTCGGGCTGGGCCTTCGCCTCCATAAGCTTTTTGATGACGGCCTTCAGTTCCGCGACTTCCGCGCGCAGTTCTTCCACCTCTTCCCGTGTCGCCGCTACGGGCGCAGCGGGCTTTGCAGGCGCGGCATCGGCGGGCTTGGCGGTTTCGCTTGAGGTAGCAGTGGAACCCGTCGCGCCGGCCTCACCGGGCGAGTTCTTGCCCGAGCCTTCGGCGCGAACAACGAGTCCGAGGCAGGCAAAGGCCAGCAGAAGCGAAAAGATCCTAACGATGCGCATGATTTCCCCCTAAGAGGAGCATTTGCAGAAACAAGCTGGGAGCTAAGGCGCGGTGAGCCCAACGAAAAGGGGAGGAGGGCGAAACGAGGGCCCACGGCACGAACGCTCGGACGACGACAGGCGCACGCACAACGGCAGCGCTAGATTCGGTAGAGGTTTGCACCCCCACACCCCTGGTCCGGTGGTCAGACCACCGAACGTGGGCCGCATCCTCTTCATCTGCGGGACCAATGTCAAGAGAATTGACGCATTTTTTGCATTTGCCTGTGGATTTTTTGGGTTGCTGCCCGGGAAGGCCGCGCTGCCGGAGGCGCAACGAGCCGCGATGCCCAGCTACCCGGCGGTGCCAAACCGCGGAAGGGATGCGGATAGGAGCTGCCTACGGGGTGCTTGCCGGCCCGGCTCACTTCATGATGACGACGTGGGGATCGATCCGCTTGGTTCCACCGTCGTAAGTGACCACGTATTTGTAAACGGTGTAGTCGCTCGCCGCATGCACGGGGTCGGAGACCACCACTCCTTTCATTGAATCCGCCTCAAACGGCGTGCCTCCCTTTGTCGCAAAGGGATGCGGCGACATGTGCACATGGAAAACGCGGTCGGGATTGTTCGGAAACGTCCAGATTACGCGGTCCCCCGGCTTAGCCCAACAGAGGTCCGGTGAGACGGCGGGGGTGACAGCGTCGAAAATCCGGATGGGGTTGGTGCGGCATGGCGGAATCGCGTCGCGGTGCTCCACCCCAAAGCGAAATTCCTCGAGGGGATTCATCCGATAGGCTTGGAACAGCGCCAAAGCCAGGGCAATGGCCAGCAGCCAGGGTGCGATGCGCTGCCCCAGACCCGATGAGCCGGGCGGCATGTGCCGTTCCTCCTCCGCTTCCTCCGGTGGGCGCGGGGAACCGACTTCTGTGAGTTGCACAGGAGGCTACCAGAGTCGCCGGAGCGCCGCAACGGCGGCGGCCACCCATCCGTTGCACGGAGCGTCGCGCGCGGGTAGGGGCACTACATGTCGTGCCCCATCTTGCCCACACCTCAACCATTGAATCCCATCCTCTCTTTTTTCGGTTTGCGGCTGGGCGTGTGAGGCACGACGTGTCGTGCCCCTACGGAGAACAACGCGCCTGCCGATCGGACCGCGCGAGATTGCAACTTCAAGGTGCGATGCACGTATCATAAGAAGAGGAGAATTGAGCACGCGTATGCCCAGTGGAAACGGCAGGCCGAACGCTATTCGCGCGGAAAATCTCTGCCGCCACTACGCCATGGGCGATTCGCTGGTGAAGGCGCTGGACGGGGTATCCCTGGAGGTGCGCGCGGGGGAACGTGTGGCGCTGGTGGGGGCATCCGGGTCGGGAAAATCCACGCTGCTCCACCTGATGGCCGGGCTGGACCGGCCCACGAGCGGCAGCATCGAAACGCAAGGGCGCAATTTGGCCACCATGTCGCCGGAAGAGCTTGCGGCGCACCGGCGGAATACGGTGGGAATGATTTTTCAAGCCTTCCATCTGCTGCCGCGAATGACCCTGAAAGAAAATGTGGAGCTGCCGCTGCGGCTTGCGGAAGTGGCACGGGAGGAGCGCCCGGCCCGCGTCGAGGAAGCGCTGGAGCGAGTGGGGCTGGCCCGGCGCGCCCGCCACCGTCCCGGTGAACTCTCCGGCGGCGAGCAACAGCGCGCGGCCATCGCCCGGGCGCTGGTGAACCGGCCCGCGATCCTGCTGGCCGACGAGCCCACGGGCAACCTGGACAGCCACAACGGTGAAGAGATCATGCGACTGATCGGAGAACTGAACGAGTCGCTAGGCATGACCGTAGTGCTCGTGACCCACGAGCAGAAGCTGGCGGCTGGCTTTGCCGAACGCATCCTGGTGCTCTCCGATGGCCGTCTGGCGGCGGAAGTCCGGCCGGGAGATTCCGCCGTGGAGGCGTGGCGATGAAGGTCCACGACCTGATCGAGCTGGCCGGGCGAAACCTGAGGGAATCGGGGTTTCGCAATTCGCTCACCACACTGGGCGTGGCCGTGGGCGTTGCCTCGCTGGTGGCGATGCTCTCGCTGGGCGCGGGACTCCAGGGACTGGTGAGCGAACGCTTTGCGCGCTCCGGCCTGTTCAATACCATCGGCGTATTCACCGCCCGCGACATGCGCGGAATGGAGCGCAGCGAGCGCCGCACGGGCATCCTGGAAAGCAACGTGCGCCCGCTGGACGACACGGCGCGCAAGGAAATCGCCGCGCTGCCGGATGTGATCGAGGTCTACCCGGAGGTGCGCCTGCTGACCGACGTGACCTTCCAGGGGCGCACGCTATTTACCAGCGTGAGCGGACTATCTCCCTCGGCCAAGCAGAATGAAGCGTTCGAAAAGATGCACGGAAAATTCTTCTCCTCCCCCGATGCGGAGGAAGCCATCCTGCATGTGGACTTCGCGCGCGACCTGCTGGCCCCGGCAAATGCCCCGGGTGATTCGTTCGCCCTTCCGATGGGCCCGCGCACCGGCAGCGCCCCGGAAGTGACCGAAGCGCAGCTCGACTCGCTGGTGGGAAAAGAAATCATCCTGCACTACGGCGAACGCCAGCCGGCGCCTGCACCGAGCGAGACAAGAACCGGAAAGGAGAAACCGCGCGAGGCCGGCCCGCCGGGGCGGGCCGGCCGGGGCGACCCGGCACAAACAGCCGGCGCCTCGGCAACGAATCCAGGGAACGACGCCGCGGGTGAGACGGTGAGCTTTTCCGTTGTGCGCCGCGAAAAGCCCCTGCGGATCGTGGGCATCATCGAGAGCGAGCCCTACGCGGGAATCACGGCGAGTTCGGCGGCGCGCGTATTTCTGCCCGTGGGACTGGCGGAAAAACTGCACCCGGCCCAAGCTTCCAACCTGCGGGACATCATGCAGGCGCGGCCGTCGTCCTCGGAGAGCTATTCGGCGCTCATCGTGCGCGTGGGCGATCCGGCGCGTGTGGCGCCGACGCAGGAAGCGCTGAAGCAAATGGGATTCCGCACGTTCTCGCTGCTCGATGCCACGAAGAGCCTGCGGCGCGTCTTCGTGATTCTCGATCTCTTCCTGGCGATTTTCGGCAGCGTGGCGCTGGTGGTGGCGTCGCTGGGAATCGTAAACACGCTGGTCATGTCCGTGCTCGAGCGCAGGCGCGAGATCGGTGTCTTGAAAGCCCTAGGGGCGAGCGACGCGGACGTGAAGCGGCTCTTCTTCGTGGAGGCGGGGGTGATGGGTTCGGTGGGCGGAGCGCTCGGCGTTCTGCTGGGGTGGCTCATCGGCCGGGCCATCAATATCGGCACCAACATCTACCTCGCGCAGCAGGAACTGCCTCACGAGACCATCATCCTGCTTCCACTCTGGCTGATTGCCGGCGCGGTGGCCTTTGCCGTTGTCGTCAGCCTGCTCGCCGGGATCTACCCCGCGGCGCGCGCGGCGCACCTGGACCCCGTAGAGGTGCTGCGCTACGAATAGGGGCGAACCGACGTGTCCGCCCTCTGATTCCCCAGCCCGCGAACTCTGCGGGAACCCGGGATCTGCCCCACGGCTGACGGCCAAGCGCACCAATTCGTTCAGGCCTTACACCATGCTGGAGTGTGCTGGAATCGAAACGCCTGCCCGTCAGGACAGCAGACCACATTCTTCACAAGATGTAAGCTGGAACTGATGGACGAGCCGCGCATCGTCGAAGCAGAAACGGCAGAGGTGCCGACGCTCTGGGACCTGCTGAAGCGGCAACGGGCCCTGTGGCGGTGGCTGGGAATCACCCTCGGCGTGCTGGCTGTGGCCTGGTGGCTCCGGCGACTGCCCTCTCCGCCCGATCCGCTGATTTACGCGCAACTCCAATTCGCCAGCGGAATACTGGCCTTCACATTTGCTGGCAACGCGCTGGTGAAGTTCCGCGGGACGAGTGACCGGCTCGCGCTGATTCTCACTTGCGGCTTTGTGTTCGTGGGAATCGCGCTAACGAGTTCGAGCGCGGTTTCGCTGCGATTGCTGGAGACAGATCACCAGGCCAGCCTTCGCGACCCCATGACCTGGGTGGTCAGCCGAACGCTGCTAGCCGTCCTGCTGGTGGCCGCGCTGGTGGTGGAGTGGCACATCCCCACCGCGCGCCACCCCGGCTGGGAAATCGCCGTGGCGCTGGGAGTCGTGCTGCTGTCCACGTCGCTGCTCGTCACCGCGCACTGGCGCCTGCCCGCCGACTTGCTGAGCGATCCCGGCGCCGTTTTTCCCAGGCCGGGGAACCTGTTCCCCGCGGCGCTGTTTCTGCTCGCGGCCATCGGCTACCAGCGGCGGCTCAGGCACACGGCCACGCCCTTCGATCGTTCCCTGGTATTCGCCACCGCGCTGAATTTCGCCTGCTGCCTGGCTGCCAGCCAGTCGGAGCGAAGGCTGGACGCGCCGTTCGTGTTCGCGGGCCTGCTCCAGTTCGCCAGCTACGCGGTGCTGCTGGGCGGGGCGCTGTTCGACAACGCCCGGCTTCTGGAACGCGTGCGACAGATGGCCGACAGCGATCCGCTGACCGGGCTGGCGAATTTCCGCCGCTTGGTGGACGTGGTGGAAGCGGAAATCCAGCGTTCCTCACGTTCGGGGCGTCCCTTTGCCCTGCTGCTGTTCGACCTCAACGGCCTGAAACAGATCAACGACAAATACGGCCACCTGGTGGGCAGCCGCGCCATCTGCCGCTTCGCCAACGTGCTGCGTGTGCATTCCCGCGCCATCGACACCTGCGCGCGCTACGGGGGCGACGAATTCGTGCTCGTCCTGCCCGAAACCGGGCCGGAGGCCGCGCAGGAAGTCCTCCGGCGCATCTCTGAGCGCATGGAGCAGGACACGGAAAAGCCGCCCGTCTCCGCGGGCGCCGGGCTCGCCATCCACCCGAAGGACGGAGAGACGATTGATGCCCTGCTCGCCGTCGCCGACCAGCGCCTCTACCGAGTGAAGGGCCGCGCACAGAAAAGATTGGCCGGACTAAGATAGGCGGGGAGGCGAGTGGTGACTCGCTGGACGCCGGACTGGCCGGGCCTGTCGCTTCGTTGGCCTCTATTACAACGACGTGCTGTGCGCGAAGTAATGCGGGCGAGCCCACGGTCGCAAAGTCTGTGACCGTGGCTACCCCAGCACGCGGTTGCTGCACCTCCTGGCCTGGTGTAGTCTCGAAAAAATGCCATGAATGGGAACGGAACGCAGGAATCCGCGGCGCCCGCTGCCCTGCGCGGGTGCTGGTATCCGGCCATGCGCTCGGCGGAACTGCGCGGCCGCGGGCCGACGACCACGGAACTGCTGGGTGAATCACTGGTGGTCGGCCGCGATGCGCAGAAGCGCGCATTCGCTCTGCGCGACTTCTGTCCTCATCGCGGCATGCCGCTTTCCGCGGGGCATTTTGACGGCGATACCGTGGAATGTTGCTACCACGGATGGCGCTTCGACTGCCGCACGGGCCTGTGCCGCGAAATCCCCTCGCTGGTTCCCGGTGAGTCGAAATTGAAAGTCGAACGCGTTCGCGCCGGGGCATTTCCCGCCGATGAGGCCGACGGCTATGTTTGGGTGTACTTCGCGGATCCGGCGCGTCCCGACGATCCCGTACCGCCTGTCCCGCGGCTGTGGCGCGGCGAGGGACGCTGCCGCACCGTGCACCTGTGGTGCGACTTGGCCTGCGACGTGGATCAGGGCATCATCGGTCTGATGGACCCCGCGCATGGGCCCTTCGTCCACCAGTCCTGGTGGTGGCGGAAACGCTCCAGCATTCACGTGAAGGAAAAAATATTCGAGCCGATTCCCAATGGCTTCCGCATGAGCCCGCACGCGCCCTCCGCCAACAGCCTGCCATACAAACTAATGAACTTTTTCTATGGCCCGCCGGTCACCACCATCGAATTCGTGTTGCCCAACATGCGATTCGAGCGGGTGGAGGCCGGCAAACGCTGGGTTTCCAGCCGCGCCACGGTCACGCCCATCACTGCGAATCGTTCCCGCATTGATGTTGTGGCGTCCTGGAATATCTTCCCGTGGCTCCCCTTCGTCCCCTGGATTTTCCGGAAATTCGCGGTGGCGTTTCTGCGTCAGGACCAGCAGACCATGGAGAAGCAGGCGGTGGGCCTGGCGCGCAGCCGCCGGCAAATGCTCGTCGATGACGCCGACCGGCAGGCCCGTTGGTATTTCCAGTTGAAAGAGGCCTACCTGGAGGCGCAGCGCACCGGCCAGCCCATGCAGCATCCCCTCACCGAGCCCGTGACGCTCCGCTGGCGCAGCTAATGCCTCTCCGGACGCATCCCACCCGATGATGCGGCGCTTTCTTGGACTCTTCGCCTTCTTGCTCCTATTGGCAGCCGGCCTGACGGCAGGTTCGCCGGTCCGCCAGGGAGACCGCTCCCCTGCTGTTTCCGCGGCCGGGCGCGTGGAATGCTCCGCGCTGACCAGCAAAGTCCTGGGCCGCAGCGTGCGGTTTTGCGCCGTGTTGCCGCCATCCTACGACGTGCAGCCTGCCCGACGATTCCCCGTACTCTACTGGCTGCACGGGCTGGGGCAGGACGAGCAGTCGTTCATCGGTTCGGGCGGTCTGGCGCTCCTGGAAGAGATGCGCGCGCAGGGCCGCCTGGGCGACTTCGTGCTGATCACGCCGGATGCGGGACGCAGCTTCTATCTCAACTCCCGCGACGGGCACAACCGCTACGAGGATTTCTTCCTGAGCGAATTCCTTCCGGCTATGGAGCGCCGTTTCCGCATCCTGGCTGGGCGAGCCACCCGGGGAATTTCCGGCGTCTCCATGGGCGGCTTCGGCTCGCTGCACTTCGGCCTGAAGTATCCGGAACGGTTCGGGGCCGTCAGCGCGCACAGCGCCGCAGTGATGGAGGAGCCTCCCGCGGCCATGACCAGCGGCGCGCGCATGGGATTTCTGGAAGACGTCTTCGGCTGGCCGGTGGACCGCGCCTTCTGGGAGCGCAACAGCGTGTTCGCCGCCGCGCGGCACGCTCCGGTGGACGCAAACTGGA
>OCOJ01054678.1_pt5 | contig 11887 bp, 11 predicted proteins | sample 1539251 | NCBI WGS metagenome assembly OCOJ01 (sample SAMN01911457, study PRJEB22624) | soil metagenome | biome: Soil | place: Malaysia | collected 2012-04-30 | depth RA_metagenome m
GGCAGAAGACGCTTGGCGATGCGCCGGCGCGCATTTAGCTCAAGTTCTGCGCTAGCGAAGGACACGGGCATTTCGCTGTGGCTTCTAACACAATCCAGTCCGGATTGCACGCCAGCGCGAAAACCAATAATCGGTCTGTTTCCGTGTTGCTCGTGATCGGTCCTTAGTCAGCGCCCAGCAACAACGTACGCCATGATTGTAGGTGAATGATAAGATTCATGGACCATGGAAGCAGAGCGCGTGCGAGCACAACTGGAACGGATTCTAGCCAGCGCAGCCTTTGCCGACACCGGGCGTGCAAGCCGTTTTCTGCGCTTTGTTGTGGAGCGTGCGCTCGACAGGCGGGTCGGCGAGATTAAGGAATCTGTGATCGCGATTGAAGTCCTGGGTCGAAATTCATCGTTTGATTCGAAAACCGATCCCATCGTTCGCGTTGAGGCCGGACGCCTGCGCGACCGCCTGAACTCCTATTACGAAGGCGAGGGACAATCGGATAGCACATTGATCTCGATTCCCAAGGGTGGTTACGTCCCAGAATTCTCGGAGCGACACCCGTCCCCACCCGTAAGGAGCATCGGTGTTTTGCGGCTTTCCATATTGCCGCCCGATAATGCGCGCTTTGAGTCTTTCGCTATTTCTCCGGATGGCCGAAAGCTCGCATTTACCGCCGCTTTGAATGGGGAGGCGATGCTTTGGGTTCGAGCGATGGATTCGCTTCAGGCTACACCCCTGGCTGGAACGAGCAACGCTTCCTACCCTTTCTGGTCACCCGACTGCCGGTCGATCGGGTTCTTCACACCGAACAAGTTGAAATGCATCGAATTTACCGGTGGGCCCGCCCGAGACCTTGCCGACGTTGTGGTAGGTCTGGGCGCTGCCTGGAGCCCGGAAGGAGTTATCGTATTCTGCCCGCGGCCGGTCGGCGTCCTGTATCAAGTCGCTGCGTCCGGCGGCACGCCGAAGCCACTCACTTCTCTCGATGAGGCGCGGGCCGAGGTCACACATGGGTTCCCTCAGTTTCTGCCTGACGGCCGCCACTTCGTCTACCTAGCCGCGAGTTCCCGCGAAGGTGAGTCCTCGATTCGCGTCGGTTCGCTTGATTCGACAACCTCCAAAGTCCTTTTCACCTCGCAGGTTGGGGCGGCCTATTCTCCCGCAATGGCCGGGCACGCTGGCTCCCTGCTGTTCGTGTCGCACGGTGCTCTCATGGCCCAACCGTTCGACCTAGGGCGCCTTGCTTTGAGCGGCGAGCGAACCGTGGTTGTTCCGGAAGTCCGTTACCGCCGCTGGCATCATCCCGGCTTCTCTGTCTCAGCCAAAGGGCTCTTGGTCTATCAGACCGGTTGCGCCGAGAACCAGCAGTTCGCCTGGTTTGATCGTGAAGGAAAGCTGCTGAAGACCGTCGGTCCGAGCAATGATTACATATCATTTAATCTCTCGCCGGATCAGAAGCACGTCGCTTTCTACCGGGACGACGATCCTGCCACTGTCTATCCCACCATCTGGGTGATGGATTTGTCGCGCGATGGCGCCGTTTTCCGTTTTACCGACACCGGCGTTGGAGAGGCCGAACTCACTCCGATTTGGTCTCCCGACGGTAGTGAAATCCTGTTTAGCCGGGGTGATGATCGGGCGATGCGTCTCCTGTGCCGGGCGCTAAGCGGTGGAACTCCGAAGTGCATTCTGGATACGCAAGGTCCGAAGTTTCCAAGCGACTGGTCTTCCGATCGCAAGCTCGTCACGTATTGTTCGCAGGTCCCTGATTATCGGTTCATGCATACCTGGATGGTGTCTCTCGCTGGCTCGGGCACAGAAGAGAAGCCGCGTCCGTTCCTGCAGCATTCCTATAGCGAGACTAGCGCCTACTTCGCCCCCGCCAATGGAGGGACTGCCCCGCGATGGGTCGCTTACGCTTCCGATGAAACAGGACGCGACGAGATCTACGTTACGGATTTTCCTGCTGGTAGCCACAAGTGGCAGGTTTCCCATCGGGGCGGCTTGATCCCGCATTGGCGGCACGACGGGCAGGAGTTGTTCTATCTGACTCCGGATGGAACGCTTATGGCAGTTGTCGTGAACCTTGGTGCCACCATTGAATTCGGTCCTCCTCAACCACTCTTCAGGACTGATCTTCGGCTAATGCCACGGCACAAGACTTGGATGAACCAGTATGCGGTTGTGCGCGATGGACAACGGTTTCTGCTCAACCGGCCTGTTCCTGAGACCGCTCCAGATGCCATCACCGCGGTCATTCCGTGGTAAGCAGCTCGCTGTAAGCCTTTTAATCTAAAGCGTACGCGCACGTACGTAACGACCCTCTAACCCCTTTGTACTTCCTCTCGCTAAGTGTTCTCTAGCATTCTTAACGCGCGGTAAGACGCAGCCTACGAAAGAGACTAGAAAGGAGACAAGCTATGAAACGTGCCATTTCGATGATTGCTTCAGGATTTGCTTTGGCCATTTTGTTCAGTCTGGGGCTTGTGCCCAGCGCGCAAGGGCAAGACCGATGTTCAAACGCCAGCTTGCAGGGCAGCTTCGGCGTAGTCAGTAAAGGGACGATTTTCGATCCTTCGGCCGCCCTTTTCGCTCAGGTCGCCAAACAGAACTTCGACGGGAAGGGACATACAGAAGGAACTGCCATCACAAATACAAACGGCACATCCTTCCCGGTGACGATTAAAGGCACATATAAGGTGAATGCGGACTGCACGGGGTCTGTCACGCTCCAAGTTTCTCCCGTGGGCATTACAGTGCACGCCGATCTCGTGATTGTCAGCGACGGAGCAGAGTTTCACGCCATAGTCACAGACCCAGGAAGCGTAGTTACTGTTGTCGGCAAGAAACAGTTCGGCAAGGAAGAGTAAAGGAGGGCGGTGCAATATGAATCAAACAATTCCTGCGTTGGGCACTTCGGCGAGCCAAGACGAGGCTGACATCCGCGAGCTCGAGACAAGCCTCCGTGAGGCTTGGAATCGCCATGACGCGAAAGCCCACGCCAGCTTCTTTAGCGACGATGCGGATTGTATCAACGTCGTGGGCTGGTGGTGGAAAGGGCGGCCTCTAATTGAGAAGAAGGTCGCCGAGGCTCATGTGCTGATGTTTCGTGAAAGCATTGTCACCGACAACGAAATCCATTTTCGGTTTCTAACGTCTGAGGTCGCCGTGGTGCACATTCGCTGGTCCATGGTTGGCAACAGGAACCCGGACGGCACTCCCGGAACGCCGCGAAGAGGCATTCAAACTCATGTCCTGCAAAAGCAATCGGGGAGGTGGTGGATCGTTGCTTTCAACAATGTCGACAGCATACCCGAAATCCCGTTCCCCGCGAGACCTCCGACGACATAAGCTGCCGGGGCGAACTCGATGCAGCGCTCCTGAGTGCAAGGCCAAATTCGGAAGTTATGGGCTCTCCCTGGGATTAGTACCGGAAAACGCGCCAGTAGCCATTAACTCCCGGATGCTCGGCAACTCGGAAACTGACCCGCTGCCCAAAAACCGCCGTTAGAAGAACGCAGCGCCGCCGTCCACGTTGATGGCTTGCCCCGTGATTGCTGTGGATTGGTCGGAGCAAAGAAAGAGGGCAGCACGAGCAATTTCTTCGGCGGTCTGCCCGCGGCCTTGCAGAATCGTGCTCAGAAAACCGGCGAGTTGCTCCTTGGGACTCACGCCAAGTTTTACAGCAAGGGCAGCACCGAGTTCCTTGGACATGCGCGTTTCGGTGACGGGCCCGGGACAAATGGCGTTGACGCGCACTCCTTTTCGCGCCGCTTCCGCGGCGGTGACTCGCGTGAGGCCCAGCATCCCCGCCTTCGCCGCGGCATACGCAGAGCCCCAGGAAAACGCAGACTTCGCGGACAGGCTGGAAATGTTGAGAATGACGCCGGAACTTCGCGCGTACATCTCCGGCAAAACGAGCTTGCTCAACAGGAACGCAGCGCGAAGGTGCACAGCAATCACGTGGTCGAATTCCGCGAGCGGATATTCTTCCACTGGAACCACTGGGCCGTACGGCCCGGCGTTGTTCACGAGAATGTCGATGCTCCCGAATTTTTCACGCGCCCTCGCGACGATTCGAGCGCAGTCCGCTTCTTTCGCAAGGTTGGCCACCGCGTAACTCGCGCGCCCGCCGCCCGCGGAAATTTCGCCCACAACGGAGGCCAACTCCGATTCCGTGCGCGCCGCCAGGAAAACGGCAGCACCCTCTTTTGCAAACAAGTGCGCGATCGCTCGGCCAATCCCGCGTCCGGAACCAGTGATGAGGGCAGTTCTATCCTTGAGGAGCATAGGGACAAGAGCATAGAGGGAGGAATCGGGAGAGGCAAGGCAGAGAATCCGAGAAAAAAGTTGTCATTTATAGACGCTTCCCTCCACAGAATCAGGTAGATCCCTTAACCCTCTGGCCCAGAACTGTACTTTTGGCCAGATGCAAGCTCCCCCAAAAATCGCATAATGTACAGGATGCCATTTGAATTTGATTTACGACCGGTAGCTGCGTGCGCTGGGTCTTTTCCTGACCCATTGGCTCGATTTCAGCTAGCGAGCCGGGTTCTGTCTCAGGTGGTGGGTATGCGCCAAAAAATCCTTGCTCTGCCCTTGGCCGCTCTTCTTTTTTTACCCCTGCTTTCCGGGTGTGCAGGATCCGCCTATTCAGGCGGCGGGAACCCAGGCGCGCCTTCGCTTACGGTACAACCCGCGAGTCAAACGGTTACAGCGGGTCAAAAAGCCACGTTCAACGTGACGGCAACCGGAACGGCGCCCTTGAGCTATCAGTGGCAGGAAAACGGCGCGGACGTCACCGGAGCAACATCCACGAGCTACACCACACCCGTCACCACGACTGCTGACAGCGGCGAGCAGTTTCGCGTCATCGTGAGCAATGTCGCAGGCCGTGTGACCAGCAACACTGTGACTCTGACGGTGAACCCCGGCACAACCAATTCTAGCCTCGACGTCATCACCTACCATTACGACAACGCGCGCACGGGGCAGAACCTTAATGAGGCCATCCTCACTCCCGCAAACGTGAATTCAACCCAGTTCGGCAAGAAGGGCGAATTCAGCGTGGATGGGAGGGTCGATGCGCAACCGCTTTATCTTTCGCAGGTCACCATCAACGGGCAAAAGAAGAATGTCCTGTATGTTGTCACCGAGCATGACTCCGTCTATGCATTCGACGCTGACTCTATCAACGGAACCACTTCTGCTTTCCTGTGGAAGCACTCAACACTGGGCGCTGGCGAATCGCCCAGCGACGACCGCGGCTGCGGCCAAGTCTCGCCGGAAATCGGTATTACCTCGACGCCCGTCATCGATCGCGCGCGCGGACCTAATGGCGCTGTCTACGTTGTGGCCATGTCCAAGGACGGCAACGGAAACTATTTCCAGCGGCTGCACGCCCTAGACCTAACGACGGGAGCAGAGCTCTTCGGCGGACCGACGACGATTCAAGCGACCTACCCGGGCAACGGTGACAACAGCTCGGGCGGCAACGTGATTTTTGATCCCAAGCAGTACAAGGAACGCCCTGGACTGCTGCAGATTGGCAGCACGATTTACACCACGTGGTCCTCGCACTGCGATGCTCGGCCCTACACTTCCTGGGTGATGTCGTTTGACGCCAACACCCTGACGCAGACCGGCGTGCTCAACCTGGTGCCGAACGGCAGTGAAGGCGGCATCTGGAACGCAGGAACCGCTCCTGCCGCCGACTCTTCCGGCAACATTTACATCATGGTGGGCAACGGCGACTTCGATACTACGTTGACTGCGAGCGGTTTTCCCTCGAACGGCAACTGCGGCCAGTGCTACGTCAAGATTTCTTCTACCCTGCCGCTCAAATTGCTCGATTACTTCACCCCGTCGAATACTGTTTCCGAATCGAATGCCGATGCGGATCTCGGTTCCGGCGGCCCACTTCTCCTACCCGATATGGTCGATGCGAGCGGGAAAACCCGGCACCTGGCCGTCGGTTCCGGCAAAGATGCCATCATTTACGTGCTCGACCGCGACAACATGGGACTCTTCAATCCTGCTCAAGACTTGATCTACCAGCAAATCAATGGACAACTCGGCGGCGGGGTCTTCTCCAAGCCGGGTTATTTTAATGGGACGGTTTATTACGGTGCGGTGGGCGATCATCTCAAGGCATTTCCAATCACCAACGCAAAACTCGCGGGAACACCATCGTCTCAGAGCGCCGCCAGCTATGCCTATCCGGGAGCAACACCAAGCATTTCAGCGAACGGCACAACCAACGGAATTGTCTGGGCGGTGGAAAACGGCTCGACCGGCGTGCTCCACGCTTATGACCCCACCAACCTGACCAATGAACTCTACAACTCCAATCAAGCTGCCAATAGTCGCGACCACTTCAGCGACAACAAGTTCATCACTCCCATGGTCGCCAACGGAAAAGTCTACGTCGGCACTCCAAATAGCGTGGCCGTTTTTGGCCCGCTACCCTAGCCTCCCCAACGAGTCTGCATGAGAACGACCTTTTCTCGTCAGGGCGCGGGTGTAGACCCTGGGCTTTCAGCCCAGGGCGCGAAGCGCCGCTGAGGGCTTCTTCCCCGAGTATTCACGCAGCCTCCAATTATCGCTTGCGAATGTAGATGATTTTTTCGACGGTCGCGCAGACTGTGCCGGAAGGATCCGTCAGATCGATCGCATAGGTGCGGTCAATTGAACGCTGCGTCTCCAAGGCCGACCGAATCGCGGAAAGTTCCTCGTCGGTGACGGCGAAGCGGGCGTGGAGTGTTTCCCGCCCGGGCTTCTTGAACTGAATGCTGGCGGCCTTGTCCCAGACCAAGTAGTCCTTCCCGAGCCGGCGAATCAGCATCATCATGTAAACTGGGTCTACTGCCGCGTACATGCTCCCGCCGAAAATTGTTCCCACATAGTTGCGCGTGCGCCAAGAAAGCGGCAACTCGAGCTGCACCTCGCTCCAATCCGCCGCGATGAACTTCGGCCTCCCTCCCGTCCCGCGATAACACGCGTAGAAATAAAAAGTCCAGCAGCGCAACTTATTGGAAATGGAGTCGCGAATGGACACAGCAGTCGCGATAGTTTAACGCAGTGCTAGTGGGACAGGCATTCCTGCCTGTTTTTTTCTCGATTGTCAGGTGCTTCTTTATCCAGTCCGCCCCGCCGGGCGCGAGCGGAAGGCCATGAATCAGGTTCGGACCGCAGAAAAAAAGGGACAGGCGCGGATGCCTGTCCCCATCAACTTCCAACGTCGCGACCAGCGACGGTTATCTGGTCTTCAGATCCTTCAACAAGTGATGAACCAGGCCGTTGATCTCATCCTGCGTGAGCGAGAAAGTCTCGCGGTGTACCGGCTTTTCACCAATCGCGCGGTACACGAGATGCTTCGTGGGTTGCTGGATGAAGTCGAACACGATGGTTCCCGCGCGGAAGCGAATGTGCTCATACTCGGGCGGTCCCCACCCATATCCTTCCCAGCATCCAAACGGCCCGCAAACGAGCCCCGGATATCCGCCCGGGTAAGCCACCGTCACGTTGTGCCGCTCCACCGCAAAGTGATAGTCGACCAGGAAATCGGCGGCCTCCGGATCGCTTACTTGCTCTAGCCCTTCGGACATAAGCGCCTGCTCGATTGCCGTCTTCACCCGCTGGCGAACGATTTCGTTGTTGGAGGTCGTATCGCGGGCGACCGTGTCATTTCGCGAAATCACATCACGCGAGACCACAGGCCTGGAAGCGCGCGCCCTGGCCGGCTCCGCGGCCGGCCGCCACGCCCACGTGGAATGCTTTGCAATGCGAATGTCCGGATCGCGCGTAATCTGAACGTGCTCATCGCAACCGGCAAGAAAAAACAAGGAAAGAAGAGCGGCGACACCGAGAAGCGGCCCGCCCGCCTTCCGTAGACGCCAATACCGCATTTGACGTACCTCGATAGCCATATCCGTCCTCTAGTCCACTAAACCCCATTTGCTTTAGAAAGTTGCAAACGGCCTGGGGGTTGTGCGCGAAGCATTCCGTCTGCAAGCCATCTGGCTCTATTGTCATCCCAGCTTCCCGACCACTTTCCCCCACACGTGTTATCCGCATCCCCGCGGATCCGCCCCTCTGTCATCCCGACCCGCAGGCTGCGCTCTTGCGCAGCCTGCGGCGGAGGGATCTGCTTTTCGTTTCTTGAAGCCCTTGGCGCGAGGATCTCAACAGAGCCAAGATAGGTTCTGGTGAAAAGGGTCCAATTCCGGCTAAACCGGCATCGCCCAATCCGCTGGCGGAAACACCACCGGCCAGAACTTTGGCGAAGGCCTGTCGAATTCAAAAGCCACAGCGAAATAGTCCGGGCTGGGCTGCTCGATCCGCACGACCCGGCAACTCTGTTCCATTCCATTTTTGGGGTTGACCAGGATCATCGGTTGGCCCTGAAGCAATTCCATCTTCAGCTTCATCAATCCGCCATGCGCATTGACCACCAGCGTTTGCGCGTCTTCCTGAACCTGTTCGCGTTCCGGTGTCTCTGCCACCACTCTGACCGGCATTTGTAGCATCACCCGTTCGCTTCGGCGTCGGTTCGTCGTTTCTCTAGGCAACCCGTACTTCTCCCGTTCCTGTGTCGAAAGCATTTTCTCGCGCCCACTGTCCATGGTGCACCTGAAGGGATGAAATTGCCGCTTGCTCCCAAGGTTCATCAAGGCGGGAAGGGCCTCAAACGGGCGAATCGGCGGCCGATTCGCGGCAACGGGGTCAGTTTACACGAGGGGCCGGACTTCAAACCGTTCAAGCGCCGGGGGTGGCGTGCAATGGTAAACGGGCCCCGAAGCCATCAAGCCATCTCACAAATCCTCCTTAGGAGTTCGGAGCTTCAAAGTCTGTGTGAGAACCGTCCTCTCGCGTCAAAGCACGGCTTCACGGCCTGCGGAAAAACTCATTCTCTTTAGGAGGCGGGGGCTTCAAGCCCCCGCGTAAGTAGCTTGTATTGAGTGGGGCTTCAGCCCCTGAAGTGAAGCTGAATCTCAAAAACTGAGCTTGGTTTCCAGACGCGATTTCACCGCCGGCCATTCCGCATCGATGATGCTGAAGTACACGCTATGCCGGATGCGCCCGCTTGCGGTGATCATGTGATTGCGAAAAATTCCCTCTTCCCGGGCGCCAATGCGCAGAATGGCAGCCCGAGAGCCCTCGTTGCGCGAATCCGTTTTCAGTTCAACTCGAATGCAGCCCAGCGATTCAAAAGCATGCCGCAGGAGGAGGTACTTCGCTTCCGTATTGATGGGCGTCCGTTGCCACGCCCGTGCCACCCAGGTCCACCCGATCTCCACGCGTCGATGGGTGCGATCTATGTTTCCATATCGCGTGCTGCCAATGGCCCGTCCGCCGGCCTTTTCGATAATCGCAAACGGCAACGACACGCCGCGCTCCTGCTCCTCCAGCGCTGTCCGTATATAAGCAGCCATCTCCTCCGAGGTGCGCACGGCTGTCGGAATCCATCGCCACAACTCCTGGTCCAGGCCAACCTCCGCGAACGCGGCAAGGTGGCTCTCCGAAAGCGGCTCCAGCCGCACATGTCTCCCTTCCAGCGTCACCGGCGCCACGATCATCTCCCGCTGCATAGCGCATGCATCTTAGGCTCATTCCACAACCCGATGCAGCGCCAATTTGGCCACTCACACCAGGAATCTCGGAGCGCCCCTGCACGGCGAAACCAAGGAAACGTCTGTGTCTTCCGCCGCGCGTAAGGTATGATAGAGTGCTCGCAAATTATTCAGTTAGGACAAAGATGCAGACGGCGACAAACGGAAAGGTATTGCTGAGGGTGCGGCCACGCGGCTTCTGTGCTGGAGTGGTACGCGCCGTAGACATTGTAGAACTAGCGCTGGAAGCCTACGGCGCGCCCGTCTACGTGCACCACGAAATCGTCCACAACACCTACGTAGTCGAGCAGTTACGCCGCCGCGGCGCGATTTTCGTTGAGTCTATTGAGGACGTCCCGCACGGCGCGGTGCTCGTTTTCAGCGCCCACGGGGTTCCACCGACCGTTCGTCAGGAAGCCAAAGACCGCGAGCTGAAAGTCATCGACGCCACTTGTCCTCTGGTGACGAAGGTGCACCTCGAAGCGCTCAAGTTTGCCCGCGAAAACCGCACCATCATCTTGATCGGGCACAAAGACCATCAGGAAATCGTGGGTACCTCCGGAGAAGCACCCGACCGCACCATCGTCGTCGATTCGGTCGAGGCCGTGGACGCGCTGGAAGTCGATGACCCCGAAAGGCTCGCCTTTCTGACACAAACCACGTTAAGCCTCTACGACACCCAAGAGATTGTCTCGCGGCTGCGGCAGAAATTCCCGGCCATCAAAGGCCCTGCCAGCGACGACATCTGCTACGCCACGCAAAACCGCCAGGAGGCCGTCGAGCAAGTCGCCCGGGACGTGGATTTGATTCTTGTGGTGGGCTCGCCGAACAGCTCCAACTCCAACCGCCTTGTGGAGGTAGCGAAGCGTAGCGGCGTGCAAGCTCAGCTCATCGATTCGGCAATGGATATTGACGTGAACTGGTTGGAAGGAGTCCGGCGCGTCGGGCTGACGGCAGGCGCGTCCGCCCCGGAAGTCTTGGTCGAGCAAGTGTGCCAGCGCTTGGCCGAATGCGGCTTTACCGACCAGCGCGACCTGGACTTGATCCGCGAAGACGTGCGCTTCACGCTGCCTCCGGAGCTGGCGACGATTGCGCCCGCGCCTCGTCGCTAAGAGCAGAGAGTTTCAAGAAATTACTTCGGGTTTTTGGCTTAACCGGCCCGGTAAACGGGAACCACAAAACCAGGAGCCAACTTTGGCGGTCAAAATCGTCCGTCAGCCGAGGAAGATTGCCTTGATTGGCGCGCCTTCCAGCGCCGCGGCATTCTCCATGGGGAGCGAAAAGGCTCCCGCCGCCTTGCGCGCCGCCGGGCTCGTCGAAAGACTGCAAGCCGCGGGCTGCGAAGTCATCGATCACGGCGATTGCGCCACGCGCCTTTTCGCGGACGACGAAGAGCACCGCCGCGCCCGCAATCTCGCCGAAATCGTTGCTGGCCTGAACGACTTGAAAACACGAGCGGAAGTCGCTGTCAAAAGCGGCGCGCTGGTCTTGGTGCTGGGTGGCGATTGCGCCCAGGTCATCGGACTCCTCACCGCCGCGCGGCGCTATCACAAACACGTGAACCTACTTTGGTTCGATCGCGATGCCGACCTCAACACCCCCGCTTCCACGCCGTCAGGGCGTATCGACGGAATGGTGGTGGCGCACATCATTGGGAAAGGCGCTCCGGAGTTGGTCCGCTTCTGGGGTGAACCGCCGCTCGTGCGCGAGCCGGACGTCACGCTCTTCGGGCTCGAAAGACTTGACCCACCGGAACAGGAATTCTTGACCAGGTCGCCGATGCGCCATGTCTATGCTGCGGACATCCTGCTCAAAGGAGCAGGCCCAGCCGCCACCGAAACTCTGTCCCACATGCACGCCGACGCCCGCGAGTTCGTTCTGCACCTCGACACCGACGTGATCGCTCAGGAGGAGTTCCCGGCAGTGAACGTTCCAGGGAGCGGCGGCCTGCGGTTCGATGATGTGCGCGCCGCCTTCACGGAAATCGTGAAGCATAAGAATCTCCTCGGCCTCGACGTGGCCCAGTTCAATCCCGAAAAAGACCCCGATGGAGCAAGTGCCAAGAAACTCGTCGACCTCCTCGTCGAAGCTCTCACCGCCCGCCTCGAGGCTCTAACTGCTCCCGCCCCGGCGCCTGAGCCTGCAGCAGATACGCCCGCCGTCTCCTCCTCAGAAACTACCGCTTAGCTGTTCCTCCGTCCGGGCAAGAGTCTTCTAGTGTCGTGTCCCAAAAATATATTTGAGAATTCGCGCTTGCATAACCCGTTGTAGGGGCGGGGCTT
>OCOJ01033406.1_pt5 | contig 11884 bp, 14 predicted proteins | sample 1539251 | NCBI WGS metagenome assembly OCOJ01 (sample SAMN01911457, study PRJEB22624) | soil metagenome | biome: Soil | place: Malaysia | collected 2012-04-30 | depth RA_metagenome m
GCCCGCCCGACCGCGAAGGCGGCAGAAAGCTGGGACCAGCTGCCTGAGTATATCAAGCGGACCTATGACAAGCTGGGCATAACGGAGGCAGAGAAGAAGTTCCTGGCTGGCGTGGGGGCTGTCTACGAGTCAGAGGCAGTATATCACAGCATCCAAGGGGAACTCCAGAAGCAGGGTGTCGTCTTCACCGATACGGTGACAGCCCTCAAGGAGTACCCGGATATCATGAAGAAGTACTTCGGCACCGTGGTCCCCTACCAGGACAACTACATCGCGGCGCTGCAGACCGCCGTGTGGAGCGCTGGGTCCTTTGTCTACGTACCGGAAGGGGTCAAGGTCCCCATGATACTGCAGGCATACTTCAGGATAAACGAGAAGAGAATGGGTCAGTTCGAGCGCACCCTGATAGTTGCCGAGCCCTATAGCGAGGTAAGCTACAATGAGGGGTGCTCCGCACCCGTCTACTCCGCCCAGTCGCTGCATTCAGCGATAGTGGAGATAATCGCGAGGAAGGGCTCACTGGTCAAGTACACAACACTGCAGAACTGGTCGAGGGACGTGCTCAACCTCGTCACAAAGAGGGCACACGCCTACGAGGACGCGACGGTGTCCTGGGTCGACTTCAACGGCGGCTCGAGGATCACAAGAAAGTACCCATCGGTCTACCTCCTCGGCCCAAGGTCCAAGGCCGACATCATCTCGGTAGCATATGCCGGACCCGGTCAGGTGCAGGACACGGGCGCCAAGGCGATACACCTCGCCAAGGACACAACCTCGAAGATAATCTCCCGCTCTGTCTCGAAAGGGGGAGGGCACACGGCCTACCGTGGTCTTCTGCACATAGCGAAGGGAGCGAAGAACGTGAAGTCGACCGTCAGATGTGACGCCCTGCTCGTGGACCCCATCAGCACGACGGCGACTTACCCCTACATGGAGATTCAGGAGGACGACGCTACTGTGACCCATGAGGCGAGCGTCGGGAAGGTCGGAGAGGAGCAGCTCTTCTACCTGATGTCAAGGGGTATATCCGAAGGAGATGCGCTGAGCATGGTTGTCAACGGTTTCATGGAGCCTTTCGCGAAGGAGCTCCCGATGACCTACGCTGTAGAGTTCAACCGTCTGATGTCTCTCGAAATGACGAACGCGGTCGGCTGAGGCCGGAAGCGGAGGGTTCTGCGGGGCTTGTCCCAGACAGCGGTGTCGTCGTTCGACGAGGGACTCGTAAGGGCGATTTCTTCCTCCCTGGGCGAACCCTCCTGGCTAACGAAGTCAAGGCTGGAGGCATTCGAACAGTTCGCGTCGCTCCCTTCCGAAAAGAACCCACTCTACACGAAGTATGCCCGCACCTTCAGCTTCCCGCTGGAGCAGTTCACCATAGTCCCGGGCAGGACTCCCATCGACTTCCGGAGTTTCTTCGGCGAGTACTTGACCGGAAAGGAGACTGACATACTTCTGCAGGGCAACGAGACCCAGGTCCACGCAGAACTCAGCGGCGAGACAGCCTCCAGGGGAGTGAACCTAATGTCGTTTCACGAGGCGCTCCGGGCGGAGGAGGCCAATGTCAGGGTGCTGATCGAGAAGAGACTTGTCAAATCGGAGAGCGACAGGTTCGCTGCGTTCGTGAACGCCTTCTTCAACGGCGGCACCTTCGTTAGGGTCCCGAAGGGTGTGACCCTGGAAAGGCCGCTCCGAAGGATGTTGCTCCTCGATTCCCCGAAGACGTCCATAGTCGAACAGAACTTCATCATTGCGGAGGAGGAGGCAAAGCTCGTCTTTCTCGAGGAGCTCTACTCCAAGGGCCAGTCCGTCCCCGCCCTCGTCGCGTCGACAACGGAGATCCTCGCGAGGCCCGGCTCTCACATTGACTTCTCATCAATCCAACTCCTCCATGACCAGACCACTCACGTCTCCAACAGGGCGGTGGAGGTGACCAACGACTCCCGGGCCACGGCGAGCGCGCTCTCTCTCGGTGCTTCGCTGTCCCGCTCTAGGACAAACTTCCTGCTTAACGGGAGGGGTTCCTTCGCAGAAGGGTTCGAGATTTTCTTCACCGACGGCAGGCAGAGGTACGACTACGAGACCAACCTCGTTCACAACTCCCCGGACTCCACGGGCTCAGCTCAGGCCAGGGGGGTGCTGAAGGGAGAATCCCAGTCAATTTTCAAGGGAATGATCAAGATTGTGAACCCTGCCAAGAACTCGAGGTCGTATCTCGCTCACCACGCCATGATCCTGGAAAGGACGGCCAAGTCCGACGGCATCCCTAGCCTCGAGATCGACAACAACGAAGTCAGGGCAACCCATTCAGCATCCGTCGCCCAAATCGACGAGGAGCAGCTCTTCTACCTGGAGGCAAGAGGGCTCTCCCGCGACGAAGCAAGGAAGATGATTGTACTCGGCTTCTTCGAGCCTGTCCTCTCGAGGGTGCCCATAGAGCAGACGAGGGAGGGTGCCAGGTTCATGATAGACGGCAAATGGCAGGGGGAGAAACGCAGGCTCATTGACAGAGAGGCGCTGCTGGCGGCCACTGGAGAGCTCACCCCCGAGGTAAAAGAGTCCGAAGACATCTTCGAGCGCCATTACAAGTACCGCTGATGAGAATTGGGGGAGTTCCTAGCGGCCATGAGGGCTTCAGACCTCGCCGAAGGCGCCATTTCCGCTGTGGACCTGAAGGACAAGCACATACTCCTCTCAAGAATCGGGGGAGAGTTCTACGCGGTCAGCGGTACCTGCACCCACCAGGACACGGACCTTGGCCGAGGCTTCGTCCTCGAAGACAGGGTTGTCTGCCCACTGCACCTTTCGCAGTTCGACCTCAGGACCGGCCAGGTCATGAGCCCGCCCGCCGAAGTCTCGCTTCAACCCTTCAAGGTTAAAATAGAAGGCGACACGATTTTTGTGGAGGTCTGAGGAGATCCCCGAGGATTGTTGAAGACCGAAGTCTTTGAAATCGATAAGGTAAGGGCCGATTTCCCAATCCTCAAGCGCACCGTGCACGGGAAGAGGCTCGTTTACCTGGACAACTCCAACACCACCCAGAAGCCCAGGTCTGTCATAGACGCCCTCGTCGACTACTACTCCAGGCATAACTCGAACGTCCACAGGGCTGTCTACGCGTTGGCAGAGGAGGCCACCACTGCGTACGAGGGGGCGCGCCGGAAGGTTGCGGACTTCGTCGGTGCGTCGGCCAAGGAGGTGATCTTCCTGAGGGGAACGACCGAGGCGATAAATTTGGTGCGCTTCGCCTGGGGCGAGGCGAACGTGAAGAAAGGCGATCTGCTCATCTCTACGCTCATGGAGCACCACAGCAACATCGTTCCCTGGCAGCTGCTGGCGAAGAGCAAGGGAGCGACGCTGAAATTCGTCGGCATCCGGCCTGACGGCACCCTCGACATGGAGAGCTTCGAAAATCTGCTGAAGGAGTCCCCTAGACTTGTCGCGGTCACTCACTGCTCTAACGTCCTTGGCGTCATCAACGACGTCGCGAAGATCAGCTCGGAAGCTCACGCAGCCGGGGCGACGGTGCTGGTGGACGGGGCGCAGGCGGCCCCTCACATGCCCGTTGACATCAAATCCTTCGCCCCCGACTTCTATGCCTTCTCGGGGCACAAAATGCTGGGTCCCACAGGCATAGGCGTTCTCGTCGCGCGGAAGGAGCTCTTGGAGGAGATGGAGCCCTTCCAGGGCGGCGGCGAGATGATCAGGGAGGTATTCTTGGATCATTCGACGTGGAACGACGTTCCCTACAAGTTCGAAGCGGGCACTGTGAACGTAGCGGACGCCATCGGTCTGGGCGCAGCCATCGACTACCTCAACGCCCTTGGAATGGAGAAAGTGAGGGAGCATGAGGTCAGGCTCCTGGAGTACGCCCTCCAGTCCCTGGCCGAGGTGAAGGGGTTCCACCAGTACGGTCCCCTCCACTCGAAGGAACGGGCGGGGGTGATCTCCTTCAACTTCGCCGACGTGCACCCCCACGACCTGGCCACCATCCTGGACGAGGAGGGGATCGCCATACGCTCCGGGCACCACTGCGCCCAGCCTCTGATGAGATGGCTCGACGTGGCGGCGACCAGCAGGGCGAGCTTCTACGTCTACAATTCCTACGACGACGTTGATGCGCTGAAGGCCGGCCTGAAGAAGGCGGGGAGCGTATTCAAGCTATGAGCAGCGCAGACATATACAGAGAGCTGATACTCGACTACTACAGGAACCCAAGAAACTTCGGAAAGCTGGAGAAGTTCGACATAGACGCCAGGGACACAAACCCCCTTTGCGGGGACGAGATCGAAATCCAGGTCAGAGTTGGGGACGGGCAGAAGATCGAAGAAATCAAGTTCGTGGGCAAGGGGTGCGCCATAAGCCAGGCCTCCGCTTCGATGCTTACCGAACTCGCCAAGGGGAAGCCGCTCGAATGGGTAAAGCAGCTCAGCAAGGAGGACGTCTTCAAGATGCTCGGCAACCCGGACCTAGGCCCCTCAAGGGTGAAGTGCGCCCTTCTAGGCATGAAGGTCCTCAAGACAGGGGTCTACGGCTACCTCGGCGCTCACTACGAAGACTCGGACGGCTCCGAAGGCTCGACCTAACCCGGCAGATGGATGCTGGGCAGGAGCCCAATGGCCACCAGCAAGTAGTAGGTCGGCACTATGATTACCGGCGCGAGCAGGGCCGCCCAGAAGGCAATCTTCAGCGCCCCCTTGAGCTCTGTCTCAAGCTGGGCCTGGTTCCTTGGGAGGTGGCTGTTGACCCACCGGAGGGGATTCAGCCTCTTCTCCACGATGTTGAGCAACGGCAGGTATTCCCCGCGAGCGAATATAAAATGTATCTACGGCCGGATCTCATTTCTGTGGGGCTGGCGCGGTGAAGACCTTTGACCCCTCCTTGTGCGGCGCCTTTCCGGACAAGACGTGTCGCTTCAGCAGTTGTATCCCGAGTGCGGGGTCGACCCCCTTCGGGCACACGTAGGAGCATGAGCCCGCGAAGTGACAACGCCACACGCCATGGGCGTCGTCGAGGACTTCCAGCCTCTTCTCCCCGCCTTCGTCCCTCGGGTCCGTGGTGTACCTGTAGGCCTGCGCCATGGCCTGAGGCCCGGGGAAGTACGAGTCAGTCGCTACGGTCGGGCATGATGACGTGCAAAGGCCGCACTTGATGCAGTAGGTAAACTGCAGCACCTTCTCCAGTTCATCCGGCCTCATCAGATATTCCGCTGACGGGTGCTCCATCTCGTCTGCGTTGGTCCTGATCAAGTAGGGCATCACCTCCCTGTGCTTCGCGAAGAAGGATTCCAGATCGGTCACCAGGTCCTTTATGATGGCAAAGTTGTCCATTGGCTGCGCCACCACCTTCTCACCGCCGAGCTCGGCCACCTGGGTGTAGCACGCGAGCCTTGGCCTCCCGTTGATCTTCATGCCACATGACCCGCATGAAGCCTGCCTGCAGGAGAAGCGGAGCGCTATCGAGTGGTCCAGGTAGTCCCTCGCATAGAGCAGGGCGTCGAGGACTGTCATCCCCCCCCGCCTTGGAATCGCATACTCCATCATCCTGGGCTTCACGTCCCTGAGCGGGTCGAATCTCTGCACCACGAGCCTAACGTCAGTCAAGCCGGTCCTCCGAACACAGCGAGAATCACGGTCCTCGTCCCGTAGGCCACAGTTACCACGATTGCAACGACTGTGCCTGCGTTCACCCACTTGGTCCACGGCTTGGTTTGCCTCATCTCTTGCAGGATTATCCTGACGCCGTTGAACCCGTGGACGAGGACGACGACGAGCAGTGTCTCCAGAAAGATGGCGTAGAAGCCGTTTCTGTAGATCGACAGGATGTTGCTGAAGGAGATCGCTGTCGCGTAAGGGTAGATCACTCCCTGCATTATCAGATGCACAGACACGAGTGCAACCGCAGCCACAGCGGTTATGTACTGGACCAGCATCAGCCTGGACTCTTTCATCCCATCCCCTCGAAGAGCACCAGGAAGGCCCAGGCTGCCGCCACCACCGCTATGGCTATGCCAACGTAGATCAGAGCCCTCTGCCAGTAGCCGAGCCCCCTGGGTCTGTACGGGTACTCGATGGCCGATGGTTTCCGGAGTATCAGCCCGAACTCTGCGAGTATCAGCCTCACTCCATTGACGCCGTGGAAGAAGATGACCAAGACCACGAGCACAAGTATGAGGTGCCCGAATGAGTTCTCGAATATGCTACCTATGAATGACCATGCGGACGGGCTCGGGCCGGTCCCCGTGGGGCCACCGACGAAGAAACTCGTGTCCCCCAGGTGGCCCAGGACATAGGCGAGAATGGCCACGCCCGTGACCCGCTGGAAGAAGTACGCCCATCTCTCGGCATTGTAGTGATATGGGTTGAGCCAGGCGCGGATGCCCCGCCTGTTTCTCGCCTTCTCCTCCCCCACCGCCATGTTGTCTATTCTCCTGCCCCCATGTGCTGTCTCTCAGTAGTGCCTCTCCGCAGGCTGGTACCTCGTTATCGTCACGGCCGAATAGCCAAGTCGTGGCCCATCGGGGCTTTTGTAGGCTAGTGTGTGCTTGAGCCAGTTCTTGTCGTCTCTGTTGGGATAGTCTCTCCTCGCATGGGCCCCTCTCGACTCCGTCCTGGCGAGAGCTCCTGCCACCACAACCTCGGCAACGTCCAGCATGCTCTCCACTTCGAGAACGTCGCTCAGGTTCGTGTTGTACACCCTGCTCCTGTCCTCGCAGTGGAGGAAGTCCCTTCTCCTCAGCTCTCTAATGGTCTCGAGGGCCTTCGACAGCCCCTCTCCGGTCCTGTATACGAACACCTCCTTTGCCATTAGCTTCTGGAGCTCATCCCTGATCTCATAGGGATTCGTGCCTCCCCTGCCGTGGAAAATCCCATCGAAGATTCTCTTCTCCTCGATCTCGGCGAGTTCAGGCGGCGCGACCGGTGCCTGCCTCCCTGCGATGTACTTCACCGCCTCTTCGCCTGTGATCTTCCCCCACACGAGGCACTCGGCAGTCGAGTTGGCGCCCAGCCTGTTGGCGCCATTGATGCTAACGCAGGCCGCCTCGCCGGCAGCCCACAACCCCTTCATCCCGGTGGCTCCATCGATATTCGTGTCGATGCCCCCCATGACGTAATGACATACGGGCCTCACGGGCAGCGGCTCGTCGACGGGATCGATTCCCCTGAACTTGATGGCTATCTCCCTGATTTGGGAGAGCCTGGACTTTATCTTCTCCGCTCCTATTGGGGACAGGTCGAGGTGAAGGTAGTCCAGCCCCGACGCCTCGTCCTTGAACCCCCTCCCCTGCTCCATCTCTGTCATCATCCCCCTGGAGACCACGTCCCTTGAAGCAAGCTCCATCTTGTTGGGCGCGTACTCCTTCATGAACCTCTGGCCTTCCTTGTTCAGCAGGACCCCGCCCTCTCCCCTTACCGCCTCCGTGATGAGTATTCCAGACGGTATGAGCCCGGACGGGTGGAACTGGATGAACTCCATGTCCTTCAATGGTATGCCAGCCCTATAGGCGGCCGCAAGGCCGTCGGGGGTCGAACTGTAGCCGTAGGTGGCGAAGCTGTAGAGGCGTCCCGCGCCTCCGGTCGCGATTATCCCCGCCTTCCCGAGGACCTGGGCAAAGTTCCCGGTCTTCATCTCCATGGCAGTTACGCCTCTGAATTCCCCTCCTTCGCTAAGTATCGATGTGATGAACCACTCCTGGTAGAACCTGATGTTGGGGTACTTCGTTGCAGTGTCGTAGAGGGTCTGCATCTCGAAGAACCCCACCTTGTCCTCGGCGTAGGTCGCCCGGGGGTAGCTGTATCCGCCGAACCACCTCTGGGCTATCCTCCCGTCGTCCCTCCGCGACCATGGGAGTCCCCAGTGCTCGAGCTGGTAGATCTCTCCTGGCATCGTGTTTACGAATCTCTCTACGGCGTCCTGGTCCGCCAGGTAGTCGGAACCCTTTACCGTATCGAACATGTGCGATTCGAGCGAGTCGCCAAGCTCCGGATACAGCACGGCCGCCGTCCCCCCTTCGGCGCTGACGGAGTGTGCCCTCATTGCCTGTACCTTCGTTATGACCGCGATGTCCACCTTGCCCGCGCTTGCGCGAGCCGCCTCTATCGCAGCCCTCAGTCCCGCGATTCCTGAGCCGACTACGACGAGGTCGTGCTTGAGGGTCTCAACCAAGGGTACGCTCGTTGCCCGGGCCGCTTTGTGCGATTCTTAGGTTTTCCTTCGGGGGCGTTACCTAAAGCGGACTCGGACTACCGGCCAGGCAACGGTACTGCCTCTACAATCCTTACGAGTTAGGCTCTCGCCGTATAACCCCCGTTCGGGCGCTGCAGGCCATGGTCGAGACCATTGACCAGGACGTTGTCATCGTGGGGAGTGGTCTCGCGGGCATGCGGGCTGCGGTCGAGGTCCTTTCCCGCTCGGAGGACTCGAAGAAGACCCTTGCCATGGTCTCGAAGCTCGCCCTCATGCGCAGTCATTCCGTCGCCGCCGAGGGCGGGACCGCGGCGGTCCTTTATCCTGAGGATGGTGACAGCCTTGAACTGCATGCCTGGGATACCATAAAGGGAAGCGACTTCCTGGCAGACCAAGACTCTGTCTGGAAGTTCGTCACCCTCTGCCCAGCCGAAATCCGCCAGATGGAGCGTTGGGGGACTCCTTGGAGCAGGAGGGAGGATGGGAGGATAGCTCAGAGGCCCTTCGGGGGCCACAGCTTCGATAGGGCCACTTTCGCCCAGGACAAGGTAGGCTTCTTCGAGATGCGCTCCCTCTATGACAAGCTGCAGGAGCACGAGAACTGGACTAGGTACGACGAGACATTCGTCACCTCCATCGTGATTCAGGATGAGGTCTTCAGGGGGTTCACTGGAATACAGCTGAAGACGGGAGCCCTAGTTTACTTCAGGTCGAGGGCTGGCATAATTGCCACAGGCGGCGCAGGTCAGATCTGGAAGTTCACAGCCACATCGGCGAGCACCACCGGCGACGGCATCGGCCTAGCCTACAGAGCGGGCATCCCCATCGAGGACATGGAATTCATGCAGTTCCACCCGACGGGGCTCATCCCCACGGGGATCCTTATCACCGAAGGCGCCAGGGGAGAAGGCGGCTACCTGGTCAACTCCAAGGGGGAGAGGTTCATGCAGAAGTACGCCCCGTCTAAGATGGAGCTCGCACCCAGGGACGTCGTCTCACGGTCGATGATGAAGGAGATCAACGAGGGGCGTGGGTTCAAGGACGAAGACTCCGGGCTCTCGTACCTCCAACTCGACCTCAGGCATCTGGGGAGGGAGAAGATAGACACCAAACTGCCATTCATCAAGGAGCTGTCCATGAAGTTCATTGGTGTCGATCCAGCGGTAGAGCCGATCAGAATCAAGCCCACGGCCCACTACACCATGGGGGGGATCAGGGTGGACGGGAACGGCCGCGTGCTCGATTCCGAGGGGCGCTTCGTGAAGGGGCTTTGGTCCGCAGGAGAGTCAGCCTGCGTCAGCATACACGGGGCCAACAGGCTGGGTGCCAACTCGACTGCAGAGTGTCTGGTCTACGGACGAGTAGTCGGCGAAGACGTCGTCCAGTATCTGGAGAATGAGCCCAGGGCCACTTCGCCGTCTGACGCGCGAGCCATCTCAGCCGAGGAGGACAGGGTCTTCAAGGACCTGTTCAGGCGAGAGGAGTCGTCTGCCGATGTTTACTCTGTCAAGGCAAGGCTCAGAGAAGTCATGGACAACTCTGTGTACGTGTTCCGGGATGAAGCCGGGCTGAGCGAGGCTGTCGGGCGGATTAAGGCGCTGAGGAACGAGTTCAGAGGAGTGAAGGTCACGGACGGCGGCCGGGTGTTCAACTACAATCTACAGGATGTGCTCGAGGTCGGCATAATGCTCGAGCTCGCCGAGGTTGTGGCCCGAGGTGCCCTGAACAGGAGAGAGTCCAGGGGTGGACACGCCCGCACCGACTACCCCAACAGGGACGACGGGAACTGGCTGAAGCACACTCTTGCGCTCAGGACAGACGACGGCCCGTCCTTCAGCTACTCCCCGGTGGCCATCACAATGTGGAAGCCTGTGGAGAGGAAGTACTGAGGCGAGAGCATGGACCAGATTACCCTCAAGATCACCAGATCCGGCGGCAAAGGCGCCAGCTATCAGGTGAAGTATAGGAAGGGAATGACGGTCCTCGACGCCCTGACGGAAGTGAGGGAGAGCCAGGACAGCACCCTCGGCTACAGGCACAGCTGCAGGATGGGGATCTGCGGCTCCTGCGGGATGACAATCCAGGGGCTCCCGATGCTCGCCTGCCAGACCCAGGTCTCCTCGCTTGGTGCGGAGACCATCACCATCGAACCCCTGCACAACTTGGAAGTTGTAAAGGACCTGGTGGTGGACATCCTACCGTTCTTCGACCTGCACCGCTCGGTCAAGCCGTACCTCATAAGGACCGACATCAAGGAGCGTGACCACTCCGACAGAGAGTACAGGGTTCTCACCGAGGAGGTGGGGAGGTTCCTACAGTTCGACTACTGCATCATGTGCGGCCTCTGCTACGCCGCTTGCCCGACCGTCGCGCTGGACCCCTTCTACACGGGCCCTCAGGCCATGGCGCAGGCCTACAGGTACATGGCCGACCCAAGGGACGAAGGATGGGAGGAGCGCATCAACCTCCTCGACACCTCCCACGGGGTCTGGAGGTGTCATGTGGCCGGGGCTTGCAGCTTCGTCTGCCCCAAGGACGTCGACCCGGCCAAGGCGATTCAGCTGGCCAGGATGGAGGTACTGAAGAAGCGCGTCCTCAGGAAGCGCGCCAGGGAGGGCTCCAAGCCCGTTCCCCCACCGGTCGCTGGCGTGGGCAAGGAGGGAGTGAAGCCGCCGCCCTTCGACTTCGGAGGCGCCGAGAAATGAAGCGGGACCAGAGGTTCAAAGCAGGGGTCATCTCCAGCCTCAACCCCACAGGGTTCAACGTCGAGAGGTGGAGCTACTCGGTCCACCGCGTCACAGGCATCATCATGGTGGGTTACCTGATGGCGCATATCTTCGAGACCTTTCAGCTGAGTGGCGGTTCTACAGCCTGGGCCAACACCATGTCCGCGCTCCACTCGATAGGCCCCATGGAGATGGTCGGCCTCTGGGTAGTTGCGGGCTCTGCCCTCTATCACGGGGGTAACGGGATACGGCTCATTCTTAACGAGGCATTCGGGAAGTTCATGGGCAAGCCCATCCTCCCCGTCTACCCCTACTCCCCGACTTCCCTGGGGAAGAACCAGAAGATGGCGGTATGGGTCATAACTGCGGCGGTCCTCGCGCTCTGGATCTGGGCGGGTCTGTATCTGCTTGCGGGGCTGGGAGTGATCTGAGAATGGCACGCCCAACCAACGAAAGGGGCGGGAGCCTCATGAAAGAGTCGTGGAACATGGTCGTGACCTACGTCACGGCTGCGCTCCTCGTCTTCGTTCTCACCTTTCACTTCCTACTGCACAGCCCCATCTCCGGCAAGGCTTTCGAGGACACGCTATCCTTCGGTTACGCGACCGGTAACCTCGTCTACTACCAGGTGATTTTCGGTGTCCTTCTCTACGCTGCCGTCATACACGGCTTCAACGGACTCCGGGTCATGGCGGTCGAATGGTTGCACCCCAAAAGGCGGGCTTGGCTGCTGAACGCGGCAGTCTTCCTGCTAATGGCATTCTTCCTCGCGGTGGGGACAGTCACTCTAATCGTAGTGGGTTGAACGCACCATCCAGGCACTCCCTGCGGGTGCCGGCGTGGGACTGAAAACTGAGGGATCGAATCAGCAAACGACCTTTTTCCGGCGACGCCCTTTCCGTTTCATGAAAGACACGTTTATAACCGCACTCACAATCGGCCGGGTTCACGAGAGGGGTAAAGTGCCTCACTAC
>OCOJ01037199.1_pt5 | contig 11882 bp, 14 predicted proteins | sample 1539251 | NCBI WGS metagenome assembly OCOJ01 (sample SAMN01911457, study PRJEB22624) | soil metagenome | biome: Soil | place: Malaysia | collected 2012-04-30 | depth RA_metagenome m
GTGGTGAATTGAGTTCCCTGCCCGCATCCTCGCCTTTGCCGTTCCCAACATTTATGCGATAGCCTGTACGGTCATTTATCGAGCCATGGCCGACGTGCAAAAAACCCGGCGCAGGACCAAGTCCCGCGAATGGTTCACGCGCGCCCAGGAATATCTGGTCGAGGGTGTCAATTCGCCCTCGCGGGGCCGCGCCGTCTATTCCCTCGGACCCGTGATCATCGAGCGCGGAGTGGGTTCGCACGTGTGGGACGTGGACTGGAACGAATACGTTGACTTCCTGATGGCCTTCGGCGCGCTGATCCACGGCCACGCACATCCCGCGATCGTCGAAGCGGCGACCCAGGCGATGTCCGAAGGCTCCCATTTCGCCGCATGCACGGCTGCGGAAGTGGAGGCCGCGGAGCGCTTCTGCAAGATGGTGCCCACGGCGGAGCGCGTGCGCTTCACGAATACGGGCAGCGAGGCCACCATGCTCGCTCTGCGCCTGGCCCGGGCCCACACCGGCCGCACAAAATTCCTGAAGTTTGAAGGCCAGTATCACGGGTGGTACGACCCCTACCTGCTGAACGCGCACGCCCATCCCGCCGCCGAACTCGGGCCGCCCGAAGCGCCCGCGCGCATTCCGGACTCCGCAGGGATTCCGGAAGCGACTTTTGCCGATGTGATCCTCGCCCCCTGGAACGATGTGCCGCACCTGGAACGCATATTCCGCGAGCACGGCGTGGAACTCGCCGCCGCGATCACCGAGCCGGTGATGGCCAACCTCGGCTGCATCCCGCCGCGGCCCGGCTATTTGGAACGCCTGCGGGAGCTGACGCAGGAGGCGGGCGTGCTCCTGATTTTCGACGAGGTGGTCACCGGGTTCCGCTACGCCCCGGGCGGCTGCCAGCAGCAGTTTGGCATCCGGCCGGATTTGTCCACGTTCGGCAAGGCGCTGGGCGCGGGATTCCCCGTGGGCGCCGTGGCCGGCCCGCGCGCGATTCTCGACCGCATGGAGTGGCGCGACGGCATGGTCCTGCACTATGGCACGTTCAACGGCCACCGTCTGACCATGAAGGTCGTGGCCGCCAACCTCGACCTGCTCAGCGCGGGCGGCGGCGCGGCCTACAAAAAACTACACGAGTTGGGCGACGCGGCCATTTCCGGCCTGCGCGACGTCTTCCGCCGCCGCAAAGTGAGTGCCGTGGTCCAGGGCTTCGGCCCCATGTTCCAGATTTATTTCACCGACCGTCCCGTCATCCACGACTATCGCGCGTACTGCGCCCATGTGGACACGAGCAAATACTCGTATTTCATTCACCTGCTGCTCGAACACGGAGTCTATATGACTCCCTCGAACGGCCTGCACTGGATCATTTCCACCGCCCACAAACCTGCCGACATCGACCATCTGCTGGTCGTGGCCGACGAAGCATGCGCCGCGCTGGGATGAGCGCCACTGTTTTTCTGGGCGGAGGTCGGATCACCGGCGCACTGGTCGCCGGGCTCCGTGGCGCGGCCCCGAAGCTTAGGGGCCGCGGCCGCATCGTGGTGTACGACCGCCACCCCGAGAAACTGCGGCAGCTCCGGCGGCGCTACGGGGTTCACACCGAGCCGTCACTGCGTCGCGCATTGGCAAACGGGGGGTTGATTCTCGTGGCCGTGCGCCCGGCTGATGTGCTGCCCTTGCTGGGAGCGATTGGGCCGCTGCCCGAAGGCGCATTGGTTGTAAGCCTTGCAGCCGGCGTCTCGCTTCGCGCGTTGCGCCGCGCGATGCCGCAGCGGGTTGTCTGGGCTCGCGCCATGCCCTCCCCGGCCTGCCGCTACGGCCGCGGCCTGACTGCGCTGGCGTTCGACCCCGACCTTTCTCGAAGCGCGCGTCGCCGCGTGCGGCAGTTCTTCGAGCGCACCGGCGCGGTGATCGAAATCCCCGAACGCGAATTCGACGCCTTCACCGTCGTTTATTCCACCAGCCAGGGATACCACGCGCTCGCCGCCCGCATCCGGGCCGCGCGCAAGATGGGCCTGAGCGCGCGCACCGCGTTGCTGGCTGCCGCGCACGGCCTGGCGGAAGGAGTGCGCGCCGCGAGCGACACCGGTGCCTCGCTCGAGGAACTGCTCGCAGAAGCGGCCACTCCGGGAGGAATCGCCGCAGAAGTGCTGCACACGCTGCGTGCCGGCGGCTACGACCGTCTGGTGGAACGCGCCTGCCGTGCCGGGCTGTCCGTCGCCCGGCGCGCCGCCCGAAAGCGCCGCCTACCTCGCGGCACTCGGCGCCCCGGCGGCTAAGTCATTCGCTCGGCATGTTCTGCGATGGGCGCGCTCGCCCGCCCGCGGTCCACAAAGTGAATTACCACGCGGCAGGCCAGCAAAAACGCCACAATCGCCGCATAGCGCAGCGGCAGCCGCACGTCCGCTTTCACCAGCCAGTAGTAATGAATCACGCCGGCAGTTGCGCTCACATAGGTCAGCCGGTGCAGCAGTTGCCATCGTTTCCCGCCCAGCCGCCGGATCATTCCCGCCGTCGAAGTTGCCGCCAGCGGGAGCAGCAACACAAAGGCCGTGAACCCGGCGGTAATGAACGGACGCTTGTAAACGTCTTTCACCATTGAGTGCCAGTCGAAAAATTTGTCCAGCCAGATGTAGGTGAGGAAATGCAGCGAGCCGTGGAAGAAGGCGAACAGCCCGGTCATCCGCCGGTACCGGACCAGCCAGGGAATGCCCAGCGCGCGACGTAGCGGCGTAATCGCCAGCGTGATGCACAGAAAGATGAGCGTCCAGTCGCCCGTCGAGTGGGTGATGACTTCGATGGGATTCGCCCCAAGCCCGCCTTCGATTCCCTTCCGCAGCAACAGGCCCATGGGGATGAGGCTGGCGAGAAAAACGGCGGGCTTCGAGTAGCGGACGAATCGCTCGGCTGACATGCCGCCTGTTGCCGCCGTTCAGTAATACTTCCGCAGGTCCATGCCGTTATAGAGGCTGGCCACCTGATCGCCGTAGCCGTTGAACATGAGCGTCTTGCGCTTGAAGAACTCGCCCAGACGGCGTTCCGTGGCCTGGCTCCAGCGCGGATGGTCCACGTTGGGATTCACGTTCGAGTAGAAGCCGTATTCGGTGGGCGCGGCCATGTTCCACGCCGTGGGAGGCTCCGACGGGACGAAGCGGATGTGTACGATGGATTTGCAGCTCTTGAAGCCATATTTCCAGGGCACGACGGTTCGCACGGGCGCGCCGTCCTGTTTGGGCAACTCTTCCCCATAAAGGCCGAAGCACAGGAGCGTGAGCGGATGCATGGCCTCGTCCATGCGCAGCCCTTCCGAATAGGGCCAGTTCAGAATGGGGTCGCGCGCCCCGATCATGCTGTCCTTGTCGAGCGCGGTAAGGAATTGCACGAACTTCGCTTTCGACGTCGGCTGCACCACGTTGATGAGCGCCGAGAGCGAATAGCCGTTCCATGGCACCACGATGGACCAGCCCTCCACGCAGCGGTGGCGGTAAATGCGTTCCTCCATCGGAGCGAGTTTCATAAGGTCGTCAATGTCGAAGGTCTTGGGCTTCAGCACCTCGCCGTCTACCAGCACTTTCCACGGGCGGGTACGCAGGGCCTGGGCTAGCTTTGCAGGGCCGTATTTGTCTGTGCTGAATTCGTAGTAGTTGTTGTAGTGCGTGATGTCCTCGAGCGGGGTCATCTTTTCGGTGGTGCTGAATGGGCTCTTTACCGTCACGTTCAGCTTGGCGCCATCCGCGGACGCGCGTTGCCGCAGGAGCAGTTCCCCGGCAGCGCGTCCAGCCATCGCCACCGCACCCGCGGCGGCTGCCCCGGCCAGGAATCTGCGCCGGTTCAGATACACGCTCCTGGGCGTAATTTCCGACGAGGGAATGCCATCCGGTCGTTTGATCAGCATGGATGCCGGCTCGCGGCTGCCTCCCTTCCCTGTTTCGCGCTCCTATTCTCTTATAGATGCGCGAGGCCTCAAAGGATGTACCGCGGGCTACGGTGATTGAGTCGCGGAAAAGGAGACAAGGATTTCAAGCCAGAGCGCGAAGCAGCAAAGTATCCTATGGGCGTGTTCGGGCCGGACATGGCATGAACGGACCTCGACAGCGCACTGGATTCGATCTGAGGGTCGGGGAATCCTGATGATCGGGGAGTTGGCTGCAGTCATCTGTCTCGCCATCTGGGCGTACCTCCTCCTCGCCCGGGGAGGGTTTTGGCGACTGCGCGAGCGTCCCGTAGCCTCGGGAGCGCGCGCGCACGAAGCTTCGGCTCATGACGTGCCCGTCGCGGTCATCATCCCTGCGCGTAACGAAGCGCCGCTCGTGGGTCAAGCGGTGCGCTCCCTGATGGAACAAAATTACGCGGGCCCGCTGCACGTGTTTGTGGTGGACGATGACAGCTCAGACGCGACCGTCGAGGTTGCCCGGCGCGCCGCCGAAGCTGCCGGAGCCACCGACCGCCTGACCATCGTGTCGGCCAGGCCGCTACCGCCTGGCTGGACGGGGAAAGTCTGGGCACTCGCGGAAGGACTGCGTGCGGCCGAATCCTTTTCCGCGGAATACGTCCTGTTCACCGACGCCGATATTGTTCACGGGCCAGACGCCGTGGCCGAAATGGTGGCCCGGGCCGAAAGCGGCAGCTATGCCCTCGTCTCCCGAATGGCAAAGCTCTCGTGCTCGACGACTGCGGAACGCGCGCTGATCCCCGCCTTCGTCTTCTTCTTCTTCATGCTCTACCCACCCGCCTGGGTCGCGCGCCGTGATCGCCACACGGCCGCTGCTGCGGGAGGCTGCATCCTCCTCCGCGCGGAGGCCCTCGCCCGCATCGGCGGGATCGCCACCATCCGTAGCGAGTTGATTGACGACTGCGCACTGGCCCGTGCCGTGAAGCCGGGGGGCGCCATCTGGCTCGGCCTCGCGGAAGATACGCGCAGCCTGCGCGTCTATGGCGGATGGGCTGAGATCGAAGCCATGATTTCTCGCACGGCGTTTACACAATTGCGCCATTCCGCTGTGCTTCTGGCCGCCACGGTGGCCGCCATGGCGCTCACGTTCCTCGCCCCTCCATTTATGCTGGCCGCTGGCGGCTGGCCGGCGCTGTGCGGCGGATCTGCATGGCTGCTGATGATGCTTGCCTATATGCCGACGTTGCGGTTTTATCGCTGCTCGCCGCTCTGGGTGCCGCTGTTGCCGCTGGTCGGGGCTTTCTATATGGCCGCAACGGTCCACTCAGCAATCTCCTTTTGGCGCGGGCGTGGAGGGCTGTGGAAAGGAAGGTTTCAAGGCGCAGAGCTTCGTCATGGCTCCAAGGGCTGATGGTTGTCAATTGGGACTAGATCGCCCGCGGCCTGAAGGCCACGATAACCTGCCACCCCCGCATGACATCAGGATCATCCGTTACATGCCGGCAGCCAGCGACGGTCTCCCCGGTCAATCGAACCAGGCCGCTCACGGGCCCAAAATAGTTCTTGACAACATTTCGATGATTAGCTAAATATAGAAGCGTGAACCGCGTCTTCAAGGCCCTCTCCGATCCCACCCGCCGCCGCGTCCTGCAACTGCTGCGCGAACGCCCCATGTCCGCCGGCGAACTCTCCGACCACTTCCCTGTCTCGAAGCCCACCATGTCGGCCCACTTTTCCGTGTTGCAGGAAGCCGGCCTGATCGAGGCGGAAAAGACCGGAAGAACAATTCTCTACCGGCTGAAGATTTCGGTGCTCGAGGACGCCCTGCTCGGCTTCGCTCAAACGCTGGGGTGGAAAATGAAGCTGCCGGCAGACGTCCGGCTCGCCGGTGACAGTGGACAAAAGCGTCGCGCCATCAAAGGAGAAGCATAATCATGGCAGCCAAACCGATCTCGTACTACGTTGCGCCCGCGCTACTGGTGCTCGGAACTCTACTGGCCGCCGGGAACGCGTATTTGCGTCCCGAGCGGGCCGGGCCCTGGATTGTGTCCTTGCTCCTCCTCGGTTGCATGGCGTTAGCTCTGGGGTATGTTTCTCGCGGCCCCAAAGAGGAAGCGGCTAAGCTTTGTGCCGCGGACTCCATCCGCACCGGCGTCGTGTACGCGGGATCTATCCTGGTGCTCACGCTCGGCGCGACTCTCATCAACGCAATGGGCGTGCCCGGCGCCGCTGATCTTTCCGAGCGCGCCATGATGGCGATTCTGGGCGCGTTCTTCGTGTTCACCGGGAATGCGATCCCGAAGACGCTCAGGCCCTTGTCGCCCCTGCCGGAAGACGCCGCGAGGGTACAGGCCTTTCAGCGCTTCGCTGGCTGGACGTGGGTGCTGACAGGCCTGGTGTTCGCGATCGCCTGGCTGATCCTACCGCTGCGATTCGCGGAATCTACGTCCTTCCTCCTGCTCCCTGCCGCCATTCTGCTCATCCTCGTACAGTACCTCCGGCTCCGCCGGACTGGGCACAGGGCCGCATGACTGCGCAGCAATCAGAGGAGGCGCCATGTTTGCGCGACTGATGGGACTCGACACGATTTCACCCGGCGAGCTCCAGCAACGGATGCGGAACGAGCCGGTAACCGTGATTGACGTGAATTCGCGGCAGAGCTGGGCCGCCGCTCGTATTCCAGGCGCACTGACCCTGGATCCTGTTGGCTTTGACCAGGGCGATCTCCCTCCGGACAAAGATACAAATCTGGTGTTCTATTGCTCCAACCTCCTGTGCAGGAAAGCGCCGAACGCAGCCCGCCGGGCGAAGAGCATGGGATACCGCAACGTTCAGGTGATGTCCGCGGGAATCAGTGGCTGGCTCAGCGCCGGGCTACCAACAGAATCCGGGGAGAGCTGCACGTGAGAAGCAAGTGAGAAATGGTGGAGCTGATGGGATTCGAACCCACGACCTCCTCGATGCCATCGAGGCGCGCTCCCAACNTGCGCCACAGCCCCACCGCAGGAGTAATCCGTTTATAGCATCCCGGCCGAGAACGCGTCAAACCATCACGGCCTTTCAAATCACCTGAACGACCGCATAGTGCCCTGACGCAGCCGAGATCCTGGCATCACAGGTCAGCAGACTCGCACCAAGGGATTCGGCCAGCGCTACATAAGCGGCATCGTAAGGGGTTAGATTGTCGCGCAAGTCCCAGATACGCCAGAGAAGACTGAGGTGTGCGTGCCGAGTAATCGGAAGGTCCATGAAATCTTCGAGCGCCTCCTGTGCTCTGGATGTACGAATCGTGCCCTCGAACGCGCAGCGGCGCAGGGCCTGAGTCACTTCCACGTCGAGCAGATGGGGTGCATGCAGCTTCTGAGGCGCGGAAAGAAGTAACTGTGCTATCCGCGTGCCCCTTTCGGTTTGCAGCAGCCATTCGACGATCGCGGAAGCATCAGGAACGATCACCGGGTGTCTCGCTCCGCGCGAATGAGTTCCGCGGCAGAGGCCGACAGTTTCACTGGTTCGCGCGAACGCAGCCGCTCGCACATTTCTTGCAAAGTCGGGCGTTCGGCGATTTGGCGCACCTCCGCCAGCAAATAGTCCGACAACGACATCCCCGCCATGGCCGCACGCGCTTTAAGGGTTCTGTGGATGGCCTCGGGCACGTTTCGGATCTGAATCATCTTGGACATGCAGCCAGCATACTTGCATGTGGAACACATGTCAATCGCATCTGCACATGTGACCCCCAAAATCTGCCTGCCCGCCGCCGCGTTCCCGCGGCTACACTAGGCCGGCCAGGCGCGCCCCACAATGGAGGCCTCGAGAAATGCCCTCTGCACGCCGAATCGTCCTCACCCTCGCCGGGGCGATTGCTTTCGCCGCGAGTGCCCTTCCTTCGGATGAGCTGGCGGGGAATCACGCCGTAGACCGGGTTTTTGCGGATTTCACGGTGGCAGGATCACCGGGATGCGCGCTCGGCGTCTTTCGCGACGGGAGAATCATTTATGCAAAAGGCTACGGCCTGGCCAACGTTGAGGAAAACGTCCCCATAACTCCGCAGACGGTTTTCGACATCGGCTCGACCTCGAAGCAGTTCACGGCGGCTAGCATCCTGCTGCTCGAAAAGCAGGGAAAACTGTCGGCGCGCGACGACGTGCGCAAATACATTCCCGAACTGCCGGATTATGGCGCCCCAATCACGCTCCTGAACCTGCTGAACCACACCAGCGGCCTGCGCGACTACCTGACGCTGATGGAGCTGGCGGGAATCAACATCGATGGCGTCACGACCGACGACGATGCGCTGGCCATCATTGCACGGCAGAAAAGGCTGAATTTCCCGCCGGGCTCCGATTATCTCTACAGCAACTCTGGCTTCTTCCTGCTCTCCGTAATCGTGAAACGCACCAGCGGAAAATCGCTTCGCGAATTCGCGCAGGAGAATATTTTCACTCCGCTGGACATGACACACACGCAGTATCGCGACGACCACACGGCGCTCATCCCCAACCGCGCGCTGGCCTACACTCTAAAGGACAACGGAGCCTATGCGCTGGACGTCTCCTATTTCGAACAGACCGGCGACGGGGCTGTGCACACCACCGTGGACGACCTCCAGCGCTGGGATGAAAACTTTTACTCCGCGAAGATCGGCGGAGAGAAATTTCTCGCCGACCTCCAGGAACAGGGGAAACTCACGAACGGCAAGACGCTCGATTACGCGAAGGGACTGGCGATCGGCGAATACCGCGGGCTGCGCGCGGTCGCGCATGCCGGCTCCTGGGGCGGCTACCGCGCGCAATTGCTGCGATTTCCCGACCAGCACTTTTCAGTGGCCTGCCTGTGCAACGTGGGCAATGCAAACACAACGCGTCTCGCGCACGGCGTTGCCGAAGTGTACCTAGGGTCCCTGATGAAGCCTGCCGAGGCGGCGCCCGCTGAGAAGAAGCCCGAGAGCAAGCCGGCGGAGGCCTTGAAACTCTCCGGGGCGGAGCTGGCCGCCTACGCCGGCGAGTACTGGAGTGACGAACTGCGCGTGACCTACCGTCTTGCGGCGCAGGATGGCCGCCTGGTGGTGAAGGGGGTAATCGGCGCAGACCTGCTGTCGCGCCCCGCGGGCATCACTCGCCGCCAGTTCCAGACCATCGTCGCGGATGAATTCGAATCGGATCGTTCGCAGTTTGCGCTGCATTTCAGCCGCGACGCGAACCGTGCGATCGACGGCTTCACACTGGACGCGGGCCGCACGCGTGGCATGGCATTCTCACGGTGTGGCAGCCGCGGGTGCGCCGGAGCGAGGTAAACAGGGACAGTTATGGCGAAGCTCACATTTTTGGGCGCAGCCGGGACCGTCACCGGCTCGAAGTACCTAGTCGAGGCCGGCGGGAAACGTTTGCTGGTGGACTGCGGACTCTTCCAGGGCGAAAAGGAGCTGCGGCTGCGGAACTGGGCGCCGTTGCCAGTGGACCCGAAGACGATCGACTGGGTGGTCCTGACGCACGCGCACATTGATCACACCGGCTACCTGCCGCGGCTCGTTCGCGGCGGCTTTCGCGGTCCCATTTATGCCAACTCGGCCACCTGCGAACTGACGCGCATCCTTCTGCCCGATTCTGCGCACCTGCAGGAAGAAGATGCGGAAGAAGCGGGAGACAGAGGCTCGAGCAAGCATTCTCCGCCGCTGCCGCTCTATACCGTCGCCGAGGCGCAGGAAGCGCTTACCCGCCTGCAAACGGTGCCGCGCAGCGACCCCTTCCGCATCAGCCCGCAGTTTTCCGTGCGCGGCTACGATGCGGGACACATCCTGGGCTCCTCGAGCCTGGAACTCACGGTCACCGAAAACGGCCGGGCTGTGACCGTGGTGTTTTCCGGAGACGTGGGCCGCTACGACCAGCCCATCCTGAACAATCCGCGGACGCCGCCGCGTGCGGACGTGCTGCTCTGCGAGTCCACTTACGGCGACCGAGATCACCCCTCGGGCTCCGTCACCGACCAGCTCGCCGATGTGATCAACCGGGTGGCGAAGCGCGGCGGCAGCGTGGTAATTCCCGGATTCGCCGTAGGGCGCATTCAGACGCTTTTGTATCTGCTCCGGCAGCTCGAGCTGGCCGGACGGATTCCGCGCCTGCCCACGTACGTGGACAGTCCCATGGCGATTACCGCCACACAGCTTTATTTGGCGCACCGCGAGGACCACAGCGCGGAGTTTGCGCGCGTGGAGCGGCAGGATGGCGATCCCCTCGACGTCCACGAGGTGCACATGACGCGTTCCGTCGAGGATTCGAAGCAGATCAACCGCGTGGCCTCCTGCCTGATTCTTTCTGCGAGCGGCATGGCCACCGGCGGCCGCGTGCTGCACCATTTGGAGCAGCGGCTTCCCGACCCGCGTAACGCAGTGCTCCTCGTGGGCTTCCAGGCTGCGGGCACGCGCGGGCGTTCGCTGGCCGAGGGTGCCAAAACGCTGCGCATATTCGGCGCGGATGTGCCTGTGCGCGCCGAAATCGTGGAAATGCACCAACTCTCCGCGCACGCGGGCCAGAGCGAGCTGCTGCGCTGGCTCGACGGCTTTCAACCTGTGCCGCGTCAGACCTGGCTGGTGCACGGCGAGCCGCCGGCGCTCAATGCTCTGGCCGGGCTCATTCGCCAGCGGAAGCAATGGAAGGTGGATGTCGCCCGCTACGCGCAGGCAGTCGAACTCGTGTAGCCCACGGCCGGACATCTGCAGGGCCCGTGCTCAACTCCGCTCGGGTGAGCAAACAACGCAGGAACGACGCGAACTTCAACGCGCCGGCTGAACTCCCGCCGAACTGGCCACTGCCTCGGCCTCGTCCAGAGAGACCCGGACGCGCAGGGTCTTCGGTATGAAGAAAAACGTCAGGAAGGCTCCGATCATCAGAATTCCGGCGATGATGTAGAGAGCGGCGGAATTATCAGCGGAAACGTGTTTGGCCCAGATCGGGATATTGGGTCCCACGTAACCACCCAGATTCCCTACCGAGTTTACGATGCCGATGCCCGCTGCCGCGGCCGTTCCGGCCAGGAATGCGGAGGGCAATGGCCAGAACACCGGCATGGAGCCAATCACCCCGAGCGTGCCAATGGAAAGAAAAGTGATGGCTAGCACTGGATTTCCCGCGTAGACGCCGCTCAATACGAGGCCAGCAGCTCCTGCGGTCACGTTGGCCACATAGTGCAGGCGGCGCTCCCCCGTTTTGTCGGAATGATGGCTGAGGATCATCATCCCGATCACAGCCACGCCATAGGGAATGGCGGTAATCAACCCGACCTGGAGATAACCCTTGACCCCAAACGCCTTCACAATCGTGGGCAGCCAGAAGGCGATGCCGTAGNAGGCCGATCATCAAGGTAAAGTAGATGACGCACAGCACCCAGACTTTTCCGCTGACGAAGGCGTCCATCAGCTTGTGTTCTGTCTTGTGTTTGTCTTCCGCTTCCAGCCGGACGGCCAGCAGCGTTTTCTCGTCGGCGGTAAGCCATTTCGCTTCTTCAATTCTGCTGTCCAGATAGTAGATCACCCAGAAGCCGACCAGAATCGAGGGGATGCCCTCCGCCAGGAAGAGCCACTGCCACCCCGCAAGGTTCATCGCGCCGGACAGCGTATCCATGATCCAGCCGGAGATGGGATTGCCGATGACTCCGGAAACGGCAATGGCCGACACGAACCAGGCGGTGCGCACGGAGCGCAGCTTAGAGGGATACCACAACGTCAGGTAAAAAATGATTCCGGGGAAGAATCCGGCTTCGGCCAGGCCGAGCAGACATCGCAGGCCGTAGAAGGACCAAACCCCTTTTACGAACATCATGCACGCGGAGATGATGCCCCAGGAGATCATGATCCGCGCAATCCACCGGCGCGCCCCGAACTTTTTCAACAGCACGTTGCTGGGAACCTCGAAAAAGAAGTAACCGATAAAGAAAATCCCGGCGCCTGTGGCAAAAGCAGCGTCGCTCAGGGAGAGATCCTTGAGCATCTGAAGTTTGGCGAATCCG
>OCOJ01033664.1_pt5 | contig 11878 bp, 12 predicted proteins | sample 1539251 | NCBI WGS metagenome assembly OCOJ01 (sample SAMN01911457, study PRJEB22624) | soil metagenome | biome: Soil | place: Malaysia | collected 2012-04-30 | depth RA_metagenome m
TTTCTTGGCATGGGTCATGAAGAACCCCATGGGGGAGACGCACTTGCCAAGCATCTTCTCCTTCAAAGGGGTCAGCTGCCAGATTCCTGCGAAAAACAGGACGGCTGACACTGGAACCACAGATAACGACGACGCCCAAGGCAGGAGAGAACCCAACTGAAAGGCTGCGTAGACGGCGGCAAACAAGGCGACCCCCAACGCGAGGTAGAGCGAAAGGTACCCGCTCAGGAAGATCGGTGGCCCTGCTAAACGGGCCAGCACAGGACGGCTCTCCCCCTTGGTCACAAGCCCGGAGTAGAAGGACATGACGGGAACCATGGCGGGGAACATCATGGCAACCATCCCAACCATCCAGATCACCATGAAGGATTCGATTGCGCCCATGTTCGGGGCGCTGAACATGCTCGCCATCGTCGCGATGGGGACGGCCGGAGCCGTTGAATTCATGGCCATTGACGCCGAGGTCTGATACAGAATCGCCGAGAGGTACCAAGCACCTAGGGCGACGGCGAGGAGAGGGACTCCGATTGAGAATTTGAAGCCCAGCCTGGAATCAGTCACTTTGGACATCTGATCCCCCCCCATCTTAGGGCATCATTCACGCTTAAATCCTAATCCGTTAGTATTGTGGCCGATGACGCGCTGGGAACTAAATGGGGATTACTTTGAGGCGTGCAACTGCGATGTAGCGTGCCCTTGTATCTTCTCGAGCTACCCACCACCAGATGGGCATTGCTCAGTCATAATGGCATGTCATGTGGACAGTGGCAAATTCGGTGACACGAAACTAGACGGTCTGAACACGTTCCTTGCAGTCTACTCCCCAGGTCCGATGGACAAGGTGAAGTGGAAGGTTGCCATGTACATCGATTCCAAGGCAAATAGAACCCAGTCGGAGGCGTTGGAAGCGATATTTACGAAAAAGCAGGCAGGTGGAATGTTCGCTTCGTCCATCGGGGAATATCTCGGTTCCAAGAGTGCTGGAATCCAATATGCCACAGACGGGAAGACACGGAGTCTGAAGATCCGGGGCATAGCCGATGTGGAAGTAGAGGACTTCATGGGACCGAACGGAAAACCAACATCATTCAAGAACGCGCACGGGCTCGCCCCGAACCTCCTCTATGTCGCGAAGTCGAAGAAACTGGAATACAAAGACCACGGGATGAACTGGCAAATATCAGGCAAGAACAGTTACCATGCGCCTTTCTCCTGGAAGGGCGGTTAGCTCGCCTGTTGGGGGGGTCCAAGCCGCTGTTCCGAGCCTGAAAGGGGTTCGGGACTAGGGAATCTGGTTCGGCAGGATGCGCATTATGTTGAACAAGACTCCTTCCAGCCTGCCTCTTTTGTAGGCCCGGCGGGGTTCGCATTCACGCCGGTTCGATGCCTGACACATTTCGACTGCCGGCCTGGTCACGAGGCAATCGTGAAGGGTAGGATTACAATCTGCCCCCAGAAATCCTCAACCATCAGCGTGTACTTCCCAGTCGGGAAAGTGCCGTTTGGGAAGGATGACGAGAACTGATAAATCGAGATCTGGCTGACAAGGTACAACGATATCGGACCTGTGTTGGTCAGGTTGCTAGCTTGATTGCGTCCGTAGAGTGTAGCATAGGCGCTGTTGGGCTGGAAGAGGTAGTAGTTCTCCTCCGTGATCGAGATAGAAGACACCGGAGGGCAGGTAAGAATGTACTGGAGCGGAGATGCACTCGAGATGTTGTTTCTACCGTAATTGCCAGCGTACATCTGAATCACAACCGGTGTGTAATCGCCGGGCAGGCACTTGTGCAGGAGCGGCTTGATCGGGAAGTCGTTTGCCACGCTGACGTTGTTTACTCGGGAGAGGGCATTGAGCACTTCGACCACGGTCTGAAGGTCCTGACCCTGCCCGGGAACTATCCTCGTCGAGTTGAGGGCCAGGCTAAGATCGATGCCAATTGTGGCGTTCGAGTCGGTGGCGACGGCTGGATATCCAGGGAAGGTTGGTGCCGTCACCGTGGAGTTGCCTTGCCTGCCACTATTCAGGAAGAGTAGGGCGAATGCCCCTGTCATCAGGAGGACAATGATGATCACCAATCCTGCGAATGCTGCGCCTTTCATTCAGTTCGATAGTTGGTTGGCCATCGAAGATATACGCCTGACTATCAGAACATCCCAAGCGTTCTCAAGAGTAGATCTTTACATCCCACGAGGCTACCCTCTGTGGCATGAGACGTAGAACGAAGGCATTGGTGGGGGTCGCCATTCTCGTCGTAGCCTCATTCTTCATCCTCGCCCCAATCGTCTATTCGCCCACAATCGTATACGGCCCGCTCGTCTTTTACAACAGTCCTCAGAACCAACCTACATATCCGAACTGGGAGTCCCTAAGTTGTTTGGTGTTTGGGCAGGGCATGTATTACGGAAGAACGGTCTTCCAATTCAATGCGTCCTATCAGTTCGGGTGTGCCTCTCCAACCGCGTCGATACCATAAGGTTTGAGCCGAATCCATCAACCTCGCCCTAACGCCGAGACGAATTCGCCCATTCAACCGAGAAAGTTACCAGAGCCAGAACGGCTCACGACCACTTCGTCATCGACCTTGTTAGCTCAAGAATAGCGCTCACAAATTCTCGCCCTTTTGCAGTGAGCCGGTACTCAACTCTCGGAGGTATCTCGTTGAACGAATGACGTGTGATAATTCCATTCTTCTTCAACTCTTTGAGTCTCGTCGCAAGGGTCTTCGTGCTTATCTCGTTGATAGTCTTGTGTAGCTCTGTGAACCTGACGCCTTGAGTCTTGCAACAGAGCGTCAGCATGATCTCCACCGTGCCCCTGCTGCTGAACAGAACTCTCAGCGTTCTCGTTTGCCCGAGCACTTCCGGCAAATCTTCTATTGTCTCGCTTTCCGCCATTTCACTCTCTGAAATGCTTTCCACTTGACAGGTTAAATACTTTATTCCTTACACTAATGGCGATCAAGAATGTCCGAGAAGGAGCAGATCAAGGCAGCAGTGAAGAAGGGGTATGCGTCTCTCGCGACCCAGAGAACGATTCCCTGGGAAGAACCCCGCGGGGGCGAAACCAAGTCAGAGAAGCTTCTAAGGTACGGCTACTCGCAGGAGCAATTGAACTCTTTGCCTGAATCTGCCGTAGTGACAGCTGACGGATGTGGAAACCCGACAGGACTAATGATGATCAAGCAAGGCGAGACCTTGCTTGACTTGGGCTCTGGTGGAGGGATCGACGTCCTTCTCGCCAGTAAGAAGGTAGGTCCAAGAGGGAAGGTGATCGGTCTAGACATGACACCGGAGATGATCGACAGGGCAAGAGCCAACGCTCAGAAGCTCGATCTGGCAAATATTGAGTTCAAGCTCGGCGAAATTGAGCACATTCCATTGGATGATGGGACCGTAGATGTGATAATGAGCAACTGCGTGATTTGTCTGATCCCTGACAAGGAGATGGTCTTCCGGGAAATGTACCGGGTGCTCAAGCAAGGCGGCAGGCTAGCCATTGCCGATGAGCTTGCCATCAAGCCATTTTCTCAGGAGGAGAAGATGGACATAGACAGGTGGTGTAGCTGCATAACGGGAGCCATAACTGAAGCGGAGTATGCGACGGCGCTCAGAAATGCCGGATTTGAAAATATCAATGTCAAGAGGCTCCACGCAGCTTCCAGCCCAAACGTCTTTAGCGCTTTCGTGACTGCGGTGAGGCCGTAGCCACATTTCCGATGTAACTCGAGTTGAGAATCGAACCCATGATTGGGCCGGGCTCCTTGCGGCCCATGGGTAAATAGCTCAGAATGTGCCGGGTCTGAGAAAAAAGGCTTCAAGCTAGACTGGTTCTTATGCTTCCACCTTGTTTCATTCGGCAGCTTGGACGTCGCTCACTTCCTAACGGCAGTCCATGACCACAGCAAATCATGACAATAGCATCAAAGAATAAAGAGTTCATTTCCACGTACAAGGCCCTCTGCCTTCCAAACTCGTAGTATTCGCTTCGCTCGTGCTTCTGCTTACGTCTTCACCCCTCCTGACCGGGCAGCCAAGTGCTCTCGCTCTCGCGACTCCTGCCAGTACCTCTACTGGGATTGGCAGTTCGTCACAAATGGCCAACGGGGTTCAGCAGCTCTACGAGGTGAAGGAAACAATCCAAGTGAACAGCGGTTGGACGAATGTCCTCTGGCCAGAGGGCCTCCAGATCGTTGCCCAGAGGTCCCAGATTCTCCAGGGTGATCCTGGCAACCCACAGTTCTGGACGACCGTAAACGGCCTTTCATTTGAAATGGGAAAGGGCGATTCCGTCACAGTGGAGGTCCAGATTGAGGCGCTTGTGATAAAGGGGAACGCCAGTGCGACGGTGAACGTGACCAAGGGCGCTCTCGGCTACACAAGGGTCGACCTATTCGCCTGGAATCTGCCGGCTGCCAGCTTTTCCGAACTAGCACCTTTCCCGCTCAACACCACGTCCGGAGCTGCTGTCTCGGTCGGGCTCCAGCAACTCTATAGCTTGCCATCGGGGACAATGAACGTCGGGGACGCAATAAAGGGGATGAGCAAAATGGTCATCGCCCCGCTCTTCCCGTGGTACGGTAACCCCTCGGGACCGTCGAAGGAATGGTGGCACTGGGGGAATCCTCCTGGCATGGGTATAACGAACACGACCATGGTCAACACAGCAGACTACCCGCTCATGGGCACATATGATTCAGGGGACCCGAGCATCATCAGTGCACAGATGGCCATGGCCAAGTATGCCGGGATAGACGCTTTCACAGTGACCTGGTGGGGCATAGGCGACTTCACCGACAACCAGATGAAACCAATACTGAATGTGGCGCAACAGACAGGAATGAAGATTATGGCGTGCTTCTGTACTCCTCCTTCGGACAGGACCACAGGCTCGGTCGTGAACGAGCTCGTCTACCTCGTTAGAACGTATGCATCATACCCGGCCTACTACAAAGACGCTGGGAGACCAGTCTTCTTCGTCTACGCTTCCACTGCGGGGCCAAATGGTACCGTGACTCCGCCCAGCTTCTGGGAGAATGTCAGGAAGCAGGTTCAGGCGCAGGTTGGCAAGGTGGTCCTGATAGGAGATAACCTTGAAGGCGCAGAGGCGGCAGATCCATCCGACCTTGGCGCGTTCGACGGGACATGGGTCTACACCGACGTCACCCAATACGCCGCAGGGAACATCGAGCAGTGGTATGCGAACACAGCCCAAGCCCTGAGCGTTGGACTGAACTCAAGCCAGACCATGGACCAAGCCTTCGCGGCAGCCTACGCCGGCGGGCAGGTCGACTTCGACCGGAAGTTCTACGTGTTCACAGTCACGCCTGGGAATGACAACACAAAGGTTGCGACCCCAGGAATCAAGCTGGACAGGGCCAACGGGACCGTCTATGCCAGGCAGTGGGATGCGGCCATCAGCCAGGGGGCGGAAGCAGTCTTCATCAGTAGTTGGAATGAATGGCACGAAGGAGCCGAGATTGAACCGAGCGTGCAGTATGGTTTCACCTATGTCGACCTTACAAGGCAGTTCACTCAGGAATACAGGGGCGTGGTCCTTCCAGGTCTTGAACCGAAATTCTCTGCAGTAACCGAAGGCACCAGCGGTCAACTCCACATCGTGATAACTGCGGCGACTGCCACCCCTGCACTGATGACGAAGGTGGACGTGAAGTCGGTAGGTTCGACATACCCGACGATTAGCGGGAACTACACTAGTTACAGGAACTATCAGAACGCGACCTTCGCCACTGCCCAAGTCCCATTCGTCGGTTCACATGTTGATGTGACCATTAGCGTACCCCATCAGGCACCGGGGAGCGCGACGGACCTACAGGTCAGTGTGAGCAGCTACGATCCGTCTGGCAGAGAATACGTTCTCTTCAAGGGACCCGTCGTGGTCTCCACGCCTGCCGTGACATCGACCAGTGAGTCGACTACGTCCGCGGCGACCACATCGTCCTCAACTTCAACCTCGGCCTCCACTTCGGCAGCCAGCAGCTCCTTGGGAACCTCAACGGGGACAGGGACGAGTAGTTCCGGGGGCGAAGGGATTCCCGAGTTTCCGTATCAATATTCGGCAGCCTCAATCCTTATCGCCGTCGTTGCTCTGTCATATCTGGCCTTCAGACGGGGTCAGTCAGTTCCGGCCGCCGATGGAGATTGACAAGGCCCGACAGGAGAAGTCTAATCAAAGAGCTCGAGCCCCAAAGTAGGTCGGGACCGCATCCGGCCCATCTCACATTCAATCAGAGAATTGGTGAAACCCTCGGGGGTTTGGTTACGAATGGAAGATTCGGGCTGGATTCCAAAAGGCGAATCCTGTCAGATTAGAGCCCTACCGCCCGCGGGCGCTCGCTGTGTTCAGCTCCACAGCTTCGAGAACGAGCGCTGTTAACGCAGCCTCATCTACAGTGTCTCCTTCACGGAAGTCGATGGCACGAAGCGCGTTCCCTCCTAGACTCGCGTTGAAGAGCTTCTTCGGATCCCTCAGCCGGGCGCCCTTGGCGAAGGTCAGCCTCACCGCGTTCTTGAGTGTCCCCCCGGTGCAGATTATCCCATCGTGAGACCAGACAGGGACTCCCATCGGGTTGGTGGGCTTTCTCCATTTCACTTCTTCAACCGAGGCAGGGTCGGCCTTCTTGATCAAAGCGCGCAACTGCGACAACGTCTTGGCCCGCCAGTCTCCCGGCTCCCTGTTTCCGGATTGGCTGGTGGGAGGCTTGCCATTCGGGGAAAGATTCGTCCTTGCCTTCATTCTCAGCTCGCCGCTTTCTTCACAAGCGCGGCGATTCTTGCCTCTTCGGCGGCTGTCAACCCCTTCAGCGCGAAGGCGACCGGCCACATTGTGCCTTCGTCGAGATTCGCCTTGTCGCTGAAACCCAACGACGCGTACCTCGTCTTGAATTTCTGCGCCGGCTGGAAGTGACAGACGACCTTGTCGTCCTTGGCATACGCAGGCATGCCATACCAGAGCCGCGGCGAGAGGGTTGGCGCACTGGCTCGAATGATAGCATGAAGTCGCTTGCCCATGGTGCGATCCGGTTCCGTCATCGCGGCGATCTTCGCGAGCACGGCGCCTTCTCCGTCTTCCTTCTCCGCCTTCAGCTCTTGGACGCGGTCTCTCATCGCAGCTTTCTCCTCTTCCGTGAACCCACGGGACTTCTTAGCAGGCCTCATTGCCTATCTGATGCCTCCTCCTTGCTGTCCACGACGGGCACGAAAGCAGTCATCTTGACGTCCATAAGCTCACCTCGGAGCTTGATATACTTGAACGCTTGGCCGGAATAGAGGAGCAGAAAGTGGCCCGAAGGGCTAGGAGCTCGCTAAGGCGCGACATCGGGATTCTCGGCAACTTTGCCTTCGCCTACGGAGACGTCTCTGAAGGAATCTACTTCACCCTCGGCCTGGTCCTCGTTTACGCGAATGCCGCAGCGACCTACGCATACCTGTTCGCGACAATTGCCTACGTGCTGACCGCCCTCTGCTACGCCGAACTCTCAAGCTCATACCACCAGGCTGGAGGCGCCTTCACTTTCGCCGACAGGGCCTTCGGGCGAAATGTGGCTTTCTTGGCCGCCTGGGCACTCCTCCTAGACTACCTGGTTACGACAGCTATCTCCGCCGTGGCTGCAGTCGGCTACGTGGGGTACTTCCTCCCATTTGCAACCGAAGTCGCGACCGCAATCACAGTCGCAGTAATCGTGGGGCTGCTTCTCCTCAACATCGTCGGAATCGCAGGTTCTGCCAAGTTCTCCTACATCCTCGTGCTCTTCGACCTGGTGGGCGAAGCGATTGTTCTCACCATCGGCTTCGCCTTCTCCTACCACCCTGCCATGAACCAGGCGGCCCAGTTCGGGACGGCGCCGACCTACCCCAACTTCCTCTACGCCGTAACTATCGCAATGTCCTCGTACCTTGGCATAGAGGTCNTCGTATCCCAGAGCGCGGGAGAGACAAAGAACGCCGGGACGAACATACCAAGGGCGGTGTTCCTCATCAGTGCCGCCGTCGTCGCCGCCACTTTGGCCTACTCGACCCTGGCGCTGGGGGTGGTTCCGTACCAGGCAATGCAGAGCAATCCAACCGCAATCAACTACCCTGTGTCCTTCATCGCATCCATGCTCCCGTTCGGCTGGATACTCGGAGGTCTGACCGCTGTCCTCGGGATATCGGTCCTGCTGGTGGCCGCGAACGCGGGGATAGTCGGAATCTCCAGAATAGCCTACGCCATGAGCGAAGGGGGTGTGATCCCGAGGATCTTCGGCCGCGTCCACCACAAATACAGGACGCCGTACGTCGGCATCATCATCTTCTCATCGATTGCCATCGGAATAGTCGCCGCGTTCTCTGCGCAGCTGGACGTCCTTGCCGAGATGTACAACTTCGGGGCATTGATCGCCTACATGATCGTAGGCCTCAGCTTGATTGTACTCAGGAATAGGGAGAGGAACCTGGTAAGGCCCTTCAAGACTCCTTGGAGCATCAGAATCGGGACGCGAAAGCAGGGGAGCGAAGGCGGAAGAACTCAGTACGAGGTACCGGTGCTCGCCCTGGGGTGCTTCGTTGCCGATATGACCATCTGGCTCCTGGTTGTCATACTCCATCCCATAGGTAGGGAAGTAGGAACTGCGTGGATCATTCTCGGGCTTTTGTTCTACTATCTCTACTCAAGGGTGCAGCGGCGCACGGTGAAAAGTGGCGAGAAGCTGGAGTTCCCTGGCGACCTGACGAACAAGGGCCTGTGAGACTCTGCGGGGTTCGGTTCTATGTGCAGAAAGTGGTCAGGATTTCGAATGCCCTGGCCACCGGACCATCGACACCCGCTTCATGAACTNNNNCTTCTTCTTCCCTCGCCGGGTTGGCTATCCTGAGAATCACCCTCACCCGCACAGTCCCTTCTATCTGAGAGAGAATGTAGATCTCCGGCTGTTCATTGTCACCTACCTCTGAGAAGCTTCCCGCAAGCTCACGAAGGATGTTCCCCAGTGTGAGCGTCATCACCCCCGATTCGACGGCCGAGGGGACTTCGATCTCGATAGGAACCTTCACGGAGCCGCCCGTGCTCCTGTCAACTATGACGTCCGAAGTCAGCCTGCTGTTCGGTATGACTACGGTCTCGTTCTCCCGAGTCACCAGGGTGGTGTAGAGGTCGTCTATCTTCGCGACCCTGCCGTAGACCCCCGACGCCCTTATCCAATCCCCGACCCTGAAGGGGATGATTTTCTTGATCGTCTGGCCCGCGAACCAGTTCCCCGCAAAATCGCGCGTGGCGAGGATCAGGAACGCGCCTGCGAGCAGTATCACCACCGACACAACGGTATCCGAAGCCCCGAGCACGGGGAGGGTGAGCAGTACCCCGGCCATCCAGATGACAATGCCTCCCACGCTGCTGACTTCATAGGCAACGTTGCGGTTCCGCTTCGAAACAGCTCCTATCACCAGCCTTCCGAAGAGCAGATTGATCACCCAGGTGACTGTTAGTATCACGGCCACCAGGAGCAGCCTGATCAGAGCATCCAGCCACGGAGATACGTCAAACAACGCCTGTCTCTACCCCTCTATCCTGGAGCACACTTTGCTGACATCAGACTCGCTCCCTATCACTATAACCTCATCGCCCAGCTGAAGCACGGTATTGGCATTAGGGAACAGAAGGTTTCCTCCCCTCACGATGGCTGCGACATGGGCAGGCCTGTTCTCAAGGGTGCCGATTTCCTTGCCCAACATGTTCGAGGTCGCCCTGACGGCTATCTGTTCTATCCTGTAGTCCCTCTCATGGTCGGAGTACAGAGTCCTGCGGTTCTTACCACTGAGAATTCCCTTGATTTCATCGAGCACCACGTCCTCGGTACAGACAACGGACTCGGCCCCGAGCCGTTTCATCTTCTCCTTCCCCGCACCGTCCTTGGCCACGGCAACCACCTTCGGGACCGCGAACTGCGACTTTGCCAGTCTCACGAGCTCCCGGGCGATTTGATCATTCCCAATAGTGATGATGAGACAGTCGGCCTTCGAAACCTCCGCCTCGGTCAGGATAGCGGGGTCCAGGGCGTTTCCATGATAGACCACCGCGTCGCTATGCTTGGAGACCCATTCACATCTGCCCTGGTCCGAATCAATGAGGGTCACCCTCTCGCCCCTATGGGAAAGAAAGACAGCTACTCGCGTGCCGACCGTACCGCCGCCGGCGATTAAGAACTGCAATTCGATTGGCTATCCTAGGAAACCCGAACCTGGAGGTTCTTCGCTGTGTTCTTAGGCGTTTAGAAATCAGCTCTCATGCGACTCTGCCTCCCAAAAGCCGCTGAACTACTTCATTCGGAGGCCAACACCTCTATATTTTCTGTAGGGGCCTAGAGCCTCATTCGGGAACCGTTTTAGCGACTGTGGCGCAGGAGAATCCGAATGATGCAAGAACCAAGAACGATCGGTCCCGTGACCACTGGTCCATGGGACATCCTGTCGAGCCAGAGCCTCGCAGCTTTGTTGGCGCTGGTCGGCACAAGACGGATGGACATGGAGGCGCTCCGGACGAGGGTCAAACTTACCCCGTTCGCCTTCGGCAACCTCCTAGGATGGCTGCAGCGAGAGTACCTCGTTGATGTCGTCTCGACTCTGGATGGAGAGCAGGTGGAGGAGAAGGTGGAGCTGACCGAAAAGGGTGAATCAGTCCTGGTCAGCATGCTGGAGCGGACCTGCGAGCTGCCGGAGCTTCGCTGAGCGATTCCGGCTCTTTCTTCTCTTACTATGCTGGAGTAGGCTCGGCGACTGTAAGGTCTATGGCGACCTCTGCTATGTCCGACCCGTACTCTGCCGCCCTCCTTATACTCTCGAGCATCAGCTTGGTGGAAGCGACCTGAGCGCCGCTCATCCGAGGGGTGAGGACCTCGCTACTCAACTTGCCTTCCATCTGAACGACCTCCTTCGTCCTGCCTATCGCCTCCTCGGCCATCTTGCCGTCGAGCCGGAGAAGAGCAGTGATTGAGCTGTCAAATACCTTCTTCGACATCGCAGTCATTTCATTGATTCTCTTGACGGAGGCCTCAGGGAGAGCCTGAAGGGTTTCAGCCTGGGTCGCTATTCCCGCCGCGTGATCAGCCACCCTCTCAACGCTCTTGACCACCAGTCTGTATCCCAGGCAGTCTCGGGTGGAGGTAAGGCCAATCTCCTGTATGACTGACCTGTCTCTCACTGCGATGTTGAGCTGCCTGAGCAAAAAGTGATAGAACCTGTCGACCTCGTCGTCGCGCTCGACCACCTCGTTGGCAAGATCTTTGTTCCCTCCTTGAAGAACTAGCACAGAGTCCGACAGCATGCCTCCGGCTATGATGGCCATTCTCTCGAGCGCCTTCTTTAGTGGCAGGTCGACGTAGCCTGACAGACACTGGGTCAGTATCCCCCCCGAGGACTCCTCGATTATCTCGACCCCGACCAGCTTTCTCCTGATTCCTTCCCGTATGAACCCCCTAAGGCCCGAGTCCGACCTTCCCAGGGTGATACGGATCGTGTCATACCCCGCCAAATAGTAGGAGATGAAGTGCCTGAGCAGGAAGTCCTTGTCGAAGCCCTGAGTGACTTCCAAAGTCGCCTCGGACCTTGAGGCAGCCCTGATATCGCGCCTAGGCACTATAAGCAGGGAGGAATCTGGTTGAACCAGGACGGCGACAGGATCCTTGGCGCGCAACCCTACGTCTGTCACCCACTTCTTAGGGAGGGAAACGACGAAACTGTTTCCTCCAGTGACCTGGACCTTCCTAAAATCTGGCCTTCGCGATTCGCTTGCCACGAGTGGCCTTCCACAATAGGCACTATATGCTTTTCCCCTCACGCAGTGGCATATAGTGTAAGGGCACCGCCCAATCGACCTGTTCCTGTCCCC
>OCOJ01057217.1_pt2 | contig 11877 bp, 11 predicted proteins | sample 1539251 | NCBI WGS metagenome assembly OCOJ01 (sample SAMN01911457, study PRJEB22624) | soil metagenome | biome: Soil | place: Malaysia | collected 2012-04-30 | depth RA_metagenome m
TCCGCCCAATTGGTCAAACTCGCGGATGCCGGTCATATCTTCATGACCGACCAGCCGGCGGCAGCGCATAAAGCCATTATGGAGTTTTTGGCCGCGCGGTGAGCGGCGTACTCGGAATCAAAGGGGTCAGCACCCTGTGGCGTGTGGCCTGCCCTTGGGAGCCTCGAATAACCGCTTGAAACGCGGCCCTGTCTTTGCCATCCGCCGCGGCGGTACTTGCCCATCGCTAGCGTACCCACTGGCTGGGCTACGAGCGGATCTCTCGACCCCGAAACCCTCACGCTGCAGCGCCGCGGACTGCCGCGATGGCTGGCTGGTGCGTTCTAACCAATTCTTCCACCCGATTTCGCAGTTGATCGCGCACCCGGCGGAAGGCCTCTTTTTTCTCCGCTGCTCCCCCCGTCTCCGCCTCCGGATCGGCCACGGACCAGCGCAGGAGTTTGCCGGTGAACGGGAACAGCGGGTAGCGTTCGCGTGACTCGTCGCACAGGGCCACGACAAAGTGAAACGTGTTCCGAAAAATTGCAGCCACCGTGTTGGGCTTCTGCGTGGAGATATCAATTCCCACCTCGCCCATCACTTCCGCCGCCAGAGGATTGATGTCTCTAGCCTCCGTCCCGGCGCTGACAGCATGGAATCCATCGCCCGCCAAGGCGCGTATGAATCCCTCCGCCATCAGCCCTCGCGAAGCGCTCCCCCGCGACAAGAATAGAACTTTAGGTGTTCTCTCCATCGAAGAACCTCGAACGGTAGGATTGTGCTGTTCACTGCCATTTATAACTGAACTGAGACCGTTCAGGGCGTGCCGCGGGTCACCGCTGGATGTGATGCCGGCACGGCTTCATGCAGAACTCTCGGCGGCCGCAACCCATGTCGAATCAGTTGCTTTCATGTGCAGACTCGGGTCCGATGCGGCGTAAGCCTGGTGACCAGTTGGAGACAGTGCGGGATTCCTAGTCCGTTCCGGGCCTGGGTATACTATGCTGGATTCGACCTGCCCGAGACACGTTGGTCACTTCCCGGAGACCAGCTTTGCACCGCACCGGCCATCTATCAGAAGATGGAACCCAGGCAACCTTTTCGCGAAGAGACCGACTCATGAAATGGATGGTCGTGAACTCGGCAGGAAAATCCTTGACCAGGTTACCCACAGGCTTGGAGGGGCGGAGGGCGCGTCTCCGGCGCGCGCGATTGGTCTGGTTCATCCTGACCATGCTGGTTGGCAGCCTTCCGGCCGCGGCCCAGTCCCTGCAGCCTCCGGAAGCTCTGCGTTCGGTGAGCGCCCAGTCCGGCGTGCAGGCAGGGACGGCGGCGTCCGCTGAGCAATCGCCCGTTCAGCGGGCGCCGGGAAGCATCAGCGGAACAGTCGGTCTCTCCACAGGAGCCCTCCTCGGCGAAGTCCGGGTGACGCTGACGCGCGACGATCACGGTCCGGGTCAGGAAGTTCTCTCCAGCGACGACGGACAATTCTCCTTTGCTGGCGTCGCGCCCGGGTCCTTCCACCTGACCTTTACCGCAGAAGGATTCAATACGCAGGTAATCTCCGGAACCCTGCAGCCGGGAGAGAGCCTGGTTGTGCCGCCGGTCGTGATGGCCGTTGCGACCGCCGTGACGCGAGTGTCGGTGGTCATGCCACGGGTGGAGGTGGCGGAAGCGGAACTCAAAGAAGAGGAAAAGCAGCGCGCGCTCGGCTTCCTTCCGAATTTCTATGTCAGCTACATCCCGGATGCGGCCCCTCTCACCCCTAAGCAAAAGTTCGAGCTGGCTTGGAAAACGACGATCGATCCCGTCACCTGGGGAATTGTCGGGGCTTTCGCGGGGATCGAACAGGCTACAAATGTCTACAGTGGCTATGGACAGGGCGCGCAGGGCTTTGGAAAACGCTTCGGCGCCGGTTTTGCCGACTCGACCATCGGCACGTTCATCGGCGGCGCCGTCCTTCCCTCGCTTCTCAAACAGGACCCGCGCTATTTTTACAAGGGGACCGGCAGCAAGCGGTATCGGCTTCTGTACGCGATTGCCAACGCGGTGATCTGCAAGAGCGACAAGGGACACTGGCAGCCAAATTATTCCGGTATTCTCGGAAGCGTCGCCGCCGGAGGCATCTCCAATCTCTATTACCCGGACAAATACCAGGGAGCGGCACTGGTGTTCGAAGCGTCGGCCATCGGCATTGGCGCCTCCGCTGTGGCCAATATTTTTCAAGAATTCGTCGTCAGGAGATTCACTCCCCATCTTCCCAAGCCCCCTCCCGCCAATCCCTAGCGCGCGAGCCGACGGAGTCCGCCGGCGACGAGCCGGTGGCGAGAGCGTGCCGCTGCCATGAGGCATATGCGCAGACTTTTCCGCCTGGCAGTTGTGACTCTGGCCGCTGCCGGCTGGATTTCGGCCGCGACGCCTGCGGGCGTTTCTCGCAAGGATTTCCGTGTGCCCGGCGACCCGGGGATTGAACTGTTCGTGCGCGAAGTGGCCGCGCCCTCGGGCAAAACCGGCCTACCGCTGTTGCTCGTCCACGGCGCCCGCGTTCCGGGCCTTGCGTCCTTCGATTTGCCTGTCCCGGGCGGCTCCCTCGCGGAGGATCTCGCCGCCCGCGGCTTTGATATTTACTTGATGGACGTGCGCGGCTATGGCGCCTCCACCCGGCCCAGGGAAATGGACGAGCCTCCCGCGGCGCATGCCCCGCTCGTGCGCACGAACGAGGCGGTCCGTGACATCGCAGCCGTCGTGGACTGGATTCGCGCGCGCCGTAACGTCCCTGCCGTCGCCATTTTCGGCTGGGCCACTGGCGGCCAGTGGGCCGCAGCCTATTCCGCGCTGTATCCGGAAAAAGTGGCCGCGCTCATCCCGCTAAACAGTCTCTACGGCGCCAGCGTGCCCCATGCCATGCTCGGCCACGGTTCCGACCTTGAGGACCCGCAGCATCCCGGCCGGTTCAATCCCGCGGCCTGCGGTGCGTACCGCTTCAATTCGGAGGCGTCGCTGTTCGGCGCCTGGGACCGCAGCATTCCCGATGCGGACAAAACCGCGTGGCGCGATCCCGCCGTGGCCAAAGCCTACGCGCAGGCTGCGCTCGCCAGCGATGCCACCAGCGGAACGCGCACCCCGCCCAGTTTTCGTTCGCCCTGCGGCGCGCTCGAAGACAGCTTCTATCTGGCCACCGGCCACCAGCTCTGGGATGCCACGCGGATCACTGCTCCCACGCTCGTTGTCGCCAGCGAACGCGACTTCTGGTCCCGGCCCGAGGATCGCCGCCTGCTCGGCGAGCATCTGGTTCACGCCGCGCGCGTCAAAGTGGTCGTCATTCCCGGCGCCACCCACTTCGTCTTCCTCGACCGCCCGGAGCACGGCCGCACGCAACTCCTCTCCGAAATCGTTGTGTTTCTTTCCTCGAATCCGTAGGGGCGCACCCCTCCCGCAGTTGGGGACCTGTGCGCCCGCCTTTGCCCCCGTGCCTCCCCCCATGGCCCCGCCGCCCACTGGCCTCTGCAGTCTCTCAGACAACGTCCAACCAACCTGATAGGCGTATCATGCTGTCTTACTCCCATGCATAATAACCGGAATCGGTACTCCCAGCTACCGAGGGCCTCCGGTACGATGGCCTGGCGCAATAATTTTCGGATCTTTCCCGCCCTGCTCGCTGTGCTTTGCTTTTCCACTGTCTGCGCTGCCCAGCAAACAACCACAGACCGCTTTGATCTTCACGGCCGTGTCATCAATTCCGCCACTGGCGAGCCCGTCGCCGGCGCCCTCGTCCAAATCTGCTGCCAACGCCGCTCACAATTCACCGGTTTGGACGGAACCTTCCGATTCGCCGATCTGCCTGCCGGTCGCTTGTCCATCGACGGAAGAAAGCAAGGATTCTTCAACGACCAGGAACTCGGCCGCTTGAGCGCAGCAAAGAATGCCATGATCTCGGTTCCTGCTGAGGGAGAAGTGGTCATAAAGCTCGCCCCCGAGGCAATTCTCTATGGCGAGGTGAAGGATGAGAACGGCGACCCCGTCGAAGGAGTCAGGGTGAGCGCGCGGCGATGGAGTGTGCAGAACGGCCAAAGGAAACTCCTGCCGGCGGCCGAGGCCGTCACCGATGACCAGGGAAGTTTTCGCATCGCGGAACTGAAGTCCGGCTCCTACTACCTCTCGTTGGTCGCCAGGAGCGGTGGTTATTCCATTTTTGCCGAATTGAGCCGGAAAAAGAATGTCGAGACGGGATACGGAAGCCAGTTCTATCCCGGGGTGACGGATGTGGGCTCCGCGACCCCCATCTCGGTCCGGCCCGGCGCACAGGTCCACATCTCGCAGATTCTGAGCCGGGAGCGGCTGTTTGACGTTAGCGGAGTTGTGCACGGCGCCAATCCTGACCGCGGCTTCAGTGTCACGCTGGTGGATCGAGACGGCAGCACAGTACAGAAGCGGGTCCGCATCAATTCGAAGACCGGAGAGTTTCAAATCCAGGGAGTTCCCGCGGGAACATATATGTTTACGGCGTCCGACATGCGCTCGAGACGCGGCGCGGAGTCGAAGTCATGGAACGTGTCGGTGCCTGTTTACGTGAATGCGGACGTGTCCGGACTCTCTCTCACCTTGGGGCAAGGAATCTCCCTGGGAGCGCAGGTTCGCGATGAAACGACGGCCGCGGCGGGAACTGACACCCCGCGTCGCGTGTGGGTACACTTGGTGCCGAGGCAGTTCTCGCGGTTTCCCTACTCTATCCTGGTCCCCCCCGAAGACCGGCCGAATGCGCCATCGAGATTCGAGGGCCTCTTTCCGGGTACCTATGAGGTGCAAGCGACCCCCCAGTTCCCCGGATACGTTGCCTCGCTCCGTTGCGGCGACGTGGATCTACTCCGCGAAGATCTGGTGATCGCTCCCGGGACCGCGCCCCCACCCATCGAGGTGACGCTGAGAGACGACGGTGCAGGATTAACGATCCACTTTGAGAAGACCCGGCCGGCGACCGTGGTGATTTACTCGGAAGAGTATCCGAAGCGGTCCGGGCTCACGACTACGAACACCACGTTCTCCCTGTCCCAGCTTGCTCCCGGGAACTACAAGGTGTTCGCCGTAGAAGACACTGAAGATTTGGAAATCCACGACCCCGCTGCCATGCAGCCCTATCTGAAGCACGCCACAGAGGTAACACTCCATCCCGGCGACGACGCCGCTCTGCGGCTGGAACTGCTTCTTGGGGAGGAGCCACTGCAATGATAGCGCTGCTGCTTCTCCTGTCCCTATCGTTCCCTCGCGCCCAGGCACGCGCGGCCACGCCTTCGCCTCCCGCCTACCGCATCACCGGGGTCGTTGTGGACGCAGTTTCCCATCTGCCCGTCCCCCGGGCACAGGTCTCCATATTTCTGAACGGCGATGAAACCGATACGGTCGCGGGCGGAGACGGCCAGTTCGCTTTCGAAGGGCTGGGTCCGGGCAAGTATCAACTCTACGCCACCGCGCAGGGGTACCTGCGAGAAGCATTCGACCAGCACGGCGGGTTTTTTACCGGAATTGCCGTCGGCAACGGTCTGAATTCGGAGCATCTGCTCTTCCGCCTGCATCGCCAAGCGGTAATCCGCGGAAAAGTTACGGACGAGCACGGCGAGCCGGTACGCCACGCCAGTGTCAGCCTCTTCAATGCCGGTATCCTTCGCAGGAACCATCCCGTACTTGAGCAGCGTGCAGAGACGAACGACCTGGGTGATTACCGCTTCCCGCGCCTTTCCCCCGGCAAGTATTATTTGGTCGTTCAGGCGCAACCCTGGTACGCCCAGACAGCGCTGAGCTACGTGCCGCAGCCGGCACAGTTCGGGGGGTTGAGCAACTTAGAAAGCACAGGCCCCGATCCTCTTCGGGACGTTGTCTACCCGTTTACGTTCTATCCCGGCGTTACCGATGAACACGCCGCGGTACCGCTGGATCTCGCTGCCGGTGACACGGTAGAGGCTGATCTTTCTTTGGTGGCCGTTCCCGCCGTCCATGTTCGCCTAACAAACCTACCCACTCCAGAGAACGGCTCAATAGGCTTGCTGGCAAGGCGCACTCTCTTTGGGACAGTAGAGAACGTTGCCGGCGTCCTGACCGGACAGATTGGCCCCGGCGAGCTTGAACTCGCCGGCTTGCCGCCCGGTGACGTCATGCTTGATCTCAGCACTGACAACAAGCAGTGGAACCCGCACGCGATTCAGGCGCACTTGCGAGGAGGCGATGCCATCGACGCTTACTCGGCCGCGGCGGGAGCGGCGGTGTCTGGCCACGTAATTCTGCCCGCGCAGGCACCCTCTGCCGAGGAAATGGCAGTAAACCTGGCCAGCGACCAAAATCAGTCATTCATGGCCAAGCTGCAGAAAGATGGCGCGTTTTCTTTTCCTTCGGTCCAGGCAGGATCTTATGAGGTGATTGTTCGCACTCTTCGGAGCGGCCAGTACATTGAGAGCGTCTCCGCATCGGGGGCCCGACTCCAGGATCGCGAACTGATCCTCGATGGCACGAGCGACGTGGAGTTGCGCATTAGGATTGGAGAGGGCGTTGGCCATGTGACAGGAGAGGCGCAACTGGACGGTAAGCCGGTCGCAGGCGTCATGGTCCTGTTGGTGCCCGAGTCCGGCGAAAATCTGGACGAAGACTCGCGGATGGATCAAAGCGACAGTGACGGCACGTTTTCCCTGCCAAACGTTGTTCCCGGAAAATACGTTCTGATGGCCATCGCGGACGGCTGGGACCTGGAATGGAAGAAGCCTGAAATCCTGAATCCTTACCTGGAGAAAGGCCAGCGCATCCAAATCGCGCCGAATGAATCGAAACAGTTGGTCGCGGAAGTAATGCGCAAGCCGGGCTGATATCCTGGAGCGCTGACAATCCCGGCGGCGCGGAGGCGGTATGGCACGCTTGGAAGGCCTCGATCCCAGGAAAACTTCGTTTCTGATGCGGCAGATATTCTCGCGAGTCCGCAAAGTGTTCGGCAGGGACCTGACCCCGCAAAAGATCTCGGCGCGGGTGCCGCGCGTCTTCTGGGTGAACGTGATCACCGAGATTCTGCTGGGACAGAAAGCCAAAGTCCCGTTGCGGCAGCGCTCCATCGTGCAGTTGCGCACCGCGGCGCGCGTGGGCTGCCCGTTTTGAGTGAATATCAATTCTGCCGGCGGCAGAATGCGCGGCCTGAGCGAGGCGGAAATCTCCGCGCTCCTGAACGGCGAGTTCGAGAGGTTTCCCGCGCCCGAGCAGGCCCTGCTGCGCCTGGCGGATGCGCTTGCCGGGGCCCCCGTCAACGTCAGCGACGAACTCTACGCCGAGCTGCGCCGGCACTTTTCCGAAGAGCAACTGATCGAGCTGGCCGCCGACGCGGCGCAGGAAAACTTCCGGGCCCGCTGGAACCGCGTCTTCGACGTTGGCAGCGACGCGCTCTACTGCGAGCTACCGAAAAGGTAAGTCTGCGAGGGAAATGGTGCAACCGTGAGTCCGTCGAAAAAACGCCGGCGCTTCACTGCGGAAAAAGAGGCCCGCCGCAGCGCGCGCGCCATCCTCGGCCAGCCGCCCCCCGAGCGGGTTATTCCCGACAAGCGGCGCAAACCGGCAAAGCATAAAAAATCGTGGCTCGAAAAACTGGAGGAATGATCGCGCGGGCGTGACGCTTCTGCGCCACCAAACGCAGGGGCAGCGGCCGGCTCGGAAGCTTGTCCGGCCTGTATCGGCCGGTGCGTCGTTATTCCAAGGGCGCTTGACGTTTGCTTCGAGTCCAGCCGCTGCCCCGGGAGCCCTGCGGCACCTCCGGATAGTACCCACGCAGGGACTCCACGCCGGGTTTTCCCCGGCGCCAACCGGTCAGACTCCGCGGAACTCAGTCTCGCGGGGCCAAACCTGACCGTTTCTCGATCGCTTCACCTCTCTTACAGCACTCCTGGATACCGCAGGTCCCTGAAACTGCGCCGTGTCCCAGGTCACACACCCCTATGCCGCAAGTCACAGCGCCGCTTCGCCGTCTGCCCTATAAACAGATTGAAAATTCAGGAGATTGCGGGAGGCGGCTCATGAGCAGACCTTTTGCCGTCCACACTCCGAAACGGCCTCAGGAATTGAGAATCCGGCCTGTACTCGGGAACGAGCTCAAGGACAGGATCCGCGAGGCCGTGGCTTGGCGCGCCTATAGGCTTTATGAGGAATGCGGCCGCGTCTTGGGGCACGACGTCGAGGACTGGGAACGCGCGGAAGCAGAAGTGGTGCGCTCGATGGACTGCGGTGTCATCGCTCAGGACCACCGCGTGTGCCTGACTACCGACGTCTCGCTGTTCGACGATGGCCCGCTCGAGCTCTACGTGGAACCCCACCGGATTACGCTCTGTGGCTTCGACCGCAGCCGCCGGCCGCTCCCCACTCCGCCCGNGCGTACCCGCCCGGCCGCGCAAGGACTGGATCTTCCGCGTTCACGACTTCGACGTGGAAGTGGATCCGCATGCCATAGTTGTGCGCTACAACGGTCCGGCCTTGTACATCTATCTGGCCACGGTGGAACCGCGCGAAGCGGAGCGCGTTCTGGCCGCAGCCTCGTAGCTGCGAAAGACGAATATCGAACCCCGAAAATTGAAAAGCGGAAAAGCGCAGGGGTGCGTGCTGCGCCAGAACGGCAGGACTAGGTTCACACGGAACCTAGTTTTTGGAACCTCAACCGGGTTTGTGGTCGGGCACGTTTTCGTCCGGCTTGAAAACCGGCGCCGCGGGCTTGGAGAGATGCTCGGCAAAGCTCGCGGACACTCCCTCCAGCCCTTGCTTGTCGAACCCGGTGAAGCTCGCCGCGATGGTCCCGTCCGGCTGAATCAAAAAGAGCGTCGGAACATTCGTCAGGCCGTAGGCATTCGAGACGGTGTACTCCTCGGCGTCAATCAGGGAAGGGAAGGAGAGTTTGTACTCGGCGGCAAATTGCTTTGTGTCGGCCGCGTCGTCCTGCGATATCCCGACGATGGCTACGTGGTCGTTGCCGTAGGCCTTGTGGATTCGTTCCACAAACGGCAGCGTGAACTGGCAGACCGGGCAGCTCACCTTGTAAAACGCCGCGAGCACCGGGCCCTTTTTCAGCAGGCCGGAGAGCGTCACGGGACGGCCTTGCGAATCTGGCAGCTCGATGGCCGGCGCCGCTGCGCCCGCGGTGAGCGTGGCCGGTTCCTTGCACTTGAATGTGCGCAGGAGTTTCTTCCACATGTCACTGCAATTCTATCGAAATCGAAACATCAGTTCCAATTCAAGCGTGTTCCATGTAGCACAGGCTTTCAGCCTGTGCGCTTCCGCTAACGCCCCATTCGAATGGCGCACAACGCACCGCGTCCCCGCGGCCGACGGGCATCCGCTGGCGACTCATTGCCAATGCGCGGTGATAGCATCCCAGACCTGCCCGATGCGGAGGGAGCTATGGACCGGCTGTCGCTCTTTGGATTATTCGCCGTAACGGCTATGGTGATTTGCTACGCGCTCGAGAAACGCGACCGCGGGTTCATCCTGGGATTTGCCGGAGCCTGCGCGTTGGGCTCGGTTTACGGCTTCTTGCAGGGCGCATGGCCTTTCGGCCTGGTGGAAGCGGTATGGGCCCTGATTGCGCTTCGACGTTGGCAATCGGCCGTAAAGCCTGGGTGATTCTTTCCCGGAGTCTTTCGCAGCTTCAGTGAATGTGCCGTGTTTTCTTCGACAGAAAATCCATCAGCAGGTACCGGCCCAGCGTGTGCGGCGTGGTGAAGTAGGCCTTGCCGCGGCACATTTCGCTCACCTTCTGCACAAACCGCACCAGCGTGTAATCGCTGGCCAGCATGAAGGTATTGATCATGATGCCCGCGCGGCGGCAGCGCGCCACTTCGTCCAGGGTTTCGCTCACCACCATGGGATCGAGCCCGAACGCGTTCTTGTACACGCGCCCGTCCTCCAGCGTGAGCGCCGAAGGCTTGCCATCTGTGATCATCACGATCTGCCGCATGTCCTTTTTCTGCCGCGATAGGATGCGGCGCGCCAGCCGCAGGCCCTCGCGCGTGTTCGTGTAGAACGGACCCACCTGCACGCGCGCCAGCTCTTCCAGCGGCAACTCTTCCGCCGTGTCGTGGAACAGCACCAGGTGCAGCGAATCGCCGGGGTACTGCGTGCGGATCAGGTGTGAAAGCGCGAGCGACACGCGCTTTGCCGGTGTGAACCGGTCCTCGCCGTACAAAATCATACTGTGGCTGCAATCCAGCAAGATCACGGTCGCGCACGAGCTCTGGTAATCGCACTGGTGCACGCGCAGGTCGGAATAGTCCAGGTCGATGGGCAGCCCCGGGCCGTTGCGTTGCACCGCGCTGAACAGCGTCGCGCCGATATCCAGGTTGATCGTGTCGCCGAATTCGTACGGCTTCGACGCCGCCGTGGTCTCCACTCCGGTCGCCAGGTCGCGCGTGTCGTGTCGCCCCAAGCTGCTTTTGCCCAGCGAGCCCATCAGGTCCTTCAGCGCGCGGAAGCCCAGAAAATCGATGGTCTTGTCCGTAATTTCAAAGCGTACGCGGCTCTGCTCGTCCCTGCTCGCGCGTCCGCGCGGCGCCCGCTGGCCCGGCTCGGTCACCATGGGAGGCTGCTGGTTGATGAACCCTTCGTTCGCCAGGCGCTCCACCACACGGTCGAGCAGGCGTTCGAGTTCCTTGCGGCGCTGCGGATTGTTCACCAGCTCATCGAGCAGCTCTTTCGAGAGCAGCTCTCCATCTTCGAGAGCCCGCAGGATGGCTTGGCGCAGCGACTCCATGGTCCGCTCGGGATCGAATTCGCCCCAGCGCGAGTACGGCGATTCGAATCCGCTCTGGAGCAGATAGTCGGAGAGCTGGTTGACCAGCTCTTCGAGGTCAATGGCGTCAGCGGGTTCGCCGGTATATCGCGAATATCGGGTGGTTTTCATGGCTTAAACACCCGAAGCCTGTCTGGAAAACGGGGGATTTTGGTCGGTTTTTGAGGCCTAATCTGGGTTAACATAATTCTGCGGATGGGACTCAATTAAACGGCCGCCGCGGCGGCCGACCCCCGGAATACGGCTCCTGCTCCCGCGGCTCGGCCGGCCGGGGCNGCCTCGGCATGATACCCGCGTTCCTCGCTCCGGTTCACCCGGCGGTGCGCCCACAATCCTTCCAGCACGAACTCCGCTGCTGCCACCATCGCCGCGGGCGAACCAGTGTCGCGGACGTCCGCGCGGTCCAGCCGTTCGAGCAGGCCGGGCACCTTCTTCATCATCGCCAGTTCGTCGGATGCTCGCAGATATCCCGAGAGCTTCAGTTCGCCGCCGTTTTGAAACCACTCCACCGTTTTGTCCAGGTTGACGCCGCTGAAGCGCCGCTCGAAAACGCGTCCGATGGCGCCGCGGATCAGCTCGCGCGCCACTGTGTCCGCTCCGCGCAGTTCGCCCTCGTATTCCAGCTCGATTTTTCCGGTGATCGAGGGCATGGCCGCGTAAACATCGGCGACGCGCGCCACCGCCGGGCGCTCTTGCAAGCGCACGGCGCGCTGCTCCGCGTTGCTGGCCACGCTTTCCACCACGGAGATGGGCAGGCGCTGGCTGACGCCCGAACGTTTGTCTACGCGCTTGTCTTCGCGAGCCAGGAAGGCGATCTGCTCGATGATCTCGCGTACGTACCCCGGGATTTCCAGCGGGATGTGCTCGCCGCGCTCGGTCCAGGCTTCCTGCTGCGTGATGCGCAGGCCCTCTTCGATGGAGGCGGGATAGTGCGTGCGGATTTCCGCCCCGATGCGGTCTTTGAGCGGCGTGATGATTTTCCCGCGCGCCGTGTAATCTTCCGGGTTGGCGGTGAAGACGAGCAAAACATCCAGCGGCAGCCGCAGCGGGTAGCCTTTGATCTGGATGTCGCCTTCCTGCATGATGTTGAACAATCCCACCTG
>OCOJ01013921.1_pt1 | contig 11869 bp, 10 predicted proteins | sample 1539251 | NCBI WGS metagenome assembly OCOJ01 (sample SAMN01911457, study PRJEB22624) | soil metagenome | biome: Soil | place: Malaysia | collected 2012-04-30 | depth RA_metagenome m
GCTTCCAGCTCGTTTTCCGCGGCCCAGGCAGGCGCCCGGGGTGCCCACGCCCGTTGTCCACCGGGCACGGCATTCGCCGTGCCCCTACGGGATAGCGCCGGTTCGCATCGAGCCTGTAAAGCTTACGCCTGGGTGTACCACGGCACGTTGATCAGGACGATGCGTTCGCTGCCTTTGAGCAGCAGGAAGGCTTTCAGCAGTTCCGCGCGCTGATTGTGCAGCGGGTAGTGATACCAGTGCTTCTCCACCAGTTCCGGCACGATCACCGCGATCTGGCGGCCGGGGTTACTTGCTTCCATTTGCAGCACGAACTCCAGGATGGGCTTCAACACCAGGCGGTAGGGCGAGGGCAAAGTCACCAGTGCAGGCGGCGTCCCCCCGGCCTCCCGAACCGGGCGCTCCACCAGCCGCGGCCAATCCTGCTCCAGTGCCTCCGTCTCTTCTTCTGTGGCCACGTGCACGGCATGAATTTCCGGCGAAAGGGCGAGGGCAAACTGCAGCGCGCGTTCCGCAATGCGGTTCCAGCCCTGGATGGGCAGAACCACGATGGGCGGTCCCAGATTGGCGATCTCCAGCGGGGAGGCCAGTTGCGTCTCTTCCGCCACGTTCTCATAATGCCGGCGCACCCAGAGCATCGCGGCCATCATCCCGGCGATCAGCAGCGTGCTCACCCAGGCCCCGGCGGTGAATTTTGCCACCAGCACTACCAGCAGCGTGATGGTGGTGACCACGGCGCCGAGCCCATTCACGATCATGCTGCGCAACGCGCGCGGGCCTCCCGTGCGCTTCCAGTGCGCAACCATTCCCGCCTGCGAGAGTGAAAAAGCCAGGAAGGCCCCGATAGCGAAGAGCGGAATCAGATTGTCCGTGACGCCACGGAAGATGATTAGCAGCAGGCCGGAGAGTCCGGCGAGCACCAGGATTCCCTGGCTGTAAACCAGGCGCCGCCCGCGGTATCCGAAGGAGTGCGGAAGGAATCCGCCCTGGGCCACCGCTTTGCACAGCCGGGGAAAATCCGCAAAAGCGGTGTTCGCCGAAAGCGACAGAATAAGCAACACCGAACCGATAGTCAGGTAGTAGAACCACCCGCGCCCAGCCACGGCGCTCACCAGGAGCGAAAGCACGCTCTGGTAGCCGGGCTCTCCCGGGTCCGTGGCGGCAATCCCGTAGGCGCGCACCAGATAGGCGATGCCGCCGAGCAGGACGATCAGCAGNCGCGATGATCACCGTGAGCGTGCGCTGCGCGTTGCGCACCGCGGGCTCGCGGAACGCGCGCACGCCGTTGCTCACTGCCTCCACGCCGGTCATCGCCGTGCAGCCGTTGGAAAACACCTGGAGCAGCAACCACAGGCTGGCCGCAGCGGCAGCAGGGGCTGCGGGCGGTGGAGCGACGACCGCGGTCGGGTGGCCGCCGGAGGCCACGGCGCGCGCCACGCCGATGACAATGCTGATGAGCAGCGTCCCCAGAAAGAGATACGTGGGCACCATGAAAAACGTCCCGGCCTCGCGCACGCCGCGCAAGTTCACCAGCGTCACCACCAGGAGGATGAGCAGACAGAGCAGCAGGGTGTGGGGCTGCAGCCGCGGCACTGCGGAAACCAGCGCACCCACTCCCGCGGCAATGCCCACCGCCGCCACCAGCACGTAATCCAGCATCAGGGCGGCTGCTGCTAGCAGGCCGGGATACGTGCCCAGATTTTCCGTAGCCACGGTGTAAGAGCCTCCGCCACCCGGGTATGCCTCAATGGTCTGCCGGTAAGAGAAATAGAGAATGGTGAGCAGCAGGATGATGCTCGCGCTGATGGGCACGATGTAGGCCACCCCGGCGGCGCCCAGGGGAATCAGCAGGGTCAGCGCAGCCTCCGGCCCGTAGGCTGCGGAACTGAGCGCGTCCAGCCCGAAGATGGGAATGCCCGCGGAGGTCCCGATTTGCTCCGCGCGCTCATCGGAAGTGGCCAGGGCTCTCCCCAGCAGAATGTCCAGCACGTTCATCAGGCCACCTCCGGAACCGGCAATCGGGGCTATAGAGTAATGGGAATGCGCGCTGATGCAAGCGTTTCGGCGGGAATCGGCATTACAACACGGTAAAAGCCGGCGTGAGCAAGGGGCGGCGCGGTCAGAAGTCAGTCATGGCTTCGGTGGAGAATGCGACGCGGACGGCATTGGTGACCGCCGCCAGATCAATGATTTCCTGCGCAATGGCCCCGCCGATCGGCGGCAGATAACCGAAGGCGGCGGCGATCATTCCCAAAATGCTCAGGGCCATGCCTCCCACCGCGCTTTGCAAAGCGATGCGGCGCATGCGCCGGCCGATGTGCATCAGGGCGTCCACGCGGCTGAGGGAGGTTTCCAGGATGACGGCGTCCGCGGCTTCCGAGGTGATATCGCTTTTCACGCCGAAGGCCACGCCCACGGTTGCGGCCTGCATGGCCGGCGCGTCGTTGATCCCGTCACCCAGAAAGAGCGTGGGCGAATGACCGGTGGCGGCGCGCACGATCTCCACCTTTTCTTCAGGGCTCTTCGCGGAGTGCACTTCCTGGATGCCCACCTGTTCGGCCAGATGGCGGACCTCCGCGTCACGGTCGCCGGAAACAATCAGCACGCGATTGATCGCGTGGCGCGGGCCCAGGTGGCGAATGAATGTGGAGCTTTCCTTGCGCGGCTCGTCGTGGAAGCGGAATATCCCGGCATACGCGCCATCCACCATGGCCACGCATTCCAGGCCGGAGGTGATCGGCGGAAGCTCCGGCGCCGGCGGCGGAAGGTGGCCGCGGCTGGTGATCCATACGCGGCGGCCATCTACGGTGCCCTGTAATCCTTCCCCGGGACGTTCGCTCACGCGCGATACGGAAGCCAGCGCCAGGCCGGCATGTCGCGCGGCCTCCTGCACGGCCAGCGAGAGCGGATGCTTCGAATAATGCTCCACGCTGGCAGCCAGGCGCAGCACCTCGTTCCGTTCGAATCCCGGCGCGGGCAGAATTTCCGAGAGCGTGGGTTTGCCGTAGGTGAGCGTGCCGGTCTTGTCGAAGACCACGGTGGTGCAGCCCTTGATCTGTTCGAGCACCGCGGGATTCTTGATGATGATGGCGTGGCGCGCGGCCAGCGAAATCGCCCCGATGACCGCCACGGGGATGGCAATGAGCAGCGGGCAAGGCGTGGCCACCACCAGCACGGCGAGAAAGCGGTGCGATTCCCCGCTCGCGGCCCAGGCCGCTCCGGCCAGCGCCAGAGCCACGGGCGTGTACCAGGCGCCCAGCGTGTCGCCCAGGCGGCGCAGGCGCGGGCGACGCTGCTCGGTTGCTTCCATCACGCGCATGATGCGCGCATAGCGGGAATCCACGGCCAGCTTTTCCGCGCGGATGGTGAGCGCAGCCTCGCCGTTCACCGCGCCGGAAAGCACCTCGGCGCCCGGCGCCTTCTCGATCTCGAAGGGCTCTCCGGTCAGGTACGCCTCGTTCATGATGCCGCGGCCTTCCCGCACGATGCCGTCCACCGGGCAGATTTCGTGCGGCAGGACCACCAGGGTATCGCCAACCGCAATTTGTGCCAGGGCCACATCTGCCAGGCCGGCTTCCGTCTGGCGGTGCGCCGTCTGCGGCATGCGCCGCGCCAGCGCATCGAGCACGGAGGAAGCCCGCCGCGTGGCAAATCCTTCCAGCGCCGTCCCGCCCGAAAGCATCAGGATCACGATGGCGGAGACCAGGTATTCCCCCAGCAGTACGCCGGTGACGATGGAAATCCCGGCCAGATGATCCGAGCCCAATTCACGCGCGAAGGCTTTGCGGATGAGCGGCACCACCAGCGGGATGCCTCCGAAAATCAGCACGACCATCAGAGGCGCCTGCCACACGCTCCGCGAAGTGTGCAGGAGAAACCGCAGAATCAGGTGCACCGCGATCCCCGCCGTGGTGAGCGCGGCGATCAGGTTCGGCGCATTCCAGAGCGAGCGCCGGCCGGAGCGCGGCGCCTCCGGCTGCGGCCGGGCGGGTGCAGTCATGGTTTCGCGCGCGCCCATACTGCACCCATTATAGGGAAGCCGGCGTCGCGCGCAGGAATCAGTTCACGGCGGCCAGGATATCGTGGTTGTAATTGATCAGGGCGCGCTTGGGCACATCCTTCATGCCCCGGAGCGGGACCTTGCCCTCTTTGGTGGCGTTTCCTTTGGCCTGGATCCGGCCGACGAACAGAATGTGCCCGTCGGCCGACTCGAGATACACGGGCACCGGCATGCGGAAGGAGTCGTCCACACCGGATTGCGTCAGCTTGTATGCGAAGATTACGTCGCCCGCGGGACTCTGCTCAAAGCTGCTCTCAAAGCTGTAGGAGGGCAGCGCCGTGCCGTAAACGTATTCATTGAAGAACCAGTCCATTTTGCCGTCGCCGGCGGCGTTCATCTCCCGGGTCATGTGCTTTTCGAGCAAGGATTTGAAGTTTTCGGTGCTGGCGCTGCGTCCCGCGTAGGTCTGCGTGAAGTCCCGCATGGTTTCCTTGAAATGCTGGTCGCCGGCCTGGGAGTCCCACATCATCATGCGGATCATGTGCAGGATGTAGGCCCCTTTGGGATAGATCAGGTTGCGGGCGATGTTGAACCCGGCCTTGGCGTTGTTGAGCCGGTAGCCCATGGTCACCGGCCCGACGTCGATCGCGCGGAACCCTTCCTTGTTTTTCTCGACGATCGAGGTGCGCTCGTCATTCCAGAACTTCGCGTACACCTTGGGGCTTTCTTTCCCGTAACCCCGTTGCAGATACAGGGAGGCGGAGAAATCCGCAAATCCTTCGCTCATCCATTGGTCGCGATACGAACGGAAACCCACCAGGTGGCCCCACCACTGATGGGCAATTTCGTGCGGAGTCACCACGTCCCAGTAGCCGCGGTCGGCCCAGTCCAGCCCCAACTGGTGTCGCACCGTGGAATCGAAAAAAGAGCAGATGGGCAGCCAAATCAGCCCCGGCCAGGACTGGCCATAGTTGCAGGCCGTCTGCTGGGTGAGGGCAAGCCGCTTGATGGGCAGTGGGCCGAAATATTCCGTGTACAGCGGTACGACGTTCTGCGCATCGATCAGCGGACCCTTCATCATGCTGACCGTGCTCAGGTTGCCCATGGTCGAACCCTCCAGGTGGGAGGCCCAATCGGGCGGCGCGTCGTTGGCGTACGTGGCGATGACCATCTCCGGAGTCTTCAGATTGGCATCCTGCTCCTTCATTCTCCCGAATTGGAAGCCGGCCACCGGCTGGGGGACTTCCGTCTTCCAGGTGGTCACGCTATGGCCGCCTTCCTGGCTCTCGCCCAGCAAACTGCCGGAGACGGCCATTTTCATTCCCTTGGGAACGCGAAAGATCATGTCGAAGCTGGTGTAATCCCCCAGGCGCGCTCCGGCGTTCGATGGATACCAGTCGTGCCGGGCCACGGGATAGTAATTGCCGCCGCCTTCGTTCATGACCGCATCTTTTCCCGAGTAAGCGGCCGTCACCGTGTACTTTGCGCCGCGCGCCAGGGCGCTGGGAAGGATCACGTAGTAATCGGGATCGTCATTCTTGTCTTCTTGAATAAAGGACAAGGGCTGGCCCTCTTCGCCGGTCACACTCTGCACGCGCAGCGTCCCATGCAGGTCGAATGGCACCACGCGCATGCCGGGAGAAAGCGCCACAAACTCGGTTCGAGCCTTTCCGGTCAGGGTGGCGTTGCTTTCGATGGTGGTATCGAGTTCCTGGTGTTCGATGTGGATACGGGAACCGCTCGCGGCAGCGGCGCCCAGCGCCGCACGGTATTCCGGGGAAAGGCCGAAGGCGGCCCAGATTCCGAATTTGCCCTCACCGTACGTCATCAGTTCAACTTCTTCCGGCGATGCCTCCGGCGCGCCATCCGGGTCCACGATGTACAGCAGTTTGTCGTCATATCTCTTGCCGTGCACAAAGGCCACGAAAAGTCCCCCCGGGCCGGTACGAAGGACGTCTTCCAGGATGCGCGCGCTCAAATTGTAGTTCAGCTTCTTGCGCAGGACGGTTTGGCTGTCGCGCAGCAGGCCGGCATCGCAGGTTCCCTGCGTTGCAGCCCCGCCCTTTCGGACCTCGTCGTAGGTCGAATCCGTGAAGCGCAGCACCATCTGGGAGAAATTCTCGCTGAATTCATCCGACTTGGTGAGCAGCTTGAGGTTGCGGCGCTCGGTGGCCAGGGGCGCTTCCAGGATCATGTTGCCATCGCCGGTAAAGACCGCTCCGGTCACCTTGTTTTCCACCGCGGGGATGAAACAGACCGTGCCCGAGCGGAGATGGAAGGTGGCCGCATCCCGTTTGACATCGAGATCGTGCACGGCAAAGGATTCGCCGGTCAGTCCAATGTTCCTTAGTTGCTGGTAGGCCGGGTTGGAGTTGGGGCCGCCCGGCGGAGGATTCTGGCCCCCGGCAAAGTACGTGCCGAGAAGCAGGGGCACGGCCGCAAGGATCCATGAGGGCTGAAGAGACCGCATGCTTTCCTCCTGGGAAGACGAATGCTCCCCATAATACTGGCCCGGTTACGTGCTCAGAGTAAGACGGAGTCTAGCACGGAAGTCGGCGGGTTTCTGGGTTTCTGCCAGCAGGGGCCGCGGCCGTCGGGGGCAGGACTCAGTCCATGGACTTGTGGAAGCGGAGGATGCTGATGGTGAGCAAGGCGGCGGAAAAGACGGCCATGCAAACCAGCTCCGGCCAGAGGACGCGGAAGCCGACGCCCTTCAAATAGACGCCGCGCAGAATGATCATGTAGTAGCGCAGCGGGTCAAGATAGGTGAGTTTCTGGAAAAACGGGGGCATGCTGCTGATGGGCGTGCCGAAGCCGGAAAGAATCGATGCCGGCATGATAAAGAAAAACGCGGAAACCATGGCCTGCTGTTGGGTAGCGGAAATGGTGGAAATGAACAGCCCTACGCCCAGCGAGGAGAGCAGGAAAATCATGGTGCCCACGGCCAGCACCCACACGCTGCCGCGGAAGGGCACTCCGAACCAGAGCGTGCCCACGAACGAGATCAGCGCGGCATCGAACATGCCGATCAGGAAAAACGGCAGCGTCTTGCCCAGGATAAACTCCCAGCGGCGGACGGGCGTGACCATCACCTGCTCGAGCGTGCCGATTTCCCGCTCGCGCACCACGGCAAACGCCGTCAGGATCATCACCATCACCAGCATCACGTTGCCGATCACGCCGGGAACGTAATACCAGCGGCTGGTGAAATTCTCGTTGAACCAGGGCCGCTCGACCAGCTCCACCCGGGGCATCCTGGCCGCCATTTCCGGCCTGCCGCGCTGCATGTGGTCCATCTGGTAGTCCCGCGCAAATTTGGCGCTGATCTCATTCACGTAACCCAGCCCCACCAGCGCGGTATTGGAGTTGGCGCTGTCCACAATCACCTGCACCCGCGCACCGTGCCCGCCACGCAGGTCCTGCCCGAAGCCGGAGTCAATCTGCACGGCCAGCAGGATGGTTCCGCGGTCGATGCCCACGCGCAGTTCTTCCGGTCGGGCAGCGACCTTATCCAGCGTGAAATACGGGCTGCCGGTGAGCCGGGAGACGTATTCGCGGCTCTCCTGCGTGTTGTCGTGGTCCAGCAGGGCGAAGTGGACGTGATTCACCTCCAGCGTGGCCGCGTAGCCGAACACCAGCATCTGGATAATCGGCGGGCCGAACAGCGTGAAGCGCGTATGCGGGTCACGCAGCGTCTGGATGAATTCCTTCACCAGCATGTGGTGGATGCGGCGCAATGCCTGGAGGAATTTCATTCCAGCCTCTTGTGGAAGGCGCGCGTGGCCAGCGCCACCAGCACCAGCGCGTAGACGCCCAGGGCCGTAATCTGCGCCAGGATCATCGTCACCGGAGTGCCCTTCAGAAACACACTGCGCAGAATCTCCACGAAATAGCAGGCCGGCAGCAGGCGGGAGATTACCTGCACCGGCAAAGGCATCTGGTCAATTGGAAAAATGAAGCCCGAAAGCAGGAACGTGGGCAGGAAAGTAGCCAGCATGGCGATCTGGCTGGCTCCCAGCTGCGATTTCGAAGTCACGGAAATGAAGTAGCCGAGCGAGAGCACCACGGTGAGGAACAGCGCGGAGCAGGCAAACATCACCACCCAGCTTCCGCGAAAGGGCACTCCAAACCACCGCACGCTGGCCACCGCGCACACCGCGGTATCCACCATGCCGATGATGAAGTAGGGGATCAGCTTGCCGATCTGGATTTCCAGCCGCCCCACGGGAGTGGAGATGAGCTGTTCCATGGTGCCGCGTTCCCATTCGCGGGCCACGGTCAGCGAGGTAAGAAACGCTCCGACCACGGACATCACCAGGGCCACCACACCGGGCACGATGTTGGCCATGCTCTCGAGGTCTTCGTTGAACCAGGTGCGCGCGCGCACGTCCAGAGGCGGCACAGGCGCGGCCATGCCTTGCTGGCCGGCCCAGTCCACCTGCACGCGGCTGGAATAAGCGGCCACGATGCTGCGCGCGTAGTTCAGGCCGAGACTGGCGGAATTGCTGTCGCTGGCGTCGAGAATGGCCTGCACGGAGGTGGTTTCGGCGTTCCGAAGATCTTCGGAGAAGCGCGGGGGAATGACGATGGCTACCGAGCAGGTTGCGGAGTCAATCTTATGCACCACGTCCGGGTAGTCTTCGGCGACATGAACGATGTCGAAATAGTCGGTGCTCTGGAAGCCCTTGAGCAGGTCCTGGCTCTGCTGCGATCCGTCGCGGTCGTAGACGCACAGCGGCACGTGCTTGACGTCCAGGTTGACGGCGTAGCCGTAAATGAACAGCAGGAACAGCGGAATCGCGAAGATAATCAGCAGGCTGCGCACGTCGCGGGAAATCTGGATGACTTCCTTCCGGAACACCGCCAGGATCCGCCGGAGGCTCATGGCCGTGCCTCCGTGTGCGTTCCCCGGGGGCTGGTGAGTACCACGAAGACATCTTCGAGCGTGGGCTGGATGGGCTCGACGCGGCGCACCTGCAGGTTGTGCGCCGCCAGCGCCTCGCGCACCGGCCCTGCGGAGGCGCGGGCGTCCGCCACCAGTGCATGCATCCCACGGCCGAAGATCCCGGCCTCAATGACGCCCGGGGCGGCGCGCAGTACGGCCAGGCTGGGTCCCAGGGGCTCGCACTCCACGAACAGCAGTTCACCCTTCATGCAGCGCTTCAATTCCGTGGGCGTGCCCATGGCCACGATGCGCCCGCGGTCGATCAGCACCAGGCGGTTGCAGTACTCCGCTTCGTCCATGTAATGCGTGGTGACGAACACGGTGACGCCCTCCTGGGCTATCTGCTGAATCAGTTCCCAGAACTGGCGGCGGGAGACCGGATCCACGCCGCTGGTGGGCTCATCCAGAAAGACAATGGGCGGGCGATGCAGCACGGCGCAGCCCAGCGCCAGGCGCTGCTTCCAGCCCACGGGCAGCGAGCCGGTGAGGGCGCGCTCGCGCCCCTCAAGCCCGGCCATGCGTATGGCCCAGGCCATGCGCCCCGGCATTTCCGCCGCCGGCACGCTATAGAGGCCGCCGAAAAATTCCAGGTTTTCATGCACCCGCAGATCGTTGTAGAGCGAAAATTTCTGAGACATGTAGCCGATGCGCTGGCGGATGGCCTCCGGCTGGGTGGCCACGTCCAGCCCGGCCACCGTGGCGCGCCCCGACGTGGGCCTCAGCAGCCCGCACAGAATGCGGATGGTGGTGGATTTGCCCGCGCCATTCGGCCCCAGGAAGCCGAAGATTTCCCCGCGCCGCGCGGCAAGACTGATGGCGTCCACGGCGGTGAAGTCGCCGAAGCGCTTGGTGAGCTGCTCGACGGAGACGGAGTAGCCATTGCCGCCGGCGTTCACGGCCGCACCTCCGGCCCTGGCGCCGCCTCGCCGGTTTCCAGTGCGGATACGAACAGGTCTTCAATGCTGGGCGTGACCGGCTCGACGGCATCGACGGCCACCCCCGCGGCTTCCAGCGTTTGCCGAAGCTCGGCGGCGCGCTGGGGAGCGCCGTCCGCAAAGGCGTGAACGCGGTCGCCCACCAGCACCGCGCGCCGCACTGCGGGCGTCACGGCGAGCGCCTCCATCACGCGCGCCAACTCCGGCGATCGCACGGCCAGTACCACGCCCGGAAACTTCTTTTTCAGCTCCTCGGGCGTGTCGCAGTAAAGCAGGCGCCCGCAGTGCATCAGTCCCACGCGGTGACAGCGCTCCGCTTCGTCGAGATAAGAGGTGGAGGTAAGGATGGCCACGCCTTGTCCCGCCAGGGAATAAAGAATGGCCCAGAAGTCGCGCCGCGAAACGGGATCCACGCCGTTGGTGGGCTCATCGAGCAGGACGACGCGCGGCGTATGGATCAGCGCGCAGACCAGGCCCAGCTTCTGCTTCATTCCTCCGGAAAGCTTCCCGGCCAGGCGCCCTTGGAATTCTCCCAGCCCGGCCGCGGCCAACAGTTGCGCGGAGCGCTCCTGCCGCTGCGCCCGCCGGACCCCGAACAGGTCGGCATAGAAGCGAATGTTTTCCGCCACGGTCAGGTCTTCATACAGCCCGAAGCGCTGGGGCATGTAACTGAGGAAATGCTTGGCCGCTTCTGGCTGTCGGGAGACGTCAATTCCCGCCACGCGCACTGCGCCGCCGTCCGGGGAGAGCACGCCGGCCAGCATGCGCAGCGTGGTGGTCTTGCCCGCGCCGTCGGGGCCCACCAGGCCGAAGATTTCTCCCGGCTGCACCTCGAAGCTCAGGCCGTCGACGGCGCGGACCTCTCCGAAGCGCTTTTCCAGCGCGGAAAGCTCGATGGCGGGAGCGGCCGCGGCCATATTCGTTCGCCTACTTCCGCGGGACGAAGACGTCGGCGGGCATTCCCGGCTTCAGTTCGTGATTTGGGTTTTCCACGTCCACCTTCACCCGGTACACCAGGGTGACGCGCTGCTTCTCCGTCTGCACGCTCTTGGGAGTGAACTCCGCTTCGGAGGAAATGAAGGAGACCTTTCCGCGGTAGTTCTTGCCCGGAAACGTGTCCGTGCGCACGGCCACGTCCTGGCCCCAGCGCACCCGCCCCAGGTCCGTCTCCGGCACGTACACGCGCACCCAGATGTGGTCCAGGTCGGCCAGGGTTACCACGGGGCTGCCCATAGTAGCCATCTCGCCCAGTTCCGCCTGCCGCACCAGGATCACGCCATCAAACGGGGCGGTGAGCGTGGTGTAGGAGAGCTTGATGCGCGACATGCCCAGGTTCTGCGCGGCCTGGCGGGTGCTGGCGCGATCCACGGCGATTTCTTCCTTGCGCGTGCCCTCCACCAGCTCGTTGAGCACCTGCTCGAACCGGGCGAGCGTGGCCTTGGCACGGGTCACGTTGGTTTGCGCTTGATCGCGCGTCTGCCCCGGAATTTCATCCTTCTTGTAGAGCGCGTCGTAACGCTCGAAATCCTTTTGCTTCTGTTCCAGGTCGGCGCGCGCATCTTCCACCGATTGCCGGGCCGCCTGGATGTCCTGCTCGCGGCTTCCGGCCAGGGCCAGTTCCAGCTGGCGATCCCGCACGTGCAGCGCGGCCTCGTCCATGGCCACCTGCTGCCGGTAATCGTCGCTATCCAGCCGGGCAATCAGCTGGCCGGCTTTGAGCGCCTGGCCTTCCTCCACCGGCAGCTCCACGATGCGCCCGGATACCTTGAAGCTCACCATGCTCTCGTGGGCCTCGATATTGCCGGAGAGCTTCATCTCCGATTCCGGGGCCGGCGCATGGAACCAGCGCGGGTAGAAGTAGAAGGCCGCTCCGGCCGCGGCCGCCAGCAGCAAGATGGGCAAAATCCGTTTCATGGCCGGTTCCTTTCCTGCTTGACTCCTTCACACCCTGGCGCGCATCCACGCCCCGCGGTCAGGGCTGCGGCGAACTGC
>OCOJ01056890.1_pt1 | contig 11861 bp, 15 predicted proteins | sample 1539251 | NCBI WGS metagenome assembly OCOJ01 (sample SAMN01911457, study PRJEB22624) | soil metagenome | biome: Soil | place: Malaysia | collected 2012-04-30 | depth RA_metagenome m
GGGTGTCAGACTGCACGGTAAGGACGGGCTTGGACATGTGATGTATGGCTAGATTTTTCTCGAGCAAGGCGCCCACCTGTTCGACTATTCGGACAAAATCCCTTTCCGTCAATATCCCGATTATCTTTCCCTTTTCCATTATTACAATCGATCCAATATTGTGGCGTTGCATCTGAGTTGCGATTCTCCAGAGGCCGTCGTGTGGTCCACTGGTCACAACATTTTCAGTCATGATGTCAGCAGCTGTAAGTCCCGTGTGTTGCGGCATTTGCCGGACCTTCAAGAACGAAGTTTCATCATGCTCTTAATACGGGTTTTCGAGTTTCGCAGTTTGCTCAGACAATACGTTTTCCTTAAATCCGCAATATTTGAGCAACCGGTCCCATTAATGCTCTCAAATGAGAAGGTGCCATCGTCGAATTACGCTGAAAAACTTAGGCTAGGCTCGACTCTCTCTTCATCGAGTTCAACGAACCCGAGTTCCTTAACCTCACTTTGCAGTAATGTCTGTATGCGTCTTCGTTGCGTGTCCACGTAGGCTCGATGCAAACATCCCTATCAGGGTGATCACGGCCGCAACAAGAAACGCACGGCCGATGCCGCTCACAAAGCCCACTGCCTCTCCAGATGTAAGGGTCGTGTAGCCACCAGTGATTATGCCGGATACAACTTGGTACGGGATCGCCGTAGTGATTATGTATGCTACGAGACCGAGGCTTATCACACTACCCGTGTTGAAGACGGTTGCTCTTATTCCTGAGGCTACGCCACGTTGTTGGGGTGGAACAGAACCCATCACAGCACTGATGTTCGGTGACGAAAAAAGCCCTAGGCCTAGGCCAACCAAGATTAGAATGCCTTCAATTTGTATTAACGGTGTAGTAGCGCTTACAAGAAATGAAAGTGCAAGGTAGCCTACTGATCCCAGGGCCATTCCAAGAGTTGCCAACCCTCGTGTCCCATACTTATCCGAAAGTTTTCCGCTTATTGGGCCGATGCTCACGAAGGCCACATCTAATGGAATAAAGAGTAGTCCGGCAGTGAGCGCATCAAATCCGCGAATGAGTTCGAAGTATAGAATAATGATGAGGCTTAGAGAGCCAAAACCAAGAGAGTACAAGAATTGGCTAATGTTTCCTGCCGAGAAGAGTCGAATCTTAAACAGCCGCATATCCAGGAGTGGTTCAGAAACGCGGGGTTCGACGTAGAGGAACAGTGCAAATGTCATTATGCTGATTATGTACAGTACTGCTGCTCCGGAATTGTCAATTGCAGCCATTGTCTGTAAACTGATAACTAGCAGGAGCAATGTCAAAGAAGTCGTGAACAAAAAGAGGCCTGAATAATCAAAACCCGTGTGCTTTGCGGTCTGCGCGATTTCCTTGAGACGTAAATGAGCCCAGAGAGTACCGAAAAGTCCGATAGGAACGTTGAGTGTAAATATGCTCCGCCAGCCCACCGTGTCGATCAAAACACCGCCCACGGTCAATCCTAGAACCGCGCCAAGTGTGAACGCTATCTGGTTAACCCCAAGAGCAAAGCCTAGCTCCGCGGCGGGCGTCGCGTCGGTGATTAGTGCTGCGCTGTTGGTAATGAGCATGGCCGCGCCCACGCCTTGAATGATGCGGAAGATTATGAGTTGTTCTCCCGTTTGTGCAAAAACGCAGAGCCCCGAACCTACCGTGAAAATTGCAAAACCCAGATTGTAGATCTTTACTCGTCCGAAGATGTCAGTGAATCGACCGAGGAAGAGCAGTCCAATCGTTATCGCGATCTGATAGCCCTGAGTAACCCATAGCAATGTTTCGAGGTCGGTTCGAAGTGATTCAGCGATGGTAGGTAGGCCGATCAGGACGATGCGCGTGTCAAGGCCGGCCATGAAGATGCCGACTGTCGTAACTGAAAGGACAACCCAGCGATACTGCACGGTCTGGACACGAAGCTACGCCAAAACAATGTTCTCAAAGAAAAAGTCTTNCACAACTTCCAACACTCGAGTTAGAAGGACATATCTCGCAAGAATCGAAGTCAGCTGTCATGGGACAGGAAAAAAGCCATGGAATAACGCACGTAGGTTTGGAACTACCTACGCGTTCATAATGCGCCTATCTATCCCGTCGCAGTGCCAACTGTGACCTGTACTTCTTGATAACTTCCTGATCGGATTATACCCAAACGAATTGTCTGTCCCGGAAGGACGTTCCTAGCCAAATATGTTGAGAACGCATCGTAATTCACTATCCTGATTCCATTCACAGAAATTATAATGTCACCGCCAATAAGGTACTGTTGGCCGCTGATCGTTTCAATTTGTTGCCCGCCCCTTAGACCTGCTAGGTCTGCCGGTCCTCCGGAAACAGTCTTTTCTATTAACACGCCATAGGTCACATTTGCGCCCGTTGCTTGTGAGAGTTCATAATTCATGTCGACACCTTCAATGCCAATCGCAGGATGATTCAGATACGCGCCCGTGGTTATGATTGATGGGAGTTCCCGAAGAATGGTGTCCGATGGTATCGCGAAACCAACTCCTTGGGAACCACTTGCTGTAGCGGTCGTAATTCCCACAACTCTTCCGGCAGCGTTCAACAGTGGTCCTCCAGAATTTCCTGGATTTATGGGGGCACTGAACTGGATAACGTCAGAGACTGAGATTGCTTGTGTGGCAGATTGATACTGAATGCTGCGACCTAACTGGCTCACGATTCCATATGTGATGGAACCTGTAAGGCCAAACGGGCTACCGATCGCCATCACTACCTGTCCAACTCTAAGGGAAGATGATGAGGCGAATTCGAGCGGATGGAAGTCATTTTCCGATGCATGTGTTGTGATTACAGCAATGTCGCTGAGGGAGTCGGAACCTACTACTTTCGCTGGGTATGAGTTACCGTCCCAGAATGTTACGGTAGTGTTTACTGTGCTGTCAATCACGTGAAAATTAGTCACGATGTAATATGCGTTCGAATAGTCCACCACGAAACCGGACCCGAGCACGCTCGATGTTGTGGTTTGCGGTCCAAAAATTGTTTCAACGGAAGAGATCTGGGTGCTCTGAACGGTTACGACACTGCGATTTGAGCTATCATATATTGTAACCGGACTGAAACCGACGGAAGTGTCGCCGATAAGCGGGGCCTGGGATGACAGGACGTTTTNCGGGGCCTGAGATGACAGGACGTTTTCCAATTCGCCGTTCTGCGCTTGCAAATCGGAGTTAAGGCTTTGCAGCTTTGCGATTTGCGAGTTTTCCGATAAAACGACATAGTTCGAGTAAACCGTTAGCGATGCCAGGATCACGACCGAGATAATCAGGACGGCAGCAATCCTTTGGGAGATCATTTGCTTTGGTTTCAAGAGTTAACCATATCCATGGGCTATGAACTACGGCCCGTAGTTGAATCGATATTTACACATTACTCAACAATTAGACTAGACATCACTTCCCATATTTCGCTTAGAAGCTCCATTCGTTGACTTATCGGACGAGTAATGTAGCGGATCAGTCTCAAGCGGCTGACGCATGCAGAGCCTGTTGGAAATCTTCGATTATGTCTTCCGTCGCCTCTATCCCGACCGACATGCGGATGAGCCCGTCCGAGATTCCAAGCGCCTTTCGGTCTTCAGGTGACATTCCGGAGTGCGATGTCTTTGATGGTAGGGTTAGCAATGTTTCCACGCCACCCAAGCTGGGAGCTATTATTGGCAGTGTTGTGTGCTTCATGAATCGCTGTGCTTCGGCAGCTCCTCCTTTGAGTTCGAAGCTCAGCATGCCCCCGAAACCATCAAACAGTTCGCGTGCCCTTTCGTGCTGCGGGTGGGTGTCGAGGCCTGGATAGTTTACCTTCTGAATGGCTGAGTGGCCTTCTAGGAATTTTGCTATTTTGAGAGCGCTTTCATTTTGATACCTGACTCTAACTCCCAGCGTCTTGATTCCTCGGTGGAGCAGAAAGCAGGCGTGTGGGTCGAGTGATCCGCCTAAATGGTCAAGCTTATGCTTCACTCTATCCACCAACTCTGCGCGGCCTATGACGGCACCCGCGACAATATCAGAGTGGCCGTTCAGGTATTTTGTGCAGCTGTGGAGTGATAGGTCGAAGCCCCACTCCGACGGCCGGAAGTTGATTGGGCTCGCGAATGTGTTATCGATAAGCGTTACGAGGGAATGGGACTTTGCGAATTCGACAATTGCTTTGTGGTCGGCAACTTGCATAGTGGGGTTCGTTATTGTTTCCACATACACTGCCTTAGTACTCGGCTTCAGTTTCTTCGCCCAGGAACCTGGGTCGTTTGCATCAATGAATTCGTAGGATATCCCAAATGTGCGAAGGTCTCTTGTGACGAAGTCGTGTGTTCCCCCATAGAGGCAATCTTGGGCAAGCAAATGGTCTCCCGCGGAGAGAACGGATAGTAAGGTCGTGGAGATGGCTGCCATACCGCTCGCGGTAACTAATGAGGCTTCAGCGTTCTCCAGCGCAGTCAGTTTTTCATGGAGGGCTGTATGGTTTGGCGTATTGTTCAGCCGGATGTACTTAAGGTCGTGATAACTCGTTTCACCGGCATACTCGAACATGGCCGACTGAAAAATCGGCATACTAACAGAGCCCATGATTCGCGGTTCTGGTTCCCCAGCGTGAATGAGTTTCGTATCAATGCGTTTGAACTTCGTCAACTCGCCTAAACTTCCAAGTGCTATGGAACCGTCTGAACGGTTGTATAATAAGCCCTCAGTATGATGAGCGTCGTAAGGGCCTACGCCTGCGTCATAAAATCGACCTGTGGAGAGATAGGCCTGCTAGTTACAATCAATTCGCGTGCGGCGGCATTTTGGGATTTGATGAGTTTAGTCAAAACTACCTTTAGCGTTCGACCCAGTCGCTGAAGATGAATGTGTGCCGCGTTGAAGAGCATAACACACGCGAGGGCCTTCGTAATGCTGGCCTTGATTGCTTTTCTTATAGTGGCTAGCGTTTACACGTACAATTACATGGTGCCAAAGGATACGAAACTGATCGACCGCCCACTACCCTCGCCTCCTCTCGGAACTCAACCGGTCGGGGATAACGTGACGGTCATAGGGACGCTGCGGATTTTGCAGTTGGCCCCGTCATGCAGCCTATTGGTCACTCCCTGCGCAAATTCTGATACACAAGTTCTATACGTCGTAGTCAGAGGTCGCAACTACCGGCTGATTCTAACACCTGCCGTGGATCTGCCCGAGGTCCTTAGCGGTTCTCGTATCGTAGTTTCTGGATTATTCGTGACGCCGTCAGCGTTTGAAGTCGAACAATGGACGCCTACGCTTCATTTCGCCGGCGACATCTACGTCCAGGCCATATGGTATATCCGCCCATACTAGTATTAACAGACCACCAGTCTTAGCCCGTTAGACAAGTCCACCGGAACTTACGTACTACTGCCGTACCCATTGTCACAGTTTGTGGATGTGGCGTAAGTGAGTTTGCTGAGTGTGGTAGTGGACCTGCTCGTTTTGTTCGCGCTTGTGGGTTTGGTTGCATTGGTCGTCAAGTTACGAGAGGTTGGAGGGTTCAGGCTCAATCTTTTCCTTCTAGTGATCCTAGGGATCTTGCTGGTGTCGCTCTTCTCCCTGGGGAAGATAATTGCGGTAATGTTCGGAGTCATAGTCCTCCTCTCTCTACTCATCAGCCTGCTGCTTACTCGACGTGGTTAACACGCCCCGCAAGGGCGCGCTTGGGTAGGGTAAATTAGAACATTGAGGTTATTTAGTGAGCATTCATGTTTGGTTATTGGAATTAGGAGCTTGTTCGGAGGGCTATCCTAGTGGGATACATTTCACGCGTTGCTGCGGTGCTTCTGTGGATTCTGGGATTGATCATTACGAGCACAGTCGTTTACTTGATCTACTCAGCCGCGACTCCTTATCTCGCTTCTTTCAACGCCGGAGTCCTTGCCATACTGCTCATACTGGCGTGGATTGCCATTCTGGCGTATTGGGCTTCCGTTCTTTCACACGGGGTTTCAGGTCGGTAACCTTACGTAGCCAGAGTGACGCGTCGCACAGGCCCTGGCAAACGGAGAGTACCGAGGATGAGTCAAGATGGCGGTCGCATCGCAGTAATCGCTGACAAGTATCTTGCACTCGGATTCAGGATGGCTGGAGTTATTCCATTTCCCGTTCGGGATTCCAAGGAAGCGGCCAGGGTCCTCGAGGAAATCGTCGCTGAGGGTAAATATGCGGTTATAATCCTCACTGAAAATTTGTCAATTGCGCTAAAGACGCAAAGGGAAGCAATCCTAGCAAGAGAGAGGCAACGGCCCGTGATAGCGGTTGTTCCCGATTTTGGTGGACCGAGAGGAGAGAGACTCCGGGAACTCCGTTCTCTCGTTACACAGTCGGTTGGAGCGGAATTGAAGTTCGAGGGTTGAATCTGCACATGTCGACGGACATTAAGGAACTCCGGGACCTTATAGAACGAGAAAGAGCTGCCGAGGAGAAGGTCAGAAAGGCAAAGGAGGACGCGCAGGCCATATTGAAACAAGCTCGTGAGCACGTAGAATTGACCTTGAGGGCGATTGAATCTGACCCCAGTTGGGAAAACATCCGGCGAGTGCGAAACGATGACATTGTCCGAAAGAAGGCAGAGATAGAAGAAGAATACAAGCGAAATGTCTCAACATTGGAAAAGGTCGCTCACATGAATTATGACAAGGCCATCGCGCGCCTAGTAGAAGAGACACTGAGAGGGAAACTTTGAGCATTCAAGCGCTGCAGAATGAGATCGACGGCAAGGCCGATGAGGAAGTTTCACGAATCCTTGAAACTGCCAGACGGGAAGCCCAGAAAATAGTCGCTGAAGGAAATCAGAAAGCTGCGGGCCTTAGAGAGGAACGGGCTAGGGTTCTCGAGAGGGAACTAGATGCGCGAGAGAAAGCTGAGCTAGCCGTTGCAAGAATGGACGTAAAGGGGAAGCTTCTTCGAGTACAATCGGAATGGGCCAATCGGGTTTTCGAAGAGGCTGAGAAGCGAATTGGGGATGTTGCGGAGAAGAGCNAGCGGACGAGAGTACCAAGAGCTTCTTAGCAACCTGATACTTGCGGGAATCAGCGCGATGAATGGCAACCAATTCATTGTCGAAATAAAGCCGCGAGACAAGGAAGTGGTTAGTAGCATTCTAGGAACCCTCGCGGAAAAAGCTGGTAAGAACAAGGGCGAAAGAGTCACTCTCCAAATTCGAACCCTGCAAGCAAAAACCCTCGGCGGAGTAATAGTCTCCACACAAGACGGGGTTCAGTCTTTCAACAACACTCTTGAAGNCGCGGCTGTCCGCCGCGTCACAGAAACTGGAAGGAACGATCCGTAAGCTCCTCTTTGGAGGCGACAAAGCAGTTGAGTGAATTGAGTCGGCAAGGCCAGATAAGGTGGATTAGCGGCGCAGTCATCGTCGCCACTGGAATCTCAGACATCGAGATGGGTGAGATAGTTGAAGTTGGAAACGAGCACCTAGCCGGGGAGGTCATTGGGGTTGGCGTTGGTGAATTCACAGTTCAAGTCTACGAAGTAACAACCGGACTTCGTCCTGGGGAGATGGTGAATGGAACTGGTAAGCGGCTAGTGGCCGAGCTTGGCCCTGGGCTTCTCGATAGTATNACTTGATGGAATTGGGAGGCCGCTGGAAACAATCAGGAATTTGAAGGGGCCATTCATCGGAAGGGGTGTTCGGGTAAACACTCTTTCTAGGGAGAAGAAATGGCACTTCAAACCTGAAGTGAAGAAGGGCGACAAGATTGGCGGAGGGACTGTTCTCGGTTTGGTTCAGGAAACCCCTGCGGTCGTTCATAGAATAATGCTTCCGCCGGGCACTGCGGGCAAGGTCCTCTCGCTAGATGAGGGTGACTATACGGTAGATGAACCGATTGGGCGACTCGAAACTGCAGATAGAACCTTAGTCGACGTTAGATTGATGCAGGAGTGGCCGATCAGGATTCCAAGACCATTTAGGCCAGGCGAACGAATTCCCCTTGAGGAACCGCTTGTAACCGGGCAGAGGGTGATAGACACATTCTTCCCGCTTCCCAAGGGTGGGACCGCCAGCATCCCAGGCGGATTTGGAACAGGAAAGACCGTGATGTTGCATTCGCTCGCTAAATGGAGTGATNCCAGGGGGATTTGGAACAGGAAAGACCGTGATGTTGCATTCGCTCGCTAAATGGAGTGATTCTAAGGTTATCGTGTACATCGGGTGCGGGGAAAGAGGGAATGAGATATGTGAAGTGCTGACTGATTTTCCGGAACTTACCGACCCGAGGACTGGCCGGCCCCTTATGGAGAGAACGATACTCATTGCTAACACAAGCAACATGCCCGTTGCTGCTAGAGAAGCCAGCATTTACCTTGGGGTAACTATTGCCGAGTACTACCGTGACCAAGGTTACGACGTTGCAATAATGGCCGATTCAACCTCTAGGTGGGCTGAAGCCCTGCGTGAGATTTCAGGCCGATTGGAAGAAATGCCCGCAGAGGGCGGGTACCCAGCATATCTCCCGGATAGAATAGCGGAGTTCTACGAAAGAGCGGGGAAAGTAGTAGCTCTGGGCGAACCGAAAAGAACCGGTTCGGTATCCATCATTGGAGCCGTTTCCCCGCCGGGCGGAGACTTCAATGAACCAGTCACCATCCATACTCTAAGATTCACAGGGGTGTTCTGGGCACTAGACCGAGACCTTGCCTATAGCCGGCACTTTCCAGCCATACATTGGCTGAAGAGTTACAGCCTGTACGTAGATAGGCTGTCAGGAGCTTGGGCTGAAAGCTTCAGTAATTACTCAGAAAAGATCGCATCGTACTGGAAAGGGAGGCTCGGCGGGAATTTCGAAGAATTACGGAGCAAAGCCTTGAAAATACTCGGCGAGTCCTCCGAGATCGAATCCATTGCTAGAATAATGGGAGAACGTTCCCTGCCTGACGATCAGAGATTAATGCTTCTCTCAGCTGAGTTGATAAAAGAAGCTTTTCTCCGACAGTTCGCGTATCACGAGGTCGACGCTTTCTGCGACATGGAGAAGCAGGTGGCCATGCTCCAGATGCTAATAGATTTCTACGAAAGAGCCAGCATCCTCGTACGGAAAGGGGTGCCCGCGGAGAAGATCAAGGAGCTACCCTACATCAAGAGAATGGAGAGAGCAAAAGAAGAAAAGACCGGTATAGAAGGAGTCGCAAAACTCACCTCTGAAGTCCAAGAAGCACTCGGCAAAATCGCACGCGAGTACGAGTTGGAGACCTAGGAGTTCGCTATTATGCTTGGAAAAATCTACGGACTAATCCACAGTGGCCTCAGCGAAATCAAAGGGTCCCTGATAATGGTTGACCATGTAGAGGGCGTCGGCTACGATGAATTGGTCAAGGTTCGAGCTCCAGACGGGATCGACAGAATGGGCAGGGTTCTCGAGGTTGGCAGAGGTAAGGCGGTCATTCAGGTCTTCGGAGGAGAAATGGGGCTTCAATCCAATTCCATCCTAAGCTTCTCTGGGTCGGCATTCAAAATTCCTTTGTCCAACGAGCTTCTCGCGAGGGTATTCAACGGGGTCTTTGAGCCGGTGGACCGTCTTCCTCCAATCGTCTCCGACGAGTCGCGTGACATCAACGGCGCTCCAATAAATCCCACGGCTCGAGTCTACCCTAACAATTTCATTCAAACCGGCATATCCGCGATAGATGGAATGCTATCCGTCGTGAGAGGCCAGAAGCTTCCAATATTCTCTGAAAGCGGTCTCCCCCACAACAAGCTGATTGCGCAAATCGCACGCCAAGCAACTGTCCTAGGAGAAAAGGAAGAGTTTGCGCTGGTGTTCTCTGCTATGGGACTCCGGCACGACGAGGCAGAGTATTTCATAGATGAGTTCAGAAAGTCTGGGGCGCTCGAACGATCTGTGGTCATACTAAACCTGGCAGACGACCCAGCAATCGAGAGGCTCTTCACCCCGCGAATTGCATTGACTGTCGCCGAGTACATGGCTTACGATCTCGGAATGCACGTTCTGGTAATCCTCAGCGACATGACGAACTACGCCGAAGTTCTAAGGGAATTGAGCGCCGCTAGGGAGGAAGTCCCTAGTAGAAAGGGTTACCCTGGATACCTGTACAGTGACTTGGCTTCAATATACGAAAGGGCCGGAGTCATCGAAGGCTCGCGCGGTTCCCTAACTCAGATGCCGATATTGACGATGCCCGGAGGAGATATCCAACATCCCATCCCTGACTTGACCGGGTACATAACGGAAGGCCAAATCTTTCTGGACCGCGAAATGTTCATGAAAGGAATCTATCCACCGATAAACGTGCTCCCATGCCTAAGCAGACTGATGAGGAAAGGAATAGGGAAGGGTAAGACGAGGGAGGATCACGGGGACGTGGCCGACCAACTGTACGGCGCGTACGCAAGGGGAAGGCAGGCCCGCGACCTAGCTAGAATTGTTGGAAACGTGGGGTTGAGTGAAGAAGAGAGGCTTTACCTAGAGTTCGCCGACGAGTTCGAGACACGGTTGGTAAGGCAGNTTAGCTAGGATTGTTGGGAACGTTGGGTTGAGTGAAGAAGAGAGGCTTTACCTAGAGTTCGCCGACGAGTTCGAGACGCGGTTGGTTAGGCAGGGGGAGTTCGAGAATAGGACAATTGAACAAACCCTTGGCATAGCCTGGTCCCTTCTAGGAATATTACCAGAAGATGCCTTGACGCGTATTCACGAGGAATACATTCAGAAGTACCGCCCAAAACAAGTAGTAAACGAGAAACAGGCGCCTAAGTGACAATGAGCGTCGGAAGGGTCGCTGTAACAAGAGGGGTTCTCCTTAGGCTGCGGGAACAGCTTGAGTTCACTAAGCGGGGCAAAGAACTGCTCGAGATGAAGCGGGACAACTTGGCTGCGGAAACAAATCGACTCTTAGCTGAAATTAACGCGAGACATGAATTCGAACAGCGCCTCATGGAAGCCTATTCGACGTTGAGAACCGCATGCATGACGCTTGGCTATTCACGTCTTCAATCGCAAGCATCCACGGTCGCCCCCANGGTCTCCCCCATGGAGGCCAAAGTGAGGCTGCGCAGCGTTATGGGAGTCTTGGTGCCTGAAATCGTGCGGGGAAAAGAATCGACATTTGACTCGATAACAGAACCCTCTGCGTACGCAGCTGCGCAGCAACTGACTGAGGCTCTAGGAAGACTGCTGACCATAGCAGAAGCTGAGGCAAAGATCGAAAGCATCGCTCAAGAATTGATGTTGACTAACCGAAAGGTCAACGCCTTGGAAAGAGTAATCTTGCCGGGGCTGATGGAAACACTTCGATACATAGAGGGTAGGCTTGAAGAAGAAACGCTCGAAGAATTCTTCAGAGCCAAACGTGTGAAAGCAGTAATCAGAGGAACAAAATAGATGGGACGAGGAGCCAGCGTTTACCTCGTTACCAGAACACACGGCTTACGAACCCATCTCATAACGCGACGAGACATGCAAAATCTCGCTAGGGCCAAAAACATCCGAGACGTATCGGACAGCCTGCTCAAAACAGACTACGCCAACGAACTTGGCCAGTTACCTACACCTGAACAGGACGCTGCGACATTAGAGAACGTGGTTCTAAAGAAACTAGTAGACCGTTTCTTTTTTGTACGCCGCTCAGCCCAAGGAAAGATGCAAGATATACTGACTAGGTATTGTGCGAGATTCGAAGTTGAAAACATAAAACGCGTAATTCGAGCGAAACATAGCGGCCAAACCGTGGAGGACTCAAACCTCATTCCTTTGGAAAGAGAACAGACACTCGTGAATTTTCCCGCACTCTTGAAGGCGAAGGATGCGGATGAGGTTAGCTCGCTTCTCCGCGACAC
>OCOJ01034844.1_pt7 | contig 11848 bp, 12 predicted proteins | sample 1539251 | NCBI WGS metagenome assembly OCOJ01 (sample SAMN01911457, study PRJEB22624) | soil metagenome | biome: Soil | place: Malaysia | collected 2012-04-30 | depth RA_metagenome m
CAGACCAGTCTACTGTAGAGACTGTTTCCAGAAGCACCGAAGCTATTAGGCAAACAGCCTAGAACGGTGTTGACTGAAATTTCTCTTTTTTCCATTTATTCGCGGATGGGGTGTCCTCGAACTTCTGCTCGCAGCCACACTGCTACATCAGCCGACTCATGCTTGCCGGATTCGGGAGTAGGCGCGGCGCTTCTTGCTCAATGTTAGACCGCCTGGCAGGGGCCCACTGATGAAGAGAATAAGAAACATATGTCTAGAATACCGGTGCGTCAAATGCTGTTCGAATACGAAGATGTTGCTGAGCAGTTCAGACATTCATCGGATAAGGGGCCTAGGGTTCTCTGAAAATTTCTTCATTGTCAAGAAGAATGGAAACCGGCAACTCAAGAACCTGTCAGGGAGATGTGTCTTTCATAACGGTCAGGGATGCACCATCTACAATGATCGACCTGAAGGTTGTCGGCTGTACCCAGCCATTTTCATTGATGACACGGGAGAAACAGATCTCGATTCATACTGCCCACATCACGGAAAGTTTCGATTGACGCCAAGTATTTCACGTGGAGTCATTAAGCTCGTCCGAAAATTGGATCTGGAGACGAAGCGACGACTCAGACCCGAGAAACGCTGAACGCCGTAGCATCAAGCCTCTTCGTTGTGTGGTGTACCTAGTGCGCACACATTTGGGCTGCTAATCTAACGGCCCATTTTGTGACGCGTCAAGAGATACACACTGCGACTTTCGCGTGCATGATGGTCGTTAAATGAAAGTATTCCTAGGCCACGTTGCTTCACGGCAAAACGGAACAGTCGCACGGTCCTCTCCGCCAGTTGTGTTCATTCATATGTCGTATCCTGTGCACGCATGCTTACTGTTTCATGCTTTCGGGTTTAGTGTTTCGTGTCTTTCCACGTGTTTCGCTTGCGATTATTACTTAATCTCACCTGAATGTTGTTATGCGATGAAAAATGATAAGTAAACTATTCTCATTTGCGATTCCTGTATTCTTAATTGCAGTCATCTTCACTCCTAACTTCGCCTCACACACAGTCACCGCTACGCCAATACAGCATGTGGTTGTGCTTTTCCAAGAGAACGAGTCGTTTGACCACTACTTTGGCACTTACCCTAACGCTACGAACCCTGCGGGCGAACCCCGCTTCGCGGCCGCCCCTGACACTCCGACCGTCAACGGTTTGACTAGCGAGCTTCTAAACCATAACCCCAACCGGCCTAGTCTTCTTATCTTCAGTATTCTACGGATACAGCGGCTAGCGAGAGTCTCCGACCCTAATCACTGAGCCATCTTGCGGTCTCAGCGGCAAGTTCTCCTGTGAAGTACTAAGGTTATACGATTATGCTCACAAATGCATGAGGTCGATTCGAATCTTGGTAGCGGACGAAAAATTACAGCTTAACGAAACAGACGTAGCAGTCGTAGACTTTACGTTACCCTTTCCCGGGTAGCGTAAAGTTCAGCATCCTGAATTAGAGCTTGGAAACTAGGATTCTAAAAATTTCTACTAAGAAGTTGTAGATGGTTTGTATCTCGCTAGGAATTTGCATTTTTCTTTTCGCTCCTAATAACGCATCACAGCATGCCGTAAGTAATAAGGCTTCGATAGCACAGTAACCCAAGCTTTTCTTTCTTGGACTTATGTGCGTCGATTGGTGCGCGCACACACAATCCGTATCATGACTATCTCCTGCTGGACAGGGGAAACACGTGCATCACGGAAGACACTGAGATGACAGTGAGCTTGTTTTAAGCTCAACCATTCAACTCAGAAAGAAACCGATGAATGATAATGAGAAGTTCTTCGGGAAAACGGACGACTGCTAAAGAGAGAGAACTGACAGAAAGAGTTAGGGAGTTGGAGGAGGCCCTTGCCGCTTCCGTGCCAAAAGCCAAGTTCGAAACAGTCACGTCGAGTTTGCAATTGGAGATCAGCGATCTTAAGACCCGTTTGTCTACCGCGGAAGTTCACGCGCCTCGGACCGATTCGCCAGAACCCCGTGCGATCGGGCAATTGAATGAAGATGGGTTTGAGGAGCAAGGAGGAGAGGGCCTGAGAGCGGAGATGAACCAAGCGGAATCTTCCACAGAAGACTCTGAGACGGAAAACTCTGAAGAGCCCGAGGCTGATGAGAAGACTGAAGATACCGAGAAACCCGAATCGCAAGTCACAGACCAATCGGAAAGCGCTTGCTAGGCATCCTCTCTCCTTTTCACAGAATCGCATTGCGGGAACCGTGATGCGTGAGCCTGGACGATGAGTGCTCTAGCAGCTTGTCCATTTTGCGGCCACATGAACCGATATCATTGCCTTAGGCAGGGAGACATCCATTGTGATCTCTGCGTTGGAAACTGCGCGCCGAAGTAGAATGCAGGAGACATGACCAACGACTCTGCCTCAAAGAGTTCAGTTCATCGTCATTGTATCAGTATTCGTAGTGTGGTCAATCTTAGCATGGTTGTTGCACTGAGAGCCCCTACAGAGTGAAAAAGCCGGGAGAGACATGATAGTTCAGCTGGAGAAACTTCGACGTGTGGAAATACCACCGTTTGATGTCTCTACTTGGGCGTGCAGTCTTTGTGGTAACTCTTCTTCGTTAAGAAACCCTTCCTAATCTCTTGCCCTGCGGGGACATCCTTCCCGCACTTTGCACAGTTAACCGTCGTAATCACCTCGAGAGTGCCGACATCGCCCAGAGGTACTAAATGGTTCTGACAATGACATACGATGTGTACCATGCGTCATGTGCAGGTAGAGATGGTTCGAGTGGCTCCGAGGTTTCGCGGCTCCAGAAGCATACAATGAGCACTTGTTGGAAGTATCAGGTGCCTGCATGATGGTGGATGTTAAAGTTGAGAGGATTGCGAGGCGAGATCAACCCCAAACCCTTGAATCCACAAAACGAAAGTAAACAGCTCAAAGCTCTGAACAAGACCGACACGTTAGTCCAAAATGCAAGCAAACCTGACTTGTGACCAATTTGACTCTTGTTACCGATACATGGAATGTATAGGAACAGAAGGTCTATTCTCAGCACCTGTCAAGAAAGGCTAGATGCCTGTGACGGTCATGAGCTTGCGAAGTAGTATTCCCTATAGGGCTTCGTGCGATTGGTGTGGCGATTATGCGTCGTGTGTAGAACTATGCGGCGATTTTTGGGTCTGCGAAACATGCTACGAATTCAAACTGGACATCGCGAAGTAACAATGCGGAATTAGTTGCCAACCGAAAAGTGACAAACCTTCAAACCAACCACCAAGGTAACATTACCTAGCTACGACCAAGGCACCAAATGAAATTTGACAGGTTGCGTTACGAAACTAGGACTTGAGAGACCAAGTAAGAAGTGTTCATCCCGTTCGCTTTCATGTTACACACTACACGATATCTGACCTACCCAGCACCAGACCTACACGCGGACATTCACGCAGACGATGTCGGTTGGATGAGTTCACATTCTGCGCCAAGTACGGCGTGACACCACTTGAAGCGGAGATCATCGCTGGCATCCTAAGTTTCTATCCCGACTCTTCCATTCGGGGTCAGCGTTTCCAATTCATCGTAAGGACTGANATCATAATTGCCTACACGCGACGCTGACGAAAAAGTAGAGATCACTTGCAGTTGCTATAGGAACGACGCAAGATGTGAAATTTGATTCCGCGGTTGCCAGCTGTGCGGATGACACGAAAGACTATGTAAGAAGCCCCAGTGGATTGGGCGTTCGTAGCGATGAGTCGCGGACGGTGTGAGTTCATGGAGTTGTGGTTCGTTTTTGCTGTGATGACCGTGTTTCTATGGGGCTTCGCCAACGTATTTGCCAAGGTAAGCACCCAGAAGCTCGGAGTGGCGCGCGTAGCTGGCCTCGTAGTGGTCATCGAGGGCATCGCGTACTCTGCAGCCTTTTTCTCTTGGCATAACAACACGGCTATCGACCTAGGATACGGTGCGCTTGCAGCTGTTTCATCATTCGCCGGTATAGCTGCTTACCTCTGCTTCTTCGAATCGGTGGTGGACGGTCAGGTCGCTATCGTGGGGACCATATCAGCTGCGTACCCTAGCTTGACCGTTATCGGCGCACTTGCAATCCTATCCGAGTCCTTGACGGCTGCACAATTGGTTGGGGTTGCCGCTATAATCGTCGGCGTTCTAACCTTATCGTACGAACGGAACCCACATTCACATTACTCGACCCCAAGAAGATCCTTATTCTTCGCGCTGTTGGCGTTCGCGCTTTGGGGTTTCTGGAGTCTGACCGCAAAAATTGCGGTCGGCAGGATAGGCGCGGGGAATGTGTTCGGCTTCTACGCTTTCTCAGCAGTCACCGTGCCGTTGGTTTATGTGTGGTTTCGAAGAACTAGACACGGGCCTTCGAATGTTGAGGCATCATCGTTGGTCTCTTGGGTTTTCGGAGCGGCTGGNGCTCGGGCTTAACGTGTGTGGCACGTTGGCGTTCACGTTTGCGTTGAGCGCGGGGCTGGCGTCGCTTGTGGTCCCAATATCCAGCGCCTATCCACTTGTCACCGTTATGGCGGCCTTGCTACTACTCGGTGAGAAGTTGAATCGACTTCAACTGAGCGCCCTCGCCTGCGTGATCACAGGCCTACTCGTAATTGCGATTGTAGGATAAACTGCTACCAACGAAACCACTGATGTACTGACCCCAAAACAGAAGCGCCACAGACCGGGAACTACCAACGAACAGTTTTTCGTCATCTTATCCCTTGGAGCCACTTATCACGCAACACAAAAAGCCTGCAAACCCCTACTCAGTTGTGTGTGATTGTTGCCGAAGATCCCGTTAATCGATGATTTGACTGAGAGTCCTGTTCCGCCGGGTTCGAATCTCTTGGTTGAATTTGATCCGGCTTCGCAGTGGTATAATTCCTGTCTCACGATGGCGGCGGGTTGGGCTAAACAGGGCGGGAATGTTGGTTACAACGGGTTCGTTCAACCGCCCGATGGTGTTCGTACGCAGCTCGCGAGGTTAGGGTTGAATATGGATGAGTTGGAGCGGAGCGATCGATTGCGTATGTACGACTGGTACACGCCTACTTTAGGGCGGAGGTCGAAGGAGAGGTATGGGATCGATTCGCTAAGGGTAGCCGACCAGAGTATAGAATTCCGGCTCACGGAAGATGACCTGAAGGGACCCGCGGAGTCTGAATGGTTTGAATCGATCAGGCTTGCTGACAACTTCTCAACCCTAGCCAGGTTCAACGAAGAAAAGGCATGGGTGGAATTCATGCTCACCAGAGTGATCCCAATCGGACCGGTGAAGAAGTCTACCCTAATCTTCGGCATAATGAAAGGAGTCCACAGCGAATGGGCATACAGACAGTTGGAGGGCTCCGTGGACGGGATCATAGAATTCAAAGTCAGCGAAGTCGCCGGCACGCTCAGAGACGTGGTTCAAATCAGGACCATGAGAAACGCCCACTACGACCGACAAATGACGGAGCTAAAGGTCCAAGGAAACTTCGAAGTCGCTCTGAACAGGTAGGACCTACAACGCCTTGCTCCGAGAGAAACAACTCAAGATCAGTAACGAGAAGACTTGCTCTTGCCCTAACAATCACCTGAACTGCCTCGATGCTAAGAGCTGGATAAAGTCACAGCTCGGAGTATGGCAAGTCTACTACGAAGGCCGAGACATCCGCGACAAAGACGTCCACCCGGCCGTTATGCCGCTAAGCCTCGCAAAGCGAGCCATCGAACTTTTCACCCATCGCGGTGAACTCGTGCTTGACCCGTTCGCAGGCATAGGCACAACGCTTCTAGCCGCGAGAGATTCGGGCAGGAACTCGGTTGGCTTCGACATCAATGAACAGTATTGCAAACTTTCAACAGACCGCCTAGCACAAGCCAAACCCTCTGGCCCAACCAAGCAACTGCTTGTGTGCGATGACGCGGGCAACATTTCCAACTACTTGGACGTCGAGAGCGTAAAACTGATCTTTACCTCTCCACCGTACGCGAACCTACTGAACCGAAAGCGATTAAACAAGAGTAGAAGAAGCGATCAACGTCAGAACAGCCAGTATCTGCGAGTGGAGCAATACAGCCAAGACAAGCGCGACCTCGGAACCATGCAAATCGAAGAATACGCTCAAAGGCTTAGGGAGATTTACGAGAAACTGCTGCCGATACTCAAACCTCGCGGCCACAATGTGATCAATGTGCCGGACATGTGGTGGAGCAACGGAAACTCCGGCGTCCGTATCCCAATCCACATCCATGTCTACCACGCCATGCTAGAAGCGGGCTACGAGCTTCGCAACACAATGATCTGGGACCGAACGAACATCGTTAACAGAATAGGTATCTTCGGCTGGCCCTCCAACTACATAACCATGGGGACAACGTTCGAGTATTTGTTGGATTTCTGGAAGCCAGACAATTAGAGTGTCGTACCTCAAGAGTCGTGGAACATGCCGGCGACTATCAACTCGTCATTGATTTCGGCAGTTTGTCTTGTTATATCAAAACTCTAGATAACCTGCGGTCAGGCAGTTAGGGCTTGTAGTGTGACGTTAGTGTCGATCAAGCGTTCGCTGAGCATCCTAATAATGAATTTGTGAAAAGCGGAAGCCATTTCAGGCGCATTGCTTTCCATTTCTTTCAACTTGGTCGCTGAGAGAAAGAAGAGCGTGCAGGGTCCATCGGCGACAACCGACGCAGTAGCATCCCGCTCTAGATAGAATCCCAATTCACCCACGACAGTACCGGTTTGCATCGTTCGAAGTCGAGTAATCGAGCCATCTTGATCTTTCAATTCAACCGTTACTTGTCCTTTCTCGATGAAATAGAGGCCGCCCGGATTACTTCCCTGAGTAATGATGCGTTCACCTTTCTCGACTGTTCTCTCCTCAAAGTAGCTCAGTAGATTCATTCCGCTGGAACGAGGTAAAGCTCTCTCCAATTGTTTCATCAAACTAGGTTGCATCGGACTCGTGTTAACGCCCTCAAAGCCTCCGATTATCTGGTCTTCACACCATTCGACGCCGTGGTCCAAGTCTGGGAAGACTCGCAAAGAGTTGGTGTGCTCGGTCACTATTTCCTTCATTTCATTCTGCAGTTTAGGCGAGAGGTTGGTAATCCCTGCGATGATTCCTTGGGCTTTGATTAGTTGCGTGATCCTTCTAAATCCCAATAGAGCGGTCGAATCAACTCCGTTTACTAATCGAAAATCCAGTAACAGGAATCGTAGTGGTTGCAAGCTATGATCGTTAATTCGCTTACGCACCATGTCGAGTAGTCTCTGTGCTGTGCCAAAGAAGATGAATCCTTGCAGTTCCAGAATATACAGGCCGTCGCCCCTTTCGCGTAGTAATTCTGTGTGTTGGAGCGGCCTGTTGACGTTGCTATGGAAATTATTGCCGTTGAGAATGTGTCTTACCACATTGATTCGGCTATAATCCACGACGAACAAGATAACACCCAAAACGACACCCAAGCCAACTCCTTCTAAAATGCCGACCACGTTGATGGCGATCATGATCACCACAATCACGAGGTACTCTTGGACGGATATTTTGGACCAAGTATCGTATGCCCATCTGGTCACCATGCTCAGGCCGAGGAAGAGGAGCAAACCGCTAAGAACGACGGTTGGAAAATATGAGAGCAACCGGCCTCCAAAAAGCAAAACGATGCCGCATACTAGTGCAAGGACAAGGCCAATCGATTTGCTTCTGGCCCCCATTTTATGGATCAATACCGACTGGCTGACAGAATGATACCCCACCATGCCCCCTATCAGTCCCGAGACAATATTCGCGAATCCAGCGGCTTTCAGGTCCTGATTCAAATCGACATCCTGACCGGTTTCCAGTTCTATACCGGTTGCGTTCAGTAGAATGGCTACGGTACTTGCGACCGCGATGAAAACGAGACCGGCCGCTTGCTGACCGATGATGTACCANGTTTGTTTGACCCAGGAGGGATAGGCTCGGTAGCTGCAGAAGGCTCTGCAAGTTGACAGTTGATCCCCCCAAAAGCCAGCCTTGCTCCGCCGCATTCGCGATTGAGGTGTTTGTCGCACCCAAAACGATGTAGAACCCAATTATGCCAGCTATCAAGAAGCCCGGAATAACCAATGCATGATCTCGGCGTCTGATGGTCATCAGCAATAGAACGGCGAATAACAATGCAGGCAGCAGTTTGGTCCAAAGAGCAATCTGATTCACGTGATACAACAGAAAGAACCCGTTAACCTGCTCACCCATGAGAAGCGAGACTGCGCCGAATATCAGCAATAGCCCTGTCCCGGCCAGAAAACCACCGATAACGGCATACGGAATGAAGCGGATTAAGTTCCCAAGCCTAAGCCGTCCGAGAGAGAGAAACAGGGCCCCAGTTAGTAGGGAAGATAGCGCGATTGCAACTACAACGGTGATGAACTTCTCCTCAAGTGTTGCTGAAGCGGGCATTTGGCTGACTATAGCCGCCGAGACGCTTGCTAGAATGGCGACGGCGCTGTCCTGAAGACGAGCGACTGTTCCTCGCATGGAACTGAATTCGGCCGTCAGTATGCCAATCACTATTGAAGCTACAAGCATCAGGCCAATTCCCTTCGAGAGGGATCCCGCCAAACTGCCGGAGAAAATCAACGCGGCAAACGCTGTCGAAATACTCACGGCCATAACGCCTACGATTAGCCCCCCACCAACGTCAAGCAACAGACGTCTCAGACGGGTTCCATCCAACACGCTACGACTCGACGTGAGTGCGGGTTCTGAAGCGTCATTTTTCTTCATTAGGTTCTCGCTTCCGTCTCGATTCTTGTGGCTAGGAGCTCATAGTGACTCGCTAGAAACAAATCGCGCAGCTAGGCACTCTGTCGTAATCGAACCATTTCCAGAAGACCGCACGCGAACAAGCCTAGGCTAGACTACGATCAGTTATTCTGTTAGTCAGTCAGCCGTTCGTTCGTATTTCGCAGCCGTTGGCTAAGCTCCTGAAGCATCTTCAATCCTATCTTTGGATTCGCGAAGAGTAATGTCTTGAAGGCATTCGCTGAAAGGACTAGGACTCGTGATGGTTCAACCGTAACTACATCGGCCGACCGAGGTTGATTACTGAATATCGCCATCTCTCCGAAGAATTGCCCAGGACCAAGTTTGGAAAGCGTTTCTGTGCCAGATCTTACTTCTACTGCACCGTCAAGGAGGAGGTAGAATCCGTCGCCCGGCTCTCCCTTCTTCACGATGGTCTGTCCGGTCTCTACTTTGCGTTCTTCAGAATACTTGGNTTCAGAATACTTGGCAACTAAGCCCAAATCTTGACTAGTTAGACCGGACCAGAGCGGCGTTTTCTGAAGCATCTCGACAATACCGTCGGTCATTGTTTTTCAAACCTTATACCAGCGAAAAACCGTTTCTATGATATTATTGTGATTCATGGTACTCATGCGATTGCACGGTACTCATTGACCGAGTATCTGCGCGTTCAAGTTTGAGAGCTTCGGAGATCTTCTACAAAACGACGCAGCGGGGAGCATCTCTCCGCGTCCGATCAAATCGAATTCTACCACTCATGAATTGAATCTACTTTCCGACCTTTCTGATTATCACGTCGCCATTACTGGTTGAGAATTCAATCTCGTCTCCTTCACGCGCACGAAGGAGGTCAGCCACTTCTGGAGGAATCGTCACTCGTAAGCTACCTCCGATTCTGGCAATTGCCTTCTCGGATCCTGACGTAGGGTAGACAATCTTCCCTCGATCGCTCATACCAAGCGTGAGCTTAGTTTTGAGTGAGGAAGCTGTGGCTGTCGTGAGACCTGACTGCACATATTTTTGGCGGGGAAAGAAGAGCCCTCCCCATAACATCAAACCGAGACCGACAAAAGTCAGAATAGTTGATGTGAACGCAATGGCTAGGATCAGGGCCACTGACCCGATGCCTAGAAATACGTAACTGATCCGCTCAACCCCCATTCTTCGTTCGGTCGGCACTTGAATTTGCTGAGCAATGCTGACCGGTGTGAGCTCGATTTGTGTCTTCAACTCCATAGGTGAATCAGCATCTTCTGTAAGACGATCTCTGAGTGTTTTCCCTGGTGAAACGTTGTATACTTCTACCGGGTGTTGCACGTTCTTGAGATTCTTCGGCCCAAGAGAGCTGATTGCGTAATCCGTCTTGTTCAAGATCTGATCGTAGACTTGGCGGGATATGCAGATTTCACCCGGTTGAGCTAGTGGTTCTATGCGCGCGGCGATATTGACCACGTCACCGAAAACGTCGCCTGCACGATGTATTACCTCTCCCTCATGAATGCCGATGTGCAACTGCGTCTCGTGTCCGGCCAGCGTCTGATGTTGCAGTTTTCTTTGGATTTCAACCGCGCAGTTAACCGCACTAAGTGCGTCTGTAAATTCTACAAGAAAGGCGTCTCCGATCGTCTTGATCTCTAACCCGCCGTATTTTTCGAAGACTGGGCGGAGTACTTTCTTTTGCGCCGCTAGGACTCTAAGTGCGAGTGCTTCGTCCTTCCCCGTTATCGCAGTGTACCCGACGATGTCCGTGAACATTATGGTCGCAATTTTTCTCACTTGGTTCAATTGCTCTGCTATGGGCTCGAGATACTTGTAGGCGGGCGCAATGATGACGCTGGCAGCCAGAACGGTAACTATCCCTAACGGAGGAGTCTGTGCGAAGAGAAAAGCGACGATTAACGCCGGCAGGACGCCTAAGAGTGACGACGCGTAGTATGCGTTACCCTTCAGTTTTGATGCTAGAAGGGCCGTCAGAAATCCTGCTATNTGCCCAGGTGGCTATTATGAGGTATATGCGAGAGTCACCGAGGCTTGAGGTCAGAGGTGCATAGTAGTTGGCTAGGTTGGCCGTAGTGTACGCGTCGGCGCTTGGTATGAACCCCGTGAATCCCCAGGGGTTTGGGATTGCTTTCGCAATGTAGTTGTTCGGTGACGGGATAAGCATCATGCCAACGTTCACCATGCCCCTAGTCCAGGCTAGAAGGAAGATCGAGAAGCCCGAGGCCACTCCTACCTCAACTGCATTCTCACGGCTTCGATGAATTCCGGCGAACAGCGTTGGAGCGATAGCTAACCAAGGCACGGGTGTCAAGAAGGCAAGGATCCATGAGGCAACAACGCACGCCATATCCAGCCAATGAAAAGTCAACACCAACGTGATGAGAAAAACGACGAGAAACGTGAGCCCAACCGTAGCGCCTTGATACATAGCACCGAGGACGGAAAGCAAAATCGCAACTATCAATGCAATATTCGGGAACTCTAAGCCCACAGCGCCCAATGCCAACGCTAGAATGACCACGACGTACAGCGGGTAGTATGGATAGATAATCAAGAGCAATCCGGAGAGAACTGCTACAGCGCCAGAAGTTGCAAGGCGACTGAGCGAGAGCTTTGCCATCCAGATACTCCGAGGTCGAGTTCCCACATTTGCCACTTCCTTATGGCTTTCTATTTCTGGGTGTCGGTCACCACGATCACCTGACTTCGAGAACATCGCTCGGTCCGACCCAGAGGCATCAGAACCGATTATGATCATGCCAGGCGGACGTAGTTTTTAGATGCTCTCGTAATGGTCAAGGAAACGGAGGCATAGACAGGTTGGCTTCCAATACACCAACTGCAATTGATCGGTACCTGGCGCACGTAGTCGCTTACTGTTTTGCCCTGCACTTTTTCTTGGGTTTGGTTGTCACGCTGAACGCTTCAAACCTGCCCTACTTCTACTATTTCCCCGCAACCGTACAAATCGTAATAGCGGGACCGTCTGCAGACAAATACCTTTGGACGATTTCGCTCATCGTCTTGTCTACGATCCTGCTGGTCAAGCG
>OCOJ01776547.1_pt1 | contig 11839 bp, 13 predicted proteins | sample 1539251 | NCBI WGS metagenome assembly OCOJ01 (sample SAMN01911457, study PRJEB22624) | soil metagenome | biome: Soil | place: Malaysia | collected 2012-04-30 | depth RA_metagenome m
GCCCCCCTCAACTGGGCCGAGGGCCAATACCTTCGCCTCGCTCAGTCGATCGATGCCGGCTATAACCTTGATACGCCTTCCGTGGTCAAAGCCAGATATCGCGGCGCTGGCCCAATTCGCGGCATCGCGGCCAAGTGCATCGATGACGCCAATGCCGCTACGGCCAATGGCAACGCGATCCAGATCTTTGCCTGTAACGGGACCAACGGGCAGAGCTGGACCTGGAACAGCGGCGACGGAACGTTGCGCGTGCTCGGCAAATGCATGGACGTGACCAATGGCGCTACCGTCAATGGCACTTTCGTCCAGCTTTTTGACTGCAACGGGACCGGCGCGCAGGCATGGCGCTGGCGAAACCAGACCAGCCTGGTCAATCCGCAATCCGGTCGCTGCCTCGACGTCCCCAATGGAAACACCGCCGACGGCACACAGCTCGATATCTACGATTGCAACGGCTCGACGGCCCAAGCCTGGTCCCTGCCGTAGTGTCGCGGCAGAGCAGCGACTTTTTACTTTCCACACTGCGCAGCTACGTGGAAGCGATGGGAGGCCGACTCACAATTATGGCGGAATTCCCTTATCAGAAACCGGTCGTCTTGTCAGCTGTTAGAGCGCTGGAAGCGGACTCTGCGCTGAGAGTGAAAAGCATCCGCATCGCTAGGTGAGTGCGAGAGTGTGCGCCAGACATTCACGGAAAACCACGCCCGCTACCGTCTGTAGGGATAAGACGATCAAACCATCCACCGAGGCGCCAGACCCAAAAAACCAGATGCCAAATCGCTGTGGCCTGCATTTGCCCAGATGTGTCGCTTGTGGAAGTGCCTCAAGTGCTCGTTTGACGTTCGCGGCATAGTTCCCTCCGCCAAGTCGATGCGTTGTCCGCTGTACCAGCAGCCGTTCGCAGACGCGACGGTTGTAGAGAAGTCCTTCACTAGTGAACTGTTCAAAGGTACGCTGCCACATCTCCGAAGCGTGTTGGAACAGGACAACAAAACTCCAGCGGTGCCCGAGCAGAGGAAATCTACTCAGCGAGACGCGTTCGCTAGTTCTTCACCTTCTCTTTCTGCGCCGCATTCACCACCGGGTTCGCCTCTAGCGGCTTTCCGCGATCGACCAACGCCATGTAATCCGAGGCATTGAATGGATACATACGCGCCGACTCAGCCCCCGTCGTGCTCAGCTTGATATCCACGCGGCGATTGTTGGCCAGAACCACAGTTTCGATCTTTGCCAGAGCTTTCTGCCGCTCCTCTGCGCTTAAATTCGGATTCTGCTCAAGCAGCTGTTTTACCTGGTCCGCGGTCAAGTTTTGTTCCTTGCCGTAGGCGTGTGTCTCTAGGTTGGCCTCCGGCACCCCTTGCTCGACCAGAAAACGCTTGGCTAGCTCGGCTCGTCTCTCAGACAGCTTTTGGTTGTAGCTGAGAGGACCCCGCCGGTCGGCATGGCCTCCAAGCACGAGATGAGCATTGGGTTCCGCGCTGAGATAGGCCTTGAACGCATCCGCCAGCGTCTTCAAGGAGTCGCGCTCGCTGGGCAACAGGGCTGCTTCGGTCTTCAAGTTGCGCGGCCGGTCCGTGGGGAAATACACGCTGCGCGACAGAGCCATCTCAGGCTGTTCGATCGCGCCGACAATGTGGAGTGCGGCTGTGCGCGTTTCCGTCCCTCCGCATCCGTTCGTTGCGGTGAGCGTGTAGCTGACAGTTTCATCGACGGCGCCGGGAGTGGTCTTCTTCGGAGTAATGTGCAACGGACGGTTGCCGTTGGCATCGACCGTCCCGAATTGATCAATAGAAACCGCCGATGCATTGGACGCGGACCAGCTCAATGCTGAGCTGTCGTCCTGTACGACCTTGTCACCAATGCGACGATAGTGAACTTCCGCCGGTGCGAGTTGCAGATTCGCTTGAATGGCATTGTTGACGTTAATCGTTGTGCTTGCCGTAGCCGTCCCGCCCGGACCCGTCGCAGTGAGGTTGTAGGTCGCGTTCTGCTTGGGTTGAACGCTCTGGTCGCCGTTCGCCGCCACGGTTCCCACGTTGCTGATCTGAACGCTGGGCGCGTCCGTTGAAGTCCACTTGAGCTGCGAAGAATCTCCGCAATTGAGTTGCGCCATGGTGGCGGAAAGTTGCGCCGTCGGTTTCACCACAGCGACTGTGGCGCTCGCTATGCCCACGGTGAATCGCGGAATCGACGCGAGCTTTTCTCCGCGCGGCCAATCGACAGTCTTGCGGACGCCTTTCGGAATATCAATCACGACACGCTTATTCGCGGGTACCTCCACGGAGCCAGACCACGCCTCTTTATCGCCACTTTGCACCGTAACTTGATAAGTGCCAGGAGGAACAACGAGTTCCTGCTTCCATACCCAGCTGTTGTCGAATTCATCGCCATGGCCGACAAAGAAATCGGGAGTCTTTCCATTCAGCAGGACAGCGTCGCGGGCCGCGCCTTCGATCGTCATGGCGCCGAAAGGACCCGAAACGGTTCCTGAAACGGGTTGCAGGGTCACGTCGAGAGCAGTGGTTTTTCCGCCTGTGATCGTGACGCTCCGAGTTTCCGGAGTGTATCCGTAATTCGCCAATACGATCTTGTGATCGCCGGGGCTCACACTTAACGTGTGATGTTTGCTGGCTTCGCTGATCGCGCGTCCGTCTACCCATACATAGGCCTGCTTGGGAGTAACGTGGAGGGCGACCTTGCCGTCGCCACTTTGCGCCCAGCTCGGCGTGACCATACTCATCGCAAGAGCAGAAACTGCAAATGGAACTAAGCGGAGATGTGAGTTCATGGAAAACTCCTTGCGGAAAGCCTGGAAGAGTAGACTGCGGACGGCTTCCGCGTAAATTAGGTCGTGAGAATTGTACATCTAAGCACAACAGACGCGCTCCTGTTGAGGGACAACGTGACAGCACGGAATAGCTACGCTGCGTGCAGCGAACAGGGCTGCGTTAGTGTTCAAACCTTGCAACCTGCTGGGATCAAACTTGAAACAGGAAAAAGACTCCTAGTCCCGTTAATGCCAGACCATACCAACGCTCTAGTCTCGCGGCTCGTGTATGGATGGCAAGACGGGCGCCGAAGTGAGAGAACGGAATCGCGCCCAGCGCGACCAGAGCAGTGACGACCCAGGAGATGTGGCCAAGGTAGGCATGAACGATGGTGCCGGGTATGGCCAGCACAGTGGAGACGGCAAGGGAACAAGCAAAGGCCTTTTTCATGGGCTGCTTGAGGAATTCCGTATAACAGGGTACGAGCAGAAATCCCCCGGAGTTTGCCAGAAGGCCTGAAATCAATCCGACCAGAGTCGAGACGGTAATCATCCGAACTCGCCAGTAAGGTGGCCGCCGCCCTTCGGGGTTATCCGCTGCCGCTTTGGCTAGAGACAGGTCCTTGGGAAAGAAGAGGAACTGGATTCCGAACCCGAGAACCAGAACACCAGTGATGATCAGCAAGGGCCGCTCACCCACGGCGTGAGACAAGAACGATCCGGCGATGATGGCGGGCGTGCCGACGCCCACACTCCACCAAAAGATTTCCCAATCGAGTAATTGGGAGCGCCAGTACTCCGCCGAGGCTACCAATGTGCTGGGCACAGTTGCAGGCAGCGGAGATGCGACTGCAACAAAGCCGGGAAACCCCATCAGGCTCAATAGGGGTGTAGCCACCGCGCTGCCTCCCTTTCCAAAGAGGCCACCGAGAAAACCGATCACAACACCGGTCAGAAGGGCCCCTAGATAGCGCCAGGTCAATTAGTTTCTCCAGCAGTGCGAGATGATGCTGTACTCAGTTATCGCGAATTGTCCATTGGGCGTGCAAGCTTTCGGCTAGAAAGAAGCGAGTCCAACACGAATCAGAAGCAGACATGTACCCCCCAATGGCCCAAAGCACAACTCCCTGAAGCAGACGATGCACACCAACCTTTTTGAGTGGATGGGCTTTGGCCACAGCATCGAATCTGCGACCGACCGGTCGCGTCTATCTTGCTCAAGTGAATCCTCGTGAGCCCGATCCGCCGCATCCGCCGGCAGCGAATGTCGAGAACTGCCGCTCAACCTCCGTGGACCCACACTTTGGGCACTCAAGATCACTATCGGCGTCTTTGATGCGGCGCAGCATCTCAAAGACATTCCCGCAGCGGCGGCAACGATATTCGTAGAGTGGCATCAGTAACTCTCACCTATTCCAGACAGTGTTGAACCCTCTTTGGCCGTGGCGCAGTCAATACCTAGACGGTCGCTGCAGCAGGCGCCTCCAGAACTTTCGGTTCCAGGACGATCTCGCTGTTCAGAGAACGCGAAACCAAACATGCCTTCTCTGCCTTTTCTAACAGACGCATTGCGCGCTCCCGATCCGCTTCATTCTGGATGGTCAGCACGGGCCGTACAGTCACGCGAGTGAACCGATATCCGCCCTCGCCTTTCTCAACCTTGCCCTCCACCGAGACCTCTAAAGCTGCTGCAGAGAACTTCGAGAATGTAGCGATCGCTTGAAATGTAGTCACAAAGCACGTTGCCACCGCAGAGGTAAAGAAGTGCTCGGGAGTCCAAATGCCCGCTTCACCTTGAAACTCCGGCGGAGCTGAAAATTTGATGGGTGGCTCAACTGCATGTCCCGTGGCAACACCGTTTCGACCGCTTGTCCAACGAGCGGATGAGACAAAATCAAAGCTATTTTCCATGACTCTATTATCCTCTACAAAAGAAATGCATTATCGTCGCAAACTGTTACACTGCGTACCATCCTGTGGTGAGGCCGTGGCGGCATCAGATCACATGCGCGGCGATCCACTGCCCAACGCCTGTGCTGACCACGATAACCGAAACAGCGACCCCCAGATGCTTCGCTACCTCTGACAGAGCGCTGACGTGTCGATGTCGGGCGAGTATGCAAGTGAGGATTGCAAGGAGCGACATGCCCCAGGCCAGAGCTCCTACCACGACAAAACGCTTTGGGATCATCGCGACAATCAGCACGAAGCTGAGACAAACGACGAAGCGCGTTCCAAAATTGGTTAGCGTTCCGATGAACGCGTCCTTTCGTTCAAAACGCTCTGACTCCTGATACATGTGGACGCTCAGGGAGTCCGTCAGGTTATCGGCGACGGCTGCAATCAATAGAGCACTGATCACACTGGCCCGCCCGGCGTTGGCGGCTTCAAGTCCGGCAATCAGAGCCATGCTGGTCACGATGGCCGCGGTTCCTCCAAAGCTGATCCTGCTGGGTCGAATCATTCTTCCTCAATCTAGCTGGCACGCCGCTTGCCGTTTGTGACGCTGATCACTTCTGCTCTTGCGAGTTCTAAAAACGGTGCATGGCGAATGTGCCGAGGCTGATTTTAAGAGATCCCACGAACCAGATCTACGATCCGCTTGGTTCATTTCGTACACTTCATGATCTTCGAGCGCCCGGCGGGGGCCACAATTTTCTCAACTGTCCGAAAGTGCCGTTCCAGCACCTCCTGTTCATGACGGAGGAAGGTGAGGGCCCGTCCGCTTCCGATAAAAGTCAACCGAACATAGAAAAGAGCTCTAATGAAGCGGTTCCGCGGCACATCATGCTCCATCATGAGGAAGGCTCCCTCCGGCTTGAGGACGCGAACGATCTCATGCAAAGCCTCAGACTGTGTTTCTCCCTTGAGTTCGTAGAAGGCGTGCGAGCAGGTCACGCTATCGAAGGTGCTCGCCGAGAAGGGCAGGCTGCCTGCATCAGCTTCCACCAGGTAGGTGTTCTTTGAGTTCTCGGTCTTTCGCCCGGCTACTTTCAACATGCCATGAGAGAAATCCACGCCGACGACTCTGCCGTCGGGGCCAATCTTCACTTGCATGTGGGAAAGAACGGATCCGGTGCCAGTGCAGAGGTCGAGAACCGAAGTATGGTCGCTTTCTGGAATCTGATCGACCAAGAACTTCCTGGCCAGACCCTGCTTGTCGCTGGAATGGAGAGCAACAAAACGATCGTAGAACCTCGAGAACGCGTCGTAGTATGCCCGTCTTCCGCGCCGCATGAATCTCCGCCCGTTAGTGCTGTCCCCCGGCGCCCATCTCGACTGGAGTCCCGAAGGTGCCACTCCATTCGATGAAGGAACCCGCATAGAAAGTAGGGTGAAAGCCCGCCAGTTTGAGGGTGAAATAGTCGTGAGCGGCCTGAATGCCGCCGCGGCAATACACGATTACCTTGGCGCCCGGCTTTAGGCCTGCGGATGCGTACCTGGCCCGAATATCCGAAACCGGTTTGAACACGGGATTCTGCTGACTGACGAGAGTCTCCGCCCAAAACACATTTATTGCTCCTGGTATGTGGCCGGTTCTGGCAACACCTTCGCTTCGTCCCATGCCCGAGTAATCCGTTGGCAGACGAGCATCGACCAGAATCGTGCTTCTGCTGGAAACGATCTCTCGCATGGCTGGCAGTTCGATAATCAATTCCGGATGAGGATGAATGGTGAGCACAGCCGGACTTGGTTCAGCCGGGACTGTCTTCACTGTGTCGTGCTCTTTAGACCAAGTCTCCAGTCCGCCATCGAGGAGAACCGCATTATCACCGTGGCCCAGATAGTCGAGCGTGAAATACGCGCGAGCTGCAAGCAGCCCAAGCATATCGCCGTAAATGACCACGAGCGAGCGATCCCCAACTCCCAGCCGCTCAAAAGCCGCCTTTAAGCCGCTAACAGGCGGCAGTTGATTGGGAATGCCATTGCGAGGTACCGCAATATCGCTCAACGCGAGAAAGCGTGCTCCTGGAATGTGTCCCGCATTGTAAGAGGTACGATCTGCTCCCACATGCAGTATCACCAGGTTGCGGTCAGAGAGATGCTGCGCAAGCCAGTTTGCTTGAACGAGCATGCGCGACGTGTTCGGATTCGGCTCCCGAGCACTAGATGTGGCACTCGCTGCAAGCAGTGCGAAGATTACAATGATTACAGATCTGCGAAACATGTTTGCCTCCAATCCAAGGTCCAATGTCGAAGGATAGACTCAGACTACGCAGGACCTAAACATTCACGTTCTCAGCGCTTTATAGCGTTCTTATGCCTCATTCATGGTCGCAGCAATGTTCCTGATGCTCGTGGTTGCAGCCATGATGGTGTGCAGCGCAGTCGTGATGACGGCAGTTGCGGCCGCCGCAATCGGGACAGCCCTGTCCCGCGAAAGTGCGGTCAAGTGTCAGCGTCTTCCCTCCCAGCTGCAGGGAGTTGGCCCGTAGGACGCCTCGGTTTCCAACCCGTACACCAGTGACTTCAACGGTGTCGCCAATGCCTGGCAGAAGCCCTTGATCTTTCAGAAACTGTGCCGGGCCTAAGCAGACCTCTGAACCAGTGCGTCCATTCTGTAGCCAGATGTGGAGATCGTCATTGGATAAGAGCGTTGTTTCACCGACCGTTCCCTTTAATGTCACCGAATCGCTGGACGTTTGACCCCAAACGAATGGAACGATCATAAGGACAAGACCGAGGAGGAGCGCGTTTCGCTGATGAGTCATAATTGCCTCCCTCAAGCAGTTTTTCTGGGTCTTTCTTTACTTGGTGACTAGATGTACTATACACCTAGATGCACAAAACTTCTAACATGAAGGAATCGTAAAGTTCGCATGCGAATCGCAATCCCGTTGTCCGGCGGTCGAATCTCGCAGCATTTTGGGCATTCTGAGCAGTTCTTGTTCGTCGAAGCCGATATGGAACAACGCACCGTACTGGGCAAAAGCATCGAAGATGCGCCCGAGCACATTCCCGGTCGGCTTCCGAAGTGGCTGGTCGAGCATGGTGTCGATACAGTGATTGCCGGGGGAGTGGGCGGCCGCGCCAGAGATCTGTTGGCCGCCAGTTCGGTGAAGGTGCTGACGGGCGTCTCGGCGATCGATCCTGAAACAATAGTTTCCGATTTCCTTAGCGATCGACTGAAAGACAGTGCGAACGTCTGCGACCACTCCGAACACCGGTGTGGCCATTGAAGGAATTCGCATTCTGGATAAGGGGACAAAATTGCCGAAAACCCTGAGAAAAACAAAACGTGCGAGCAAATGCTTGCGGCATAACTTCCCCTGCACGTGTGCGATGGGACACCTGTACCGTTTTGTGGAACCAGTATTGCTTCTCGTTCTGAGGGAAAAGGGACGCTCCTACGGCTACGATCTCCTCAGCAGCGTGGCGGAGCACACGTTCACCGACGGAGAAATCGAGAAAGCTGTTCTGTATCGCACGCTGCGTCGGCTAGAGCAAAACGGGTATATAGTCTCGAATTGGGACACTGACGCGCCGGGACCGGCACGCAGAATTTACTCTCTCACCAAAGATGGCGAGAGACATTTAGAGGAATGGGCGCAGGTCCTGGACAAGGTTGCCCACTCGATGAATCGCTTTGTTCGCAGGGTATCTTCCGGGACTTTCTCGAATCGTTAGGCGTTGGCTTCCACATTGAACAACGAGGCCCCTTTCCCCAGCCGTTATTTCATTGTGAATTCCCAACCGCAGTACTGGCCAGGAGCGGCATCCGGTGGGCAGTGAAGGCACGTTGTCCGAATCCGCGGATCAACAGTCGCAGCGAAGGTCTCGAATTCCACCGTGCCCACGCTTTTGCAGGGGAAATCCGGCAGGTCTTTGCGGCGGCGGGCTTCCTGCACACGACAGATATCCATAAAGAAGCGCAGACGCTGCCGGTCATCTGACCATTCCGTTCGCTGGGAGTTAATGACGGCATAGAGCCGCAGACTCAAGGCTTTCTCCAGGGATTCAAGACCACCACCCTCTGGAATGTGGAACGTCGCCATGATCCGGCGTGCCTCCGCCGCGGCGAAGCGTTTCCAGGAGCGCGCATCCAGATCCACGGCAGTTTCCATGTCGAAGCGCTCTTCGACGGCAAGAAACCAGCAGCCGTCATGAGCGAGCCAGTTCTTGGCAAACATCTCTAATGCGCGCAACAGATCGTCGCGGGTCATTGCTGCAAATGCGTTGTTTGGCTCAATTGACATGGAACTCACATAGCTTCTGTCGGTGCCTAAATAGGCTGTGTTTCCGACCAACACAGCGTGCCAGAATTGTACTTCGCTCACGGCGAGCATTCGGTGAACGAGTCTAGTAGCTACAACGACTACAGCAGTTCAAAGCGGGCACGTCCGCGGCCCAACCGTTGCTACGACCGCCGGACCGCCACAGTTTGGAAACCCAGCATCAAGCCGTCTCGCGCACATGCGCGATCAGATTGCGCACACTTTTCGCGAGTTCCACGACTTCGCCTTCCCCATGAAGTTCGAGATCAAACCCATAATTGCCCGAGGCCGCCTGATCCACAGCCCGCCTCAGTTCCAGCAGGGGCTTCACCACTTGACGCGGCAGTACGAAGCTGATCCACACACTGAACAGAAACGTGAGCGCGGATACGATACTTAACACCCATTCCGCGCCATGGAGAAGATGTCGAGCTTCCTGGTGATCGTGCTGGACACGCTCCCAGCTTCGGGCCTCCAGTCCCGAGGCTATTTGCAGGACTTTTTCGCTTGAGGTTTGGAGTGCAGGCGTAACACGGCGCAATGTGGGGTCGCCGGCCTCCATCGTACTTGTGATTTGAGCATCGAAGGCGCCGACCTGACTACGAAGGTTGTCAATGAGTTGAGTCCGTGTCCTGCGCTGGGCCTGCTTCAGAAGATTGTTGAGGTTTTTTTCGTAGGCTTGCACGACCTCTTGAACCCGTTCCACGGCTGTGCCTCCAGGATTCTTGGCCAACGACACCGCAGCCGCAAATTGCTGCTCATACAAGTTCACATTTTCCAGAGCTTGCACGGTGGAGGAGCCTTCTCCGGACGCAAGATCGCGAATCTTTGCCAGGAATTCCTTTACTTGAGTGAGCGACTCCTGGTTGGCTTGAAGATATTGCGGATCCCGGAGCAGAAAATAGCTTCGCTCGGCGCGGCGGGCATCCAGCATTTCGACGGAAGTTTGCTCCGCCAAAGTCGCCACCGGGGCATCGACGTTGACGATGCGGTCGACGATCAAGCCCATCTTGAACAAGTAATAGACTGCAAGGAAAATCACGGGAACGAGAACGAGCCTTACGAGGGCCAGGCTGTAGGCGACTCTGCGTCGCAGTGAACTGCCCGGAGCCAAGATCTTGAATGACTTGCGTAGTCCCAGTTCCACGACCCACCTCTCGTCGAAGATTCACAGTATCGTGCTTAGGACTTCCGTATGTTAGCGAAACATCTCCATCGCCCGCAGGAGTTGTGCGTCACCACTATCCTGGAGTTGTTTCGCGGTCATCGTGCGCTCGGCCTCCGGAAAGACCGGGGACGCACCCGGTGCCAATGCAACGACAACATTGGGCGCGATTCCTTTGTGCCAGATGACGTCGCCCGATGGTGTGAGCCATTCTTCGATGGCCAGTAGCAGGGCGGAACCATCTGAAAGCTTGAACTCACTCAGAACTGTGCCGGTGCCGAACGTCGTCTCACCCAGCAACGAGGCGCGATGCGCATCTCGCAGCGCGCCCGCCACGATCTCGGCTCCACTAGCTGTGCCGGCATTCACTAAGACCGTTAACGGGATCTCCGCAGCCTCGCCGCCAGCTTTTACGGGGACAGGCTTTTCCACCCCAAGGGCGTTTTTCTCCAGAAAGATGTTGCCCCCCTTTAGAAACTGACTGGCACAGGCAACAGCCTCATCGAGCAGGCCGCCAGGATTGTTGCGCAAGTCCAAGACAAGGCCAGTCAGCTTTTCCCTCTTGACCTCCTTTAACGTCTCGTTTAGTTCGGAGGCCACTCCTTTATCGAAGGCAGCGATGCGCAACTGTGCTGTGTTGGAACCCGGCAGTACTTGCCAGGTGACATTGTGGATGTGGAACGTTTCGCGCGTCAGGGTAACTTGGCGAGTGCCTCCCGTTGCCGGCGTAAGGATTGTCAGGGTCACTGAGGTGCTGGGTTTCCCTGCGATCTCCTTGACGACTTGGTCCAACGGTTCGCCAGTCACGTCATGGCCGTCCACCTGGAGAATGATGTCGCCAGGCTTCAGTCCTGCTCGCTGTGCCGGCGACCCGTCCAGTGGAGCTACGATCAAGATGTGGCCGCCTTTCGACTGCACTTCGGCACCTATGCCTTGGAATTTGTTCCTCTCCATGTCGGCCAGTTCCTTGACCATGAGCGGGCTGAGAAAGCGGCTGTGACCGGTGTCCCCGAGCGCATCCACCATTCCGCTGATCGCCCCGTAAGTGAGCGCTGGTGATTGCTCGGCCGCGCGATCCACATAAAATCGGTAGATGAGATTGTTTGCCTCGGACAGGAGACGGAAATTGAACTGTTTATCCGTCGGCATGAGTCCCCAACTCACTATGCGATCCAACCCCATGCCGGCAACCAATCCCAAAAACAAGATCAGCAGCGGCCTGGAATCATAGCGACTGCCGAACCTCTCTGATTGCATGAATCCCCCTTGCGCGGTGGCTCTCGGCCTTCGGGTGGGCAACGCTACCTCCCTCAAAATACCCAGTCGTAGCAGGCGCTATACGAACTTCCGCCGCCTTTGAAGTGTTGGAGCAGGCTAAGGTGCTTCCTTATAACTTCGGTTTTGTTGCCAATAAGATCCTTCCAGGAATATGCTTCCTCTGCCCCTAGTGTCAAAGGCGTTGCCACCGAGCAACTCTCTCCGCAAACCGTGTTCCGTCAGCGCACACGTCAATGCGGTGTTTATGCTGAAATAGGCCTTATGAATTCAGCAGTGCCTTCAGAGCATGCATAACGGAGTTCAGGACGCTCGCCGGAAAGTAAAGCTGGCTTCAAACAAAACATGAGGTGTGCCCCCGTGATTGAGCGACTGAAAGAGAGTGGAGGAGTTGCATTCGGTTTTAAGGTAGTCGGC
>OCOJ01035426.1_pt5 | contig 11837 bp, 11 predicted proteins | sample 1539251 | NCBI WGS metagenome assembly OCOJ01 (sample SAMN01911457, study PRJEB22624) | soil metagenome | biome: Soil | place: Malaysia | collected 2012-04-30 | depth RA_metagenome m
CCATATTCAACATCCACGTCCCTCCCATAAACACCCCCATCGACAGGGCGCCCATGGTGGGGAAGGATCTGAAGGTCGTCGTGAAGTCCGGTCAGGTCCAGATGACCGCGGCGGGGAGCTCGGCCTGCAGGGCGGCGGTGGAGAAGCACCAGCCCATGCTCGGCATCCACGGGCACATCCACGAGTCTCACGGGTTCGTCATGATCGGGAGGACCCTCTGCGCCAATCCAGGAAGCGACTACGGAGAAGGAGTGCTCAGGGGGTTCCTAACGGAAATTGACGGGGCCAAGATAAAGTCGCACATGCTGACGACCGGCTAAGTTAACGTTCATGCTAACCCGAACACGTTAGGTTAACACAGAATTAGCAAGGGGATGGGTGGTGCTTAAATAATCAGCAAACCACCTATCGGCCGAGCAAACCTACCCTTGAGCGATCAGGAGAGGCAAGCTGCAAGCGCGCCCACGCCCGGCGTTTTCGTCCGCGAGGCTACTGGTCTAGTCAAGAATGTGTCGTTCTTCGACAGCATAGCCATGAACATGAGCAACATGTCGGTGGGTGCCCTTCTGGGAGTGATTGGAATCTCTGGTCTGGTCCCGATGCTTGGCCACGACATGACCGGGGTCAACCTCGTGTGGTTGTCTGTCATCGGGTTCCTGGTCTCTGTTCCGCAGATAGTGGTCTATACGATCATGTCAAGGAGGATGCCGAGGACAGGCGGGGACTACGTCTGGGTTTCGAGAACACTTGGCGGTCCGGCGGGTAGCGTCCTTTCATTCATGGGCTACACGACGGAGACCACAGCCTACCTCGCTCTGATCGTCCTCTCGACTGTGTTCGCACTCGGATCGGTCGGGCTTTACTTCAACTCGTCGAGCGCGACCTTCCTGGGCTTGGCTGTCCCGGCCGGTACGCCGGGTGCCCTCCCTGCTGACCAGTGGGTCTTGGGCGCCATAATCTTCGCGGCGCTGATTGGGGTCAATATCGTAANGGCCAAAGGCGGGATACAGGCTGGTGTCGATTCTCACGATTTTCGGGTTCTTCGCACTGATTCTGTCCATAGCAGTCCTGCTCAACGCGGGGTCCACTGGAGTCCAGAACTATGTCAACGGATTCGGACTCAACGGCACGATGTTGGGCATCAACGGAACAGGTAGTACCTACAGCCTCGTATCGAGCCAGGGATCCACTGGATTCAACCTCTCCAACACCGTCTACCTGCTGCCGCTCATGGCCGCATTCATCTACCCTTGGCTCAACGCAGCCCCTGCGGTTGCAAGCGAAATCAAGGGCAAGTCGGCCGTAAGGTGGAACGTCCCGGTTTCGGCTATCCTCGTCTTCATCTTCGTCACGGCTGCGCTGGCGACGATGTACTATGTGGGCGGCCAGGCTTTCATCAACGGCGCCTACTCGAACCCTGCCCTTGTGTTTGGCTACTTCACGGCTCCGTTCAACTTCTGGACGCTCGCCATGGGCGTCTCTGGAAACAACATAATCGCGGGCCTGATTGGTCTCGGCTGGATCCTCGCGAATCTGAGCGTCCTCGCCTATGGTGTGATCGTAATCTCACGCTATCTCCTCGCCCAGTCATTCGACAGGTTCCTCCCCTCGCCGATATCTGACGTCAACCCGCGGTTTGGGTCTCCTGTGAAGGCATTCGTGATCTCACTGGTGGTCACAGTCGTCCTGGTCGCTCTGGCCGCGTTCTACTACAGCGGGCTCGGGGGCCTGTTCGGAGCAACCATCGCGTCTATGATTTACTTCGCCTTCGTCGGTCTCGCCGCCGCCGTTTGGGCAATGAGGAAGGAACAGGGAATTGCCAAGATAATCCTGTTCCTCGCCGGAATCGGCAATATCCTCGTCTTCGGGTTCCTGACGTACCAGTACGTCACCAACACGGCCCAGTGGTCGCTGAACAACCTGACCGTGTACTTCGTAGTCGGGACGTTCCTTCTGGGAGCAATAATCTACGCGGCGTCGTACTACTACCACAAGGGCAAGGGAGTCGACATCTCCCTCGCCTACAAGGAAATCCCACCCGAATAGAACCGGGCCAGCCCGACACTCTGACTCAGAACCTAGCAGATCTTCTGTCTGCCTCTCGTGCAAAAGCTTCTTAGAGTTCAATCAAGCGACGTCCAGTCAGCCAGTGAAAAACAGATGAGCGCTCCACCAGCACCACTCGAATCTCTCGCCGACGAGGCGAACAGGATTCTGAGCGGAGCGGACAAGATGGGCGTGGTCCTCCGACTGCTGGGCGGAGTCGCCGTCGTCACGCGATGCCCCTCGGCGAGCAATCCTCCGTTCTCAAGGCGCTACGTAGACATTGACCTGATCGGCCGCAGGAAGGAGACCGCGAAGATCAACCAACTCTTCAAGGACCTGGGGTACAAGCCACGCGAGAGGTTCAACGCCCTCCACGGCTCGAGGCTCATCTTCAACGACATGAAGAACATGAGACGCGTCGATGTCTTCCTGGATGTCTTCCAAATGTGCCACAAATTCGATTTCAGGGACCGGATCGGACTCGAGGCAAAGACAATCACGATTTCAGACCTGCTGGCCACGAAGCTCCAGATAGTGGAGATGAACGAGAAGGACATCAAGGACATTCTGGTGATGTTCCTCGACCACGACGTGGCCATGGAAGAGTCTCCTGGCGCGATCAACGCCAGCTACATCGCCAAGCTCTGTTCCGAAGACTGGGGGATTTACCGGACCTTCACCATTAATCTCGACAGGGTTCCCGAGTTCCTCGGCAGGCTGGGGCTGGATGAGGAACAGAAGACCCGGATCGGCGGGAGGGCTGATTCCCTGCGGAAGTCGATTGAGGGCGCCCCGAAGTCCATGGGGTGGAAGATGAGAGCCAGTGTCGGTGATAGGCGGCGCTGGTACGAGCTCCCGGAAGCAGACCAGGCTGTAGTGGACTTCGACCCATCCGCTGCCGGGAAATGAGCGTCGACCTGGGCAAACCTCTGGAGACTTTAAATCAAATACAGAAGTGGTCGATTGTGGCGAACCAGTCTGTCCAGGGCTTCCGGCTCCTTGAGTAGGTTGGGTCTCTACCTTCAGGACATGCACGTCCGCGAGATGGTAAAGTACTCCCAGATCGCAGAAGCGCACGGGTTCGATTCGGTCTGGATCGCCGAGTCGAGGCTTGCGAGGGACGCCGTGGTCCCTGTCACGGCAATCGCGACCGACACCAGCAGGATCAAGGTCGGGGCGGGGGTGATCAACACCTGGACGAGGAACGCTGCTCTGATTGCGCAGACCTGGGCGACGCTGGACGAGTTATCGGCTGGCAGGGCGATGCTAGGCCTCGGCGCCTGGTGGGACCCGCTGGCGAAGAAGGTTGGCATCGACAGGACCAAGCCTCTGCAGTGCATGAAGGAGTACGTGCAGGTGATTAGGCGGCTATTCAGGGCGGAGGAGGTGACGTTTCAGGGGGAGTTTGTCAAGATGGACGGGGTCAAGCTCGACACGCTGCACGGGACGGGCGCGCGACCGAGGGATGTCCCCATCTATGTCGGCGGGACAGGCTTCCAGATGCTGGAGCTCGCGGGGGAGATTGCCGACGGCGTTCTCCTGAACTACCTGGTCTCTCCGAAGTACAACGAGAAGGCGTGGGAGAGCATCAGGCGCGGCGCCGAGAAGGCCCACAGGGACCCGAAGGAGATTGACTCCCCCCAGCTAATCGCCTGTTCGATGGACGAGGACGCCGACAGGGCGGTGGAGCTTGCAAAGAGCCACGTTACCATGACCATCGGGCAGCAGCCCCATATCGCGAAAGCTAGCGGAGTGAGCGATGACCTCATCAGGGAGGTGCAGGAGCGGATGGGAGGCTGGCCCGCGAAACCAGGAGGGATTGAGAGAGCCGCCGAGATAGTCCCCGACGAAGTGGTGCAGCTCATAACAGCCTCAGGCACACCTGCCGACTGTGAGAGGAAGATCAAGGAGTACATGGCTGCGGGGTGCAGCTCCCCTCTCCTTCTGCTTCTGAGCCACAACATCGAGTACGCCGTCGAGTCCCTGGCGTAGGGCGACATGGCCACGAGACTCTTGGTGAAGGGCGGGGTAGGCGTAACCATGGACCCCAAGCGCAGGGTCGTAGAAGACGCCGGGGTGGCAGTAGTTGACGGCAGAATCACCTCCGTGGGGCCTGCCGAGGAGGTGTCGATGGGGTTCGCACCTGATGAGGTAATCGACGCGAAGGGATGTATCGTGATGCCCGGGCTCATCTGCAGCCACACCCATCTGTATGGCATCGCGCTCAGAGGATCGGCCCTGGACATCAAACCCCCCTCGGACTTCTTACAGATCCTGCAACGAATCTGGTGGCCCGTAGACGAGGCACTTACGAACGAAGACGCCTATGCGACCACGCTCGCTGCGGGCATCGAGTCCCTCACAAACGGAACTACCTGCTACGCGGACACCTACTCGGCACCGAACGCCATCGAAGGCTCACTCGACCAGATAGCTAGGGCGTCGAACGAAGTCGGAATCAGGGGCCTAGTCTCCTTCGAGGCGACCGAGAGGAGGGGCGAGCGGGAAGGGAGCAGGGGGCTGAAGGAGAACCTGAGGTTCATCGCAAGAAGGGACAAGGGGAGGGCGATGGGGATGATTAGCCTCCATGCATCCTTCACTGTCTCTGACAATCTGATATCGCGCGGGGTCGAGGCGAGCCAGAGGCACAGGGTCCCGCTAACGATCCACGTCTCCGAAGGGTCTAACGACGGCTACCACAACATCGAGAGGTACGGCAAGAGGAGCGTGGAGAGGTTGCACGACAGGGGGCTGCTGAGCCCCAGGGCGGTCCTTGCTCACTGCGTCCACCTCAACGAGCGGGAGATTGAGCTCATCGCGGAGAGTTCTGCAAGCGTCGCCCACAACCCGATGAGCAACATGCTGAACGCAGTTGGCGTCGCACCTCTGCTGGACATGCTCGACCACAAGGTGAACGTTGGGCTCGGCAACGACGGTTACGTCTTCGACATGTTCGAGAACATGAGGGCCGGCTTCCTCCTGCAGAGGGTCGCCCGGAGAAACCCGAACAGGCCGTCCCCCCAGGAGGTGGTTGAGATGTGCACAGTGAACGCAGCCAGGGCCTATGGACTGTCTTCCCTTGGCTCCCTAGAAGCGGGCAAACGCGCAGACATAATCGTAGTTCGGCCCGCCTTCACAGCCACCCCGTACTCGGGCTCCATCTACGGCTACATCGTCAACTCCCTGAGAGGACCAGACGTCAGGGACGCGATAGTGGATGGACAGGTCGTCATGAAGGACAGAGAAGTGCTGACCGTCGACGTCAGGAAGACCGAATCACGGGTCCTGAAGACGATGGAACGGCTTTGGAAGCGACTAGGGTCTTCACCCCCCGAGGCCGTAGAGCCTCTAGGGCAGGACGCCCACAGTTCAAAGCAGAAGAGAACCCAGTAGCGGCGATCTAGGCAGCCGAACGCCTTGGCAGGAACCTTCCACGTCCCCTCTTGCCAACGAACTCTCCGTCCTCCATGACCACTTCCCCCCTGCTCACCGTCAGGACCGGGTACCCTTCTGTGGTGATGTGGTCGTAGATGCTGTAGTCAATCCTTGAATGCATCACATCGGCCGTCATCCTCACCCTCCGGCTGGGGTCGATGACCACGAAGTCCGCGTCCGCGCCGACTGAAAGGGACCCTTTCGCTGGCGCGAGCCCGAACCTCGCCGAGGGCGCCCAGGACGTGACCCTGACGAGGTCGAACATGGAAATCCTCCCTTTCCTCACCCCTTCCGAGTATAGGACAGGGATTATCGCCTCGGTGCCGGGGACGCCGTTCGGGATCTTGGTGAAGTCCTCCTCGCCCCAGTCCTTCTCGGCGCTTGGAAACGGGCAGTGGTCACTTCCGACAGTCTCGACGACCCCACCTGGACCAAGGGCCTCCCACAGGGCCGCCCTGTCTTCGGCCTTCTTCAGGGCGGGGGACATCACGAAGTTCCTCCCATCCTTCCTTTCGTAGACGTCGTCCGTGAGCACAAGGTAGTGAGGACATGTCTCGGCGAACACGTCAGTCCCGCTGCGCCGGGCCTTCTCCACTTCTTCCCTCCCTGCCCTGCTCGAAAGGTGGACGACGTACATCTTCGCTGAAGCCTCCCGGGCCAGCCTAGTGACCTTCGAGATGGCCTCTGCCTCGGCTTCCGCAGGCCTGCTCTTAGCGTGAAACCTCGCCTCTGTATTCCCCTCCGCCAGGTTCTTCTCAATCAGCCGCTGGATAATCCGCTCGCTCTCGGCGTGGACCGCGACCAGCCCCCCGGCGCCTGCGACCGTCCGCATCACCCTCGAGATGTCGGGGCCGTCGAGCATCAGCCCTCGCTTCTTGTAGGCAGTGTAGACCTTGAAGCTGGGGACCCCCTTCCTTACCACCTCTGGTATCCTGTCCATCTCTGGGAGGTTCTGCCCCTTGAACATCATATGGAGCCCGTAGTCGACCACCACCTTGCTGTCGGCCTTCCTCCTGTAGTCCGCCAGCGCCCCGAGCAGGGTCTGGCCAGGCTGCGTGTCTACGAAGTCGACAATGGAGGTGATGCCGCCGCAGGCGGCAGCGACGGTCCCTGAGTAGAAGTCGTCGGCAGACTTGGTGCCCGTGACCTGAAGCTCCATGTGCGTGTGCGCATCGATGCCTCCGGGGATGACTATCTTCCCCCCTGCGTCATAGACCTCGGCCCCTGACGGCTCTAGGGTTGGCGAAATTGAGACTATTACTCCTCCCTCTATTCCGATATTCGACTCGAAGGACTCCGTACCTGTGACTATTCTCGCGTTCTTGATCAGAAGGTCCAACGGCAGGGCTCCCTAGGCCCGGACCCCCGACCTTGCGACGAGCTCGTCCTGGCGCCGCTGCGCCTCGCCCAGAATCCTCTGTTCGTCGATGGTCAGTGCCTTCCCTCCTTTCAGCAGGAACCTACCGTCGACCATGACGCTGTCTACGTCGCTCCCCATGGCCGAGTAGATGATGTTCGACACTACATCCCTGAAGGGCGTGAGGTGGGGCTTCTTGAGGTCGATGAGGACCAGGTCTGCTTTTTTCCCTACCTCAATGGAACCCACCTCCGACTCCATTCCCATGGCGCGGGCGCCCCTGGTGGTCGCCATCTCTAGGACGGCATAGGCGGGCATGACGAGGGGGTCGAGCAGTCGTCCCTTCTGAATCACCGCCGCGAGCTTCATCTCCCGGATCATGTCATGCGAGTTGTTGCACGGGGCCCCGTCGCATCCAAGACTGACGTTGGCTCCCGCCTCGAGCAGCTCAGGCACCTTGGGGATTCCTGAGGCAAGCTTGAGGTTGGAGGAAGGGCAGTGGGCCACGTTGGCCTTCGTCTTTGCGACCCTCCTCACATCCGATTCCGTCAGCCAGACCATGTGGGCGAACAACGACTGCGGCCCAGCCAGCCCCACCTTCTCGATGAATTCGAAGGGGGTAAGCCCGAAGTTCTGCTTTGCGTACTTGACGTCCTCCCTAACTTCTCCCAGGTGCATAGTGACCCTGATTCTATCCTCTCTTGCGAGTTCCGCAACTTCCTCGTAGAGGTCCCTGCTGCACCCTCCAAGAGACCTTGGCGCCACCCAGGTCCTGACAAGGCCGTCTCTGATCCCGTTCCACTTCTTGACCATCAACTTCGCCTCACTAATGCACGCCACCTTCTCCTCCACCAGCCCCTCCGGCATGATCCTCCCCTTTCTGCCGTAGCCCGGACTGTCCATGATCGTCTTTGCGAGCGCCCCCCTCATTCCCACCCTCGCCACTGCGCTTGCTATCCCGTCGAAACCATACCTCGAGACCACGTCCACGCCTACGAATGAGGTCGTACCGCTCCTGATCATCTCCAGCATGGAAAGTTCGGCGCTTACTCTCCCGTCCTCTTCTGTGAAGCTCCCTTGGATGGGCCACACCCTTTCCTTCAGCCACTCCACCAGCGAGAGGTCGTCGGCGCACCCCCTGAGGAGGCTCTGGGCTAGGTGCAGGTGGGTGTCGATCAGTCCGGGTATCACGGCCATACCCTTCGCAGAAACCCGCTGCTCGGCCCTCGCGGGCCTCCTAGCACAGGGGCCAAGAACTTCGGATATCCTCCCTCCCTCCACAAGGATTGAGCCCCCGTCGATCACCCTTCTGCGGGGGTCCATAGTCACGACGATAGCGTCTTCGATGAGGAATGAGCTAGGCTTGGCCAATTGGCAGGATCAGGCCCTCGGGCCGACTACGTGTGTCCCGGACTTTCCCTCCAGGGCCTCGGTCAGCTTGCTGAGCTCTGCGATTACGGCTCGTTCCCCTCCGCTCTCGACGAACCGGACAGCAGCCATCACCTTGGGCGCCATACTCCCTTCCTTGAACTGGCCCTCCCCGAGGAGGTTCAGCATCTTCCCACTGGTGACCTCTGTCAGGAGCTCCTGTTTGGGGGTCCCGTAGTTGACGTAAGCGCCATCGACGTCGGTGAGTATCACGAGGATGTTGGCCCCTATCAGCGTCGCCAGCCGCTGCCCCGCCAAGTCCTTGTCAATGACTGCTTCTACCCCCCTCGCCCGCGTCCCCTCTTCCACTATGGGAATCCCGCCTCCGCCGGTGGAGACAACCACGAACCCGGCATCGACCAGCGTTCGGATGGCTGACCTCTCGGCTATTATCTTCGGGTCCGGGGAGGGCACCACGCGCCTGTAACCGCGCCCGGCGTCCTCCTTGATTACAATGCCAGGCATGCGTTGTGCCAGGTCGTCCGCTTCCTCCTTGGTGTAGAACGGACCAACCGGCTTGGTGGGGTGTGTGAAGGCCGGGTCGTTCTTGTCCACTGTCACCCGCGTGATGACGGTCACGACATACTTCTCGATGCCCCGGGACTTCAGCTCATTCCTGAGGGCTTGCTGGATCATGTAACCGATGAAACCCTGAGTCTCCGCACCGCAGGCGTCCAGTGGGAACGGCGGGACAATCTTCTTCGCGGCGTCGTGCCGCAACAGTGTGGCTCCGACCTGGGGCCCATTGCCGTGGGTCAGTACGATTCTGTACCCTTGCTCGATGAGGTCGGCTATCTTCTTGGCTGTCTTCTCAACGTTGCCATACTGGTCTTCGAAGGTCCCTTTCTGGCTCCTCTGAAGGAGTGCGTTACCTCCCAGCGCTATTACTACGAGCTTCTCTGGCAAGAAACCAAGCTCACCTATCTGGAAACCCGCCTATAACTCCTCTTCATGTCGGTATTCCCTAATCGATGTCTTTGAAACAGAACTGCAATCAAATGCCCCACGCAGATTCACGAACGCAGTCATTTCACACCAGGGTGTGAAGGAGCCCTCGAAACGTTATCTACGAAAATCGCACGGACCTTCCATTGGCCGAGTACAAGTACGTGAGCTGGCCAGACTACGGGAACCTAGCCGAAGCCCTAGCAGAGAAGGTGCGCAACAGCGGGAAGAGGTTCGACCTTGTCGTCGGAGTGGCTCGGGGCGGCTTGCCGGTCGCGATGGTGGTTTCTGACCGCCTCGACGTCAGAATCGATTTCATCAACGTGAAATCCTACACCGGAATCGGCGAGCGGGGGACCCCCGTGATCCTCTCGACGCTAACAGAAGAAATCGCGGGGAAGAATGTCCTGATCGTGGACGACCTTGTGGACCAAGGGGAAACCATGAAAGTGGTGAAGGACTTCCTGGCACGGAAGGGTCCGAAGCTCCTGGAAGTGGCCGTGCTGTTCAAAAAGCCGTGGACGAATTTTGAGCCTGACTACCACCTCGAAGTAGTGGACAGGTGGGTCGTGTTCCCGTTCGAGCTGAGCGAGGTCAACAGACTCAGGGTAGCGAACGGGGAGGTCCCGCCTCTCAGGGCCGTCTAGCCAGCATTCGTGCGGTCAACGTTTAATTACGCAAATCCGAGGCAGACGAAAAAGCCCCCTTGAGCTCCGCCATAGAACAGACAGTCAAGGCATTGGTTGAGTTTGAATCAGCCCTCGACAGGGCCAAGGTTGAAGTCTCCGAGGCGAAGAGGAGAGCCACGAAGGACGCCTTGGATTGGGCAGATGCCGCAAGGGCGTCAGCGGTCGCTGAGGCCACAGAGATTGCCGCTCGGCGGGTGACCGAGGCGAAGGAGGCAGCGGAGGCAGAGGCAAAGAAGATCAGGGAGAAGGGGGAGTTAGAACTGAAGGCGTTCGAGAGCTCCATCTCGCGGCGCAGGGCGAAGGCGGCGGAGTTGGCAGCCTCGATGCTATTGGGTGAATCCCGATGAAGGTCGTGGCGGTCGGAGGCAAGGCGTTCGTGACCGGTTTTGTTCTGTCGGGTGTGAGCGGAGTGTACGTCTCCGGCCCTTCCGCAGCCCTCGAGAAGATCGAGAGCCTCTCCAAGGACCCCACTGTGGGCCTGATAATGGTCAGCGACGACGTCGCCAAGCCCATCGCCGACCAGCTCACCCAGCTGAGGGCAAAGAAGGCGATCCCCCTGATCTACGAAGTCCCGGGGCCCGGGAGCAAGAAGGAAAAGGTCGAGTACAGAGCGATGCTTAGGGCGATACTAGGAGTCTGAGACATTGAGCAAGGCCGCCTCCGACACCCTCGAGAAGGTCTCGGGAGAGTTCGAAACCGCAGTCCTGGCTGATTTGGAGGCAGGGAGATCCGAGACCCTGGCGAAGATAGAGGCCGTGCGCAAGGAAGCCACCGAGGCAGTGAGCAAGATCCTCGAGACAGGCGCGAAGCAGGCCGAGTCCGCCAAGCGCCAGATAATCGGGGCCGCGGAGCTAGAAGCGCGGAACGCACAGCTGCGGTCTCTCGAAAAGGCTGTCAACGAGGCATTCGACTTGGCCGCGAAGGAAATCTCGTCCACCTCGGGGGCGACGCATGAGAAGGCGCTGGCCGCCCTGATTCAGGAAGGACTGGGCGTGATCGGGCCCCGGGCCAAGGTGCAGTGCGCCCCTAAGGACAGAAGAGCCGTGGGTTCAGCCATAAGGAAGATCGGAGGCAAGGCAAAGCTCTCTCTGGACGACGAGCCCGTGGACACCATAGGCGGCGTTGTCCTCACAACGCCCGACGGGGCCGTCAGGTTCGACAACACCTTCGAAGCAAGGCTAGAAAGGATGAGGCCCATTCTCCGGAAGGAGGTCGCCTCGATACTCACAGGCGCCGAGTGAACAACGGAAAACCGGCCGCGCCCATCTAAACGTTATAAGGCCGCCGAATTTGGCGGTCGAGCAGGTTCCGTTTTGCCAGCCAAAGGAAAAATCGAGTGGATTTCCGGCCCGGCAGTCAAGGCTTCTGGCATGGCAGCCTCGAAGATGTATGAAGTGACGCAGGTCGGCGAGGAGAGGCTCGTTGGCGAAGTCATCAAGCTGACGGGAGACATCGCCTTCGTCCAAGTGTACGAATCGACAAGCGGCCTAAGGCCCGGGGAGCCGGTCATAGGTACAGGCCAGCCCCTCTCAACCAGCCTAGGCCCGGGGATGATAGGCACAATCTACGACGGCCTCCAGAGGCCGCTCGACGTCATCGCCGCCAAGGCCGGCGCCTTCATCACCAGGGGAATCTCTGCAGACTCGATACCGTTTGACAGGGAATGGGATTTCGTCCCGGCCGTCAAGAAAGGGGACGAGATCGAGGGAGGCACGATACTGGGTACGGTCCAGGAGACCCCACTCATAGAGCACAGGATACTCGCCCCTCCCACAACTCCGAAGTCCAAGGTCAAGGACGTCGCCAAGGCAGGGAAGTACAAGGTCGACGAAGTTGTGGTCACCGCAGATGACAAGTCCGGCAAGAAGCAGGAGCTCATGCTTTACCACCGCTGGCCAGTGAGGACCCCAAGGCCCATCAGGGAGAGGCTCGACCCT
>OCOJ01047857.1_pt1 | contig 11837 bp, 7 predicted proteins | sample 1539251 | NCBI WGS metagenome assembly OCOJ01 (sample SAMN01911457, study PRJEB22624) | soil metagenome | biome: Soil | place: Malaysia | collected 2012-04-30 | depth RA_metagenome m
TTTGTGCTCTTCTTTCGGCCTGCTTCAGAGCGAAGCGGCAGAATATTCCGCCACCACCTCAAAAGCAAGGCGATGTGAAAGATACGCGAGCTAGCTTCAAGTTCCTATATGGGTGGAAGCCAGAGGCCCTCGGGCTCCATTTTTCGTCTACCAGGTTAGCTTTAAGCCAAATTGGATCTGCCGCGACGTGGTCGTGGTGCGGTCCAGCAGCCCCGCGGTCGGGATGACCGCCGTGGAATTGATGTTCCCATTCGGATCGTTGACGGAGGCCGCTTGAAGAACGGCAACGTTGTTGATGGGCGGAGCAAAATTGGTGTGGTTCAGGATGTTGAACATCTCCGCCCGGAACTGCACGTTGAACGACTCCGAGATTCGGTGAACCGGGAAATTCTTGTAAACCGAAAAATCCATGTCCACCAGCTTCGGGCCGATTAGAGAGTTGCGCCGCACGTTTCCGCCGACATTCAAGCAAGCGGGTTTCCCGGTGACGGCATCCAGAATTACGCTCGGGACGCCGTTGGTGCCGCCCAAAGAGCCGAAATTGCATTGGGCATTGGGAATCGATCCCTGCAAAGGGAAAGTGAAGCACTGCTGGTTGTAGTAGATGGGGCCGTTGGGATTTGCTTTGGGGTTGGACGCAATCGGATTACATCCTGCAATTCGGCTCGGGAACGCCCAGTTGTCCGCGCTCTGCAGACCGACATCCTGGGTCACGATTGGAGTAAAGGGGACGCCGGTTTGGGCGGTGACAATCGTTCCAATCTCCCAGCCGCCGAGAGCCGTCGAGCCAAATGCCCCCATGCCTTTTGGCGAGGGCAGGTCGTAGATTAAATGAGACGAAAGGCTGTGTCGGATATCGAAATCGGACAGGCCGCGTCTGCAAGTCTTGCAGAAGAAATACGGACTGGAGATGGAAGTCTGGAAGGGGTCGCCGATGACCGTGGCCGAGCCGGTATCAATCGCCTTGCCAAAAGTGTAGGACGTTTGGAAGTTTAGGCTGGAGCCAATTCGTTCCTTAACAGTGGCCTCCAGAGCATCGTAGAACGCATCCCCCGTCCAATAGAGACCACGGATGTCGCCAACGGTCGTGTTCACCCGGCAGAAACCCGGCGAAAGAGAGATGGTAGTGCACTGCGTCGCCGCTGCTGTGGCGGCGTTGGGACCCGACCCACATGGGACGTTGGTGGGGCAAAGCGTCGGCCAAATCAAACGCCCGTCGGAAGCCACCGTCGGGAGCACGTCATTCACGTCATCTTCGCGGTTCAGCATGTGCACGCCGCGGTTCCCCACGTAGCCCACCATAAGCGAAGTGTTCCTCGTAAGATCACNATTCACGTCATCTTCGCGGTTCAACATGTGTACGCCGCGATTCCCCACGTAACCCACCATAAGCGAAGTGTTCCTCGTAAGATCGCGCTGTACGTTGAGGCTCCAAATCATCACGTAGTTGCGCGGTGGATCGAACTGAATGAACGCATCCTGCAAGGTCGCGTTTAGCGCGGGGTTGTTCGAAATATTGTTGGGGTCTCCGACGCAAGTCGGGAACGTGCCGGAGGCGCACTGCGGAAACGACGAGGCGGTGAAGAATTTGTAGAAGGGCAGCGATTGATCGATCGCCAGCGAGAACGCCGCGGGCAACGGCAAAAAGTCAAAGATGCCAAACGCCGCACGAACCGCGGTTTTGCCGTCACCGAAAGGATCCCAGGCCAACCCGATTCGCGGCTCAAAATTCTTCGTTGTCGGGTTGTGATAGTACGGCGACCCGGTAAAAGTCGTCGGCGAATTCATCGTCCGGAGATTGGACAGTTTGCCTTGAACTTCTGTAGGCACAGTGGTCATCTCATAGCGCAGGCCGAGATTCAGGGTCAGATGCGGACGTATGCGCCAATCGTCCTGAACGTAGCCGCCCCAGAGCGTTTCGCGAATTCCGCGCTCCGTCAGGTTCCCAGGGATCGTAGCAATTGCGGAGACTGGCGCGTTGTTCATGAAGTGCGCCAGCGTGTCAAAAGCGATGAGCCCGGTGGGCTGCAGGTCGGCAAGCACGTTGTCCTGCATGCGTTCCAAGGCAAAGCCGAACTTGATGGAGTGCAGCCCCCGGGTCCAAAACGCGTCGTCATACAACTGATACGAATTCCAATGATAGTGATAGGTGGGGTCTGAACCCAAGCCCCCGCCCGTGCCCTGAAGTCCGCCCACGGTGATTTGCGGAGCGAATTGAGGACGCGCCGAATAGATGCCTAAAGTGTTGTCTTTTGCGGCCGGATTGATGTCGCCGATGGTGTTGTTTACAATCGCCGACACTCGGCTGAACCCGCCGCGCACCGAGTTCGTCCACGCCGGACTAAAAACATGGTTTTCCTCGAGGATTATGGCTTGCCGCCGGGAAAGGTTGCCGACCAGCCAGGTGTCCAGCGGATCGGGCGTGTGCGTTACGGCGTCATCGAACATATAAGTGCCAAAGAGGCTGTCGTTCTCGGAGAAATGATGGTCGACGCGGGCGGTAAAGAAATCTTCGCGGGCCGTGCTCGCGGTTTGCACGGATTCGGTGGCGGTGTCGCCCGGTCCCCCAACGGCACACGTCCCTGAAACCAGGATGCACACGAGGTCGCTGGCTTTGGGGGTTGGCCAGAAAGAAGTGAGGTACTTTCCGATTCCATTCGTCGCCACCGGGAATTGCTGGAAGGTCGAGCAAGTGGCGTTGGCGCACACTTTCCCCTGCCGCGCTGTCGTTGAAGGTACGACCACCGGAGCTGTGCCCGTCAGCGACTGCCGCAATCCCTCATAGCTGCCAAAAATGAACGTTTTGTCTTTCTTGATGGGTCCGCCCGCAAACCCTCCGAACTGGTTGCGTTTAAATGGGGGAGGCTTGACCGGTCCGTTCGCCGGGTTGCCATTATCAAAAAAATTCCGCGCATCGAGCGCGCTGTTGCGCAGGAACTCAAAGACGCCGCCATGGAACGCGTTGCTGCCCGACTTGGTGATGGCGTTGATTACGCCGCCGGAAGTGCGGCCATATTCCGCCGAGTAGTTGCTCGTCAGCACCGAAAACTCCGCCACCGCATCCACGCCCAAATTGAGCCCTGCCACGCTGCCGGGCGCCCCGTTGGAATAATCATTGATGCTGATGCCATCGAGGCGGTAATTGTTCTGTTGCGGACGCGTGCCGGAGATGGTCATCTGATTTCCGTAGCCGCGATTGCCCTTAGGCGCGGTGCCTTGGTTGGGCTGCTGGACGGGCACGGTATCCACGCCGGCCTGAAGCGTCGCCAGCGTCGTCCAGTCGCGCCCGTTCAAGGGCAACTCCCGCACCGTCGTTGCGTCCACATTGCCGCTCACCGTGGATGTCGACAGCTCCACCGTCGGCACCAAGGTGCTCACTTCGACCTTCTCGCTCACCTCGCCGATGCGCATCGTCAGATTCAGCACCGGCGTGCCTCCCACCGTCAGCGTGATGCCTTTCTGCACCAGGGTCGCAAATCCCTTCGCCGTGACCGTCACCTCATAGCTCCCCGGCAAAAGATTCGGCGCTGTGTAATAGCCGTCGGAGTCTGTCTTGACCTCACGGGTCACACCCGTGGTGACGTTCTTGATAGTCACCGATACGTTGGGAATGCCTGCTCCTGCCGGATCGGAAATCACCCCGGAAAGTGTGGCCCCGGCCACCTGTCCACGAGCGAGGCGCACCGAAAGAGCCAAGCTGGCCACCACCGCAAGTACGAGCAGAATTCGAGAACAACAGTGCTTTGCGTAGGCCGGAGTAACCATCGTCGGTCTCCTGTGATTCTTGCCGGCGAGTGAAACTCGCATGGCAATGAGTCTCTGCTGCACCGAGCGCTGGGTAATCTTCTTCGAAGGTCCAAGCAAAAGATCAGGCCCAAAATCCGGCTCACTCTGCAAAACACAGGTCGCAGGCTCGGTTCTTCATCTGCGGCTGCTGGTTGCCGAGTCGCCTTCCGGAGTTAGGCTAGACTTTGCTTCTTGATTTGCTTGCCCTGGCTTACCCCTAAGCCTGAACAAGTTACCCGATTCTAACGACGCGAAGTATATTCCAAAAACAGAGGCATACAAGCGAAAAAAGAACCAGCCGCAGCATTGCAAGGGGCTTGTTGTTCCTCTCGATTCCTTGCCGCCGGGGTATGCCGACGGTGCTATAATTCCGCGCTAATCGGTCGCTGAAAGGGCGGCTGGAGAGTTCGCCCTGCGAACTGTCGCGGTGTGTCCATGCGCAAAAAACTGCTTTTGACGCTGACCGGCGCTCTGTTGCTGATTGCCGCAGTGGCCGCTCAGGAAACCAAAGAAGAAAAAAAAGAAAAGAAAGTCCTGAAGAACGCCGACATCGTTCTGATGGTGCAAAACCATTTCGACGACGAAACTCTCGTGAAAATCATCGAAGTCTCGGACACCGACTTCGATCTCTCGGCCGACGCTCTCGTTGCTCTGAAAAACCAGGGCGTTAGTGCCGCTGTGCTTCGCGCGATGCTCCAGTCCACGCAACGCAGAAAGCTTGCGGCAGTCGACAAGAATCCTTCGCCGCCCGGCGCTTCTGGCTCTTCGGCCGATTCCACGAAGCCCGGAGGCGATTCCTCCAACGTCTCTGCGACATCTCCTCCAGCCGAAAATCCAGCGCCCTCCGACAAACCCCCAACAACCAATACTCCGGCCACGACGAAAACTCCTGCGCCCTCCAACTCTAAAGATTTGACCTCCGCTCCTCCAAGCTCCAGCAGCGGAATGGACATCAGCCAGCCGCAAATGTCCGCCATGCAAATGCAAATGTCCGCCATGGGCATGGGCAACTTTTTCAACAACATGTTTTCGATGAACTACACCGCCGAACAACTTCCCCACGTGTACCTCTTGGACGACCAGGTCCACAGAGAAAGGCACGAAGTCACTGCCTCCACGGCCCAGATCGCGCAGACCAAATACAAAAGCGGCGCCCCCAGCGCGGGCGAAACTGCTCTGAGAAATCTCGCCCAGCAAGGCCTGAGCTTCGCTGCCATGGCCGGCGGCCCTGGCGCCATGATGGCCATGTCCGCGTTTTCCATGGCCTCGGGGTTCATGCCCGGCATGCGCCCCGGCACGCCCAGCATGACCTATGTTTGGGGCCTTCCCGGCCGCAAATCCACCAGGGAACTCAGCCTTACTGACCCGATCTTCGAGCTGAGTTACGGCGATATCCCCGGCGTGGATCCCGACGCCTTCGAGCCGGCCATCGTGAAGTTGTTTCAGACTCCGGACAACTACCGGGTGGTGGGCGCCACGCGCGTAAAACTAAACGCGAAAAACATGATGTCGGGCGGCGCTCCGGAAAACGGCAAGTGGATTACCGAAGACAGATGGCCCACTCGGGTCTATAAGGAAGACCGCGGCTTCTACGTCCTGCGCGTGGATCAGCCCCTCCAACCCGGCGAATATGCCGTCGTATTGCGTCCGGTAAAAGGCTACAAAGCTACGCCCTCCGGACTCGGCGGCCACGCTCAAGTCTTTTATTCCGTCTGGGATTTCAGCGTCCCCGGCGCTACGCCGGAAGACACCACCAAGAAAAAGAAGAAATAGCGAGCTTACCTCCCGCCACCCCATTTACCCGCCCCGCTGTTCTTTGTGTGGCGCACCCGGTTATCACCCAGTCGATTTTCACTACGGTTTCGCCGGAGCCGCCGGACTACTCAAGTCGATGATTTGCACTTGAACATGCGCATCGACCAAGGGTCCCAGCGGGAATGGAGCCTCGGCCTTCTCCCCAGCTCGCCCCTGCGCGTCGAAAGTCACCAGCCGCTTGTTCCCTCCCTGTAGCGGAAAAACGCCGGAGTACATCGGACACTGGACCCCTGTCGTGCCTGTCGCCGGGCCGGTATTCGTCAGTTCGATGTGCATGCTGCTGTTCGTTTCGTCTTCCACGGCTTTTCCAGATATCCGGATGTTCAGCGAGCCTTCACTCTGCGACGCGCACCCCCGGTCCCTGCCCGCACCCGCAAGAGGCAGTTGCCCTGTTCCCTCGTACGTTCCGTCGTCATGGAACGTAATCGGGACATCGATTGGCCCCATTTCCGTCAGCTGCTGGAGCACGCTTCCCATGTTGATGTTCGCGTGATAAAGCACTCCCACCGCGAAATGTACTGGCTCGCACCCGCACCTTTCATCCCCTTGAAACTTTCCTCCCATCGCACCAATCCAGTCGCTCACCAGTTGCGTCAACTGCGGCTGCGTGGTGTTGGGGACCGGAGCAGGGTTCTCATCCCCCACCATGTCTAGTCCTTGTCCTGCCAGACCACGCCTGCCCGTAAATGCCTCCGCGATGAACTGCGTACCCCCCTCATCATTTCGGAAGTGAGCGACTACATTCTTAAACTTCATCAGCTTGCAAAGACCGGTGTTGTCCAAGCCGACGAAAAATACCGCATTGGGAGCCATGCTCCAGCCTGGAAAACCCGCATGGCAGTCCTTCGTGCACTGCGCGTTAGTCTTTTCCTCGTCTACATCACCTCCCTCATCCACGGCTACCTTATAAAATCCGCCGCTGTGAGTTTCTGATGCTTTTTCTTTGTCGAACGGATCCTCGGCACCGTGGCAGTTAATGCACCGCGGATGGCGCAGGACATCCGCGATTTTCGCGAAGATATCCTGCGCCTTCTTGAGTTGATTATCGGAAAGCGGGCACACCCGTTTCGGGGGGCCTTGTTGGGCTGGCTGACCCTGGGCGCGCGGTTGCGCCGCGCAGACACCAGCCAGCGTGCAAAACACCATCCACGAGCGCCATTTCATGGCGCGATTCTAGCACAATCTTCAAAAGCCGCTTCTAACCAGGCGGCTTGCTAGCGCACACGGTTCGATGGAAAATGTCCGAACCATGTGGCGCATGTTGCTTCTTTTCTTTGCCCTCGCAAGCTGCCTGCCGGCGATCGCGCAGAAAGTGCTGACCAACGACGACATCATCAAGATGGTGAAGGGCGGCTTACCCGACGACGTCATCTTGCTGGCTATCGAATCGCAGCCTTCAAACTTCGATGTTTCGGCGCAAGCCCTCATTGAATTGAAGCAGCAGGGCGCAAGCAAAGCTGTTCTTGAGAAAATACTGGACGTCGTTGCCGGCCGCCGATGTGCCGGCGTTCCAGCGAAGACTGCATCCATCATTCCCGCAGCGCAAGAAGAGTTACGCGAAGACAAACCGTATTTCCCCGTGGCGTTTTCTGCCGAGCAGGTTTCCTTTGGTGGCTCCGGCGATACGCCTCGGTCCGAAGGCAAGATTTACGTCGGCTACGGGCTTTTGCGATTTGAACGGCCCGCGCGTGCCTGTACTGAGGTATCTCTCGTCAATCCGCGCTTGCGCATAGGGTACGTCTTCGGGGTTGACCAAGACACACAAGTCTACGACAAGTTTGTGGACGTCCGTGGGTATCAGGGGAAAGTTGGCCTCAGCAAATATTTCCTCCCAGTGGATCCCGCCAATCCTTGCCGGAACTATAAGAGCATCATCGCTTGCCGCGCCATCTCCGAGGAACTTGTGAACAATCGTGCGGCGACCAAGTGGGAGTTTACCCATGCGCTTGGCGCCCAGTCTTGGATCTCCTACGAGTGGATCGACTCAAAACTCTGGATTGCGCTGCGCCGCCAGTACTTGGATCATGTCACCGAATTACGCAACATCCGCGAGGGAGCCCAACCTGCTTCTTTGTTTGAAGTGCCCACAAGCGCGTTGAAATAACCTACCCCAAGAATCGATTTAGCGTTGGTCTGCCTGCTGAACATACGACACGCCCCACCTGCGTCAACACCACTCACGCGCCTGTCCGGCTGTGCCAAATCCGTCCTAACGGCCAGTAGAAACCGCTCACTTCGCCACGCTAGCCTTTGCCTTTGGAGCGTAAAGCCATGTTCACGCAACAGATTCGCCGGCTCTTGCACGCTGGGAAGCATCTTTTGCGCCGTTCGCCTCATTCGTGCGGAACCACGACCGCAGTTCTCTGCGCGCTGGTGACGCTCTCCCTCTGCGGTTGCACTGGCAAGACGGCCTCCAATTCCCCGCCTCCGCCTGCTCCGGGAACCGCTTCTTCCATCACCAAAGACGGCATCACCTGGACCTTCAGCCAAAGCGTTCAAGTCGGACAATTTGTGAATGGCGACTATTATGTCGTGGGCCCCGTCACAATTACCTCTATTAGCCCGCAGCCCACGACTTCATCCCCTTACCTGAATGGATCCGTCTTGAATCTGCCCACCGCCAACGGCAAGAGCGGCTTCGATTCCCGTCTCAACGATGGCACTGATGAATCCTGGTGGTTTGACGCGAGCCTCCGCTCTTATCCCCCGATCACCTTGAAGCCGGGCGATTCCCTGGTTTCTTCGATAAGTTTGCCCACCATCCATTCCGTGCCCGAGGTAATGCGCGCTTCGGACATGAGCGCCAGCCCCGTGGCTACTGTGTCCGTGCTGACGGTTCTGGGAGCGGCGCCTTCAGCGGATGCCTTCCGGCCGTCCTACTGCGACCGCAACCAAACCATCTATCACGCCAATTCTTTGCAGCGGAATCTTCTGCCTTCGCTCGCCCCGCCCAATCCTTCAGGCACGCCCACGCTCGCTCAGTTTGAAGCCTATTACCGCAGGCCCTGGATCGATACCAACGCGTTTCTCTTCGATGCCCCCGCCGAGTACATGCCCAGCTACGGCCAGCACATTGCTTTCGCCGATTCCTACGCCGCGCTTCTCCTTACGCTAAACTTCTCCGCAGACCAGAAAGTCAATCTCACCAACTACCTCGTCCAATACGGCATCGATTTGTACGGTTGCGTCCAGGCGGGCTACGGCTGGCCGGCTTTTGGCGGCCACCGCAGCGGAAGAAAACTCCCGATTATTCTTGCTGGAATCTTGCTGAACAACGACGGCATGAAGAATGTCTCGACCGCTTATCCGAACAAATTCGGCGAGGACATGCAAACCGTCTACGTCAACCAGCTCCCTCCCGCCGGCACCTATCAGCAGGCCTGGCAAGGTGCCACGGTGATTTATGGTGGGCACTATGGAGTGAACGCAGACGGCAGCGTGGTCAGCTCCGGCTTGTACGGTCCTTACGAGCAGCTTCAGCCTTCTGCCTGGCCCATCCTGACTCCGCCCGGCGAGCAGTTGGGAGAGGCGTATCGCCGATGCTGCACCTCCGTCTCCTGGGTCGGCGAAGCGTTGGCGATGCGTCTCCTCAACGCGGAAACTGTCTGGAACCATCAGGCGTTTTTCGATTACGTGGATCGCTGGATGAAAGAAGACGACACGCAGGCCGTCGCCCAGATCAAAGCGCAAACTGGCTTCGATTACAGCGCCAACTGGGAGCGCCAGGGCCAAACGCAATACTGGCTCCAGGGCGAATTCCCCCAGTACACCTTCATCGACGACATGTGGAAGGCCTACCGCTAGCTATCGCCTCGCTTCAGCTTAGCGGCGATTTGCAGCTAGCAGGATCTATTCTCTTGGCGAACAAGGCACACCGTGGTACTGAGGTCCTATCGCTCACCTTTAGCCCCAGCAGAGACAATCAGACTCAGTTCAAATTCCATCTATGAATTCTTTGGGTGTGGTCAACTCACTGAGCGGGCGCATTTCGCGCAGCTTTGGTGCGATGGAAATAGGCTCCGCTCAGCATCGCGCCATGCCGTGCTGCGGCTCCTGCTTCTTTGGCATGACACCCACGGCCTCGCGGCCTCTGTCGTAGCTCCCACTCGATCAATTTTTCCTTCCCCTCTTTCCGTCCTCATGAGACATTCGCGCCATCATGCGCCGCGCTGCAATTCTGGTCCTTTACCTCCTTTACTTCCTTAACCTCCTTTACTTCCTTTCCTCCTGCCACAAACCCGCCCATCCTCATCTCGTCATCGGCTCCAAATTCTTCACCGAGCAAGTCATCCTCGCCGAACTTCTGGCCCAGCACATCGAAGCGCGCACCGGCATCCCCGTCGAGCGCAAAAGCAACCTTGGCGGAACGCTCCTCGTTCACAAAGCTTTGCTAGCCGGCGACCTCGACCTCTACGTGGAATACACCGGCACCGCTCTCACTGCCGTCTTGGGCGAATCTCCCACCGGCGACTCCGCCGCCGTCTACAACCGCGTCAAACGGCTCTACGCCGAGCGTTTTCACCTCGAAGTCACCGCACCGCTCGGCTTCGAAAACACTTTCGCCATGGTCATTCGCGGCGATGACGCCCAGCGCCTCAATCTCCGCCGCATCTCGGACATCGCTCCTCTCGCTCCCAAGTGGCGCGTTGCCGTCGGCTACGAATTCCTCGAGCGCCCCGACGGCTTCTCTGGCTGGAGCGCCCGCTACAATCTCCACTTCGCCGAACCGCCGCGCGTCATGGACCTCGGCCTGCTCTACCGCGCCCTCGTCGACCACCAGGTCGACATCGTTGCAGGCAACTCCACCGACGGCCTCATCGATTCCCTCTCTCTCGTCGCTCTCGAAGACGACCGCCACTACTTCCCGCCCTACGACGCTGTCCCCATTGCCCGCCAATCCACGCTGGCGCAATTTCCGCAGCTACGCACTGCTCTTGCCGATCTGGCCGGCAAACTCACCGCTGGCGACATGCGCCACCTGAATTACCTTGTCGATGCCCAACACCAAGACGCCGCCGCCGTCGTACGACAATTCCGCGCTGCCAAGGGACTCTAGCTGCTGCCCTTTTGGTCAGAGCTTGGAACAGCTCTGGGCCGAAACGCTCCCGCAAGGAAATCACCGTCCACTCAAGGACGGTGACCGTGACAGCAGGCTTAGCGACCCGGAGGGCCGGAAATCGGATCCGTCGGAAATCAGACCGACTAGACGAGGCGCCGCTATTGTTTTTGGGTTTGCAGCAGCAGCTCGCAGTTAGCGATGCACTTGGCCGCTTGCATCTCGATTTCGGCTTTCTTGCGCGGCACGCTCGTGCCCGCTTCCGGCGCCACGACCAGCGACTGCGGCCCATCGGCTAAATTAAATGTGCACTGGAACTGCAGCGACTGCACGCCGCGCTGCTGGCACGCATTTTTCTGCAGCGCCGATTCCAGCGCCTCCGGCTGCGCGTGCAATTGGTCCGCAACCTGCGATGGCAGCATGGCCACCACCATTGGGACCGGCGATTTGATCTTGATGCTCACCTGCTCGCCGTCGTGGTCCGGCGTAAACCCGCCATAGACCTTCACGAAGGAAGTCAGTTGGTATTTCTCTTTCACCTGCTCCGTCCATTGAAATGCCGGCTGGATGCAATTCTGCACGCAATCCCAGCGGAAATATTGAATGTGCACGTCGTTGGGAGCGTGGAATCGCCGCATCACGGAACCCTGGCCCGTCAATACTGCCGCCACTCCTTCGCCAATCGCCCGATCTTCCTTCTTGCTTGGATCCAGCACCGCGCCCAATCCTGCGAACACCGCCGGATCGACGCTGTTTCGCTCATCGCGCACGATCAGCGTGAGCCGCACCGGCGGCAAAAAGCACGTATATCTGCTTTCCACCACATGCTCTTGCGGGCACCGGCGGTCCAGGTTGGCGATAGTCTCCGGATGCTGCAGCGCCTGTTCCCACTGCTCGGTCGGCGTCAAAAAGATGGTCACCGGCTGTTCCGCCTTGATGTCCACCTGAATGTTGCCGCCGTTCCCGAGGGTGTGGAACACCAGCCCGGCATGATAGTTCGCTGGGTCCAGCCGCACCGTCTCGTCGTTGGCCGGCAGCCAATCAAACACTCTGGGTGGAACCTGCCCAAAGGCCCGCCCTACCGATAGGCTCAGCACCAGAATCACGAGGATAGAAAAGATTTTGTAGTTGCGCATGGTATTTCCATTTCAGCGTCCCACTGCCACCTCCACAAGTTCCT
>OCOJ01042603.1_pt1 | contig 11829 bp, 9 predicted proteins | sample 1539251 | NCBI WGS metagenome assembly OCOJ01 (sample SAMN01911457, study PRJEB22624) | soil metagenome | biome: Soil | place: Malaysia | collected 2012-04-30 | depth RA_metagenome m
CAAGGGAATCGGATTCGGGACCGTCACACAAACCGTGAATTGAAGGCACTGGGGTGGAGTGTGATTCGATTGTGGGAGGGCGACATCAAGCGAGACATCGAAACAGCTGTCGCAAAAGTGCTGCGTGCCATTCGGAATCAGCATCGCAAATCTGCGGCGCAAGGCTAGACATTTTGGTGGGCGGCCCAAATCCTCATGAAAATCCAATCGCTCGGAAGTTAGGGGGTGTATCACTTTTCCCCGCCTTATAGCCTACCCCCCTGCCTCGTTGACACTCCCTCCTCCCATGCCTAACATGGCCCGTCGTCCAAACGCCGCTCTTCGAGGAGCCTCATAAATGCACTCCGACCGAAACCGCCTCATCTTGGCCTTATTCATCATTCTTGCAACCGTGCTCGTCCCTGCCCGGCTGGTCGTAATCGAAAGCCGCCACGTCGCGGAAGCCTCTAGCAGGCTCCACGCCGCCCAGCGCGGCTCGAACGATCCCCGGTTGGAAAAGGCCTACCGCTTCGAGCGCGGCGGCTGGATTTACGTTCACCTCGAGGGTGCGCCCCACGATATCGGCTACCAGCACGGCTACCTTCTCGCCTCGGAAATCTCCGATGCCTTCGCCTCGGTCAGCCTCAATATGTCCCATTCNAACGCAGCGCGATTGGGAATTTTTCCGCCGCGCTGCTCGCGAGATGCTCTGGCCGAAAATTGATGTGGATTATCAATCGGAACTGGCCGGCATCGCCGAGGGAATCCGTGACCGCAAAGTGAGTCTAGACCTCTATGACATCGTGGCCATGAACGCCTTCGAGGAATTGCCCGAGTATTACGTCCCGTGGCTCAACGAGCAGACCCATGCCATGAATGCGCCGAAGCTTCACAGCCCGGAAAATTGCAGCGCCTTCGTGGCCACCGGAAGCTGGACCAAGGACCACCAAATCGTGATGGCGCACAACAACTGGACGAACTACGCCATCGGCGAGCGCTGGCGCATTATCTTCGACATCGTTCCGGACAAAGGCTACCGCATCCTCATGGACGGCTTTCCCGGCGTCATCGTCAGCGACGACGACTTCGCCGTGAATTCCCAAGGCCTAATGATCACCGAGACCACCATCGCCAGCTTCCACGGCTGGGACCCCAGCGGCAAGCCCGAATTCATGCGCGCCCGAAAAGCCATGCAGTACGCCAGCTCCATCGACGATTTCGTGAAAATCATGCTCGACGGCAATAACGGCGGCTACGCCAATGATTGGCTGCTCGGCGACCGCAAGACCGGCGAGATTGCGCAGTTCGAGCTGGGGCTGAAAAAAACCAAGCTCTACCGCACCAAGGATGGTTATTTCGTCGGCTCGAATTTCCCGAGCGATCCCGAAGTGATAAAAGCAGACACGACTTTCGATCCCACGAATCCCGGCATCTCAGCGAACGCGCGGCGCGCGCGCTGGGAACAGTTGATGACGCCGAACAAGGGAAATATTGACGCCGGGCTCGGCCAGATTTTCATCTCTGACCATTTCGATACGTACACGAAGAAAATGGGCGCCAGCCGGCGGACGCTTTGCGGACACGGCGACGTTGACGGATCGAGCGATGCGAGCTGGGGCACGCGGCCCTATGAGCCGATGGGCGCGGTCCAGGGAAAAGTGATCGACAGCGCCATGGCCAAGGACATGAGCTTCATTGCCCGCATGGGCCATCCCTGCGGAACAAATTTCAACGCCGCCAATTTTCTGTCGGAACATCCGGAATACAGGTGGACGTCTCCCATCCTGACGGACATGAACGCCGGCCCCTGGACAAGATTCCGCATAGGCGATCAGAGTTCGAATAATCCCAACGCTCCGAGCGGCCTGAGCGCCACGCCATGAATCATCGTCGCTGGAAATCGGGCGAGACGATGACGAAGCCGATTTTCGCCTCTCGCCACGGGGTTAAAAATTCAGACGCCGCCCTGAAGAGCAAGCAGAGCGGCGCCAAATCCCTTCGTTCTACTGTTTCCCCGTTAGCTGTTCTTTACAACCCGGAGATTGTTGGTGACGGAAAAAACACCCGGCACCTGCATGGCTCGAAGATACGCGGCGTCCTTATCCGATTGGTTGTCCACCACTCCTTCGAGCGTCACGTTGCCATTCTTCACAATGATGTGGATGCCCGGGATCACTCCCATGCTGTAGCGCTGGAGCGGAGGGAAAGAATAAATGGAGCGGTACTCCTCCCGGCGGATGCGGTTATCCATCGGCGAAGGAGGAAGGATCTCGATCTGGTTGTCCACTTCCTTCACGCCTTCGATGGATTTTACCGCCGATTCCGCGTCGCTTTTGATGACCGGCCGCACAACCTGCCCGATGAGCGTGACTTTGGCTCCCTCCACTTTGTATTCGAGGTTATCGAACACCGAATACCAGGGGAGCATGGCCAGCTTGTGATGTACCTGTTGCATCAGCCAGATTTGGTACTGCCCCGCGTCGGTAGGGGCCTGGGCATTCGGCCGCGTAGCTCCCGATATGCCGCTCGCCATGCCCAGCATGACTAGCAGAGACAAAAGAATTGAGAGAAAGTTGCCGAGATAATTCCGAATGATTCTTTTCATGGCTCACCGCCCTTCTACTGCACCCAATAATTTAGATGCGTTCCAATTGGCGCAGGTTCCCATCACGAACTCGTGCGGGGCGGCTGCTGGCGACGCGGCGAAAGATGGTGCGCGGAAAATCAGTGAAGTGCTCACAATTACATTCGACGCGAGCAGCATCGCGGTTCCCGCCGCCGTGTTTTTTCCTCAGCTTCGTGTCCTTCGGCTTGGCGACTGCTATCTGAATGGAAACAAGCCGGATACCGTTGCTGGATATCGGCTGGCGAAGATGCTACAAAACAAAAGACGCTTCAATGGGTGCATCTGTGCCGGAATTCTGCACTGCCAAGGGATGCAAAATGCCCGTGCCGGCGGGACTGGCCGCCGAGCACATGTGCATCCTGCACTTCACCCTTTTCATCGAGCAAGAGTGCGCTGAAATGCGCCGCGAATCAGCGCTCGGAAAAAACAGCCACGAGCGTCACAATGAATTCATGCAGAAAATCGCCGGACGCGGCGAGGCGCTCGTGAAAGTAGCGACGAGCGGCTTCACCATGTCCGATGAAATCAAAGCCCGTATCCTCAGCACGCTTCTGACCCTGATGAACTGCCGGGAAAATATAGATCGCGCGATGATGCGCCAGTCCGCTTCGCGGCGCTTCGTTGGCTGATACTTCTTCAGCGCTCTTCTCTATCCATTACGATCCGATATACCGCGCATAGAGCGAACGCGCCACCGAAGGGTCCTTCGTTCCCTTGATGATGGCGCGGCCGTCGGCGAAAACAGTCAATTCATAGGGCGGGACGGAGAAGCGAATCAGGAACTCGTTGTTGCGGACTTCTGTTGCGGAAGCCCCGGCTAGACTGCGGCTAAGAGCGCCGAGGTCCAGCCGGCGGCTCCGCTCGTGGATCTGCACCGAATCACGCCCACACATGGTGATGTGGGGTTGCAATTCGCCTTCGAGATAGGAATATTCGCCCCGGGCGCACGCGCGGCAATCCGGGTTGCGTGCCACCCGGATGGACTGGAATTTACCGCTCCAGACATCGCACGAAATAAGCCGGCCGTGCAACGCTTCGGTTTTTCCCGCGAGAAGCTTCACGGCCTCCGCCGCTTGGAGCGAGGCCACCACGCCCACGGCGGCATTGAGCACACCTGCGGTATCGCAAGTGGCTTCCGCTCCCAGCGCCGCGGATTTCTCTTCGCCTTCGAGGAGGCAGGCAAGGCACGCGGTTTCCCGCGGGCGAATCGTCATCGTCACGCCATAGCTCCCCACGGCAGCAGCGTAAATCCATGGAACATCTAGCGAGATGGCTGCGTCGTTCAAGAGCAGGCGCGTCTCGAAATTGTCTGTGCCGTCCAAAATGAGCGGAAACCCCGAAAGCAATTCCCGGGCATTTCCCGGGGTGACATCAGCCACCACGCCTTCCACACGAACGCCCGAATTGATTGCGCGCAAGCGTCGCTCCGCCGCCACGGCCTTCGGAAGTGCCTCGCGCGCGTCGACCTCCTCGAAAAGTGTCTGCCGTTGCAAGTTCGAGAGTTCCACAAAATCGCGATCAACGATCCGAAGCTGTCCGACTCCGGCACGCACCAGCAGGTTGGCGACCACTGTTCCCAGGGCGCCGCAGCCAATTAGGACAGCGCTCGCGGCAAGGAGCTTCTCCTGCCCCGCTTCGCCGATTCCGGAGAACAGGATCTGCCGCGAGTATTTTTCGAGATCTTGACGATTCATTGCTAGTTTCCAGATTCGCACCTCATGATATCGCCTTTTCGCGCTCGGCAGGCAACGAGGCCATGCTAACCTGTCTTCTCATCTTCTTGGCGAATGAGAATCCAGCGGAAATCAACGATCCCGCGGGCTTTTCCCGCGGTTTGGGCGGCCGTTTGGACGACGGCGGCGCTCGCGTGCGTGCTCCTCACATGTGTGTCCGTTCGCGCGCAGGAGTTGTTGGTTGAAGGCCAGCGCGTCGCGGAAATTCGAGTGGTGGATGAATCAGGCAAGAGCGTCAAGGAGACCGCTCCTGCTCTTCCCCTTGAAGAGGGAAAGCAGTTCGATTTTGGCGTGGAGCGTGAAAGCCTGCGGAAGCTTTACCTCACGGGTGACTTTTCGGACATCCGCGTGACAGCCACGCCCGTCACCGGCGGCTTGCGCGTGGATTTCATCGTGCGACGGAATTACTACAACAACGTGGTCCGCGTCGAAGGTTTGAAAGAGCCGCCGAGCGAACCCGCGGCGCTGGCGGCCCTGCGTCTGGGTTTGGGCGAGCCGTTTCGCGAAAGCGCCTTGCGCGCAGCGGTCGAGCGCTTGCAGGAAGCACTGCATGCCGATGGTCTCTATCTTGCGAAGGTGACCTGGGACCTGGCGCCGCACGAAGATACACGGCAGATGGACGTGACTGTGCACATTGATTCCGGGCCGCGCGCTCGCGTGGGCGATATTCAAATCCAGAATCAGACGCCCTTCCCGGATAGCGAATTGCTGCGCCGGTCGAAAATCTCAAGCAAGAACGAAATGACCGCGTCGCGGCTGACCCACGCCGCGCAGCGAATAAAAAATTACCTGGTGAATCAGGGCTATCTGGGCGGAGGAGCGCTGATCATTCCCGGCACCTATGACCCGTCCTCGAATCGCGTCCCTCTGAAGTTGGAGGTGACGGCAGGCCCGCGCGTGCGCGTCGAGCTGAGCGGCGCCCACCTTAGCAAGGGGAAGCTCCGCCAGCTTCTTCCCATCTATGCGGAAGGCGCCGTGGATGAAGACCTATTGCAGGAGGGTCGCCGTAACATTCGCGACTACTTCCAGCGCGAAGGCTATTTCGATGCGGACGTGCAAGTGAGCTCGCACGCGGACTCCCAGACCGGCGAGCGCGTGATCGCGTATGAAATCGCGCGCGGGGACCGTTTCCGTCTTGCGGGAGTTTCCTTTGACGGCAACAAGTACTTCGGCAAGGAATTGCTAGCGGGCCGGCTGCAACTTCAGCCCGCCTCGTTCGCCTCCCGGGGCCGTTTCAGCCAGCGGCTGGTGCGTGACGACGCGGACTCAATCAAGGCGCTGTATGTTTCCAATGGATTCCGCGACGCTCAGGTGACCTCCGCGGTCGACAACAACTTCAAAGGAAAAAAGGGCAATCTCTTCGTTACCTTCCACGTTGTCGAGGGCGTGCAGACTCTTGTTGCCAGCTTGCGGATCGAGGGAAACCACGCCGTCACCAAGGATGCGCTCTACGCCGTCGTCGGCTCCACTCCCGGGCAACCTTATTCCGAGGCGGATGTCGCGAGCGATCGCAACAACATCCTGGCGATGTACTACAACGAAGGGTTTCCCGAGGCTCATTTTCAGGAAGAGGTGACGCCGGGAGATTCCGCGACCCTTGTACGGCTGGTCTATCACATCACCGAAGGCCGAAGAATCGAGGTAGCCAAAGTGCTGATCAGCGGCTACCAATACACGCGGCCGGGCATCATTGCGCGGCAAGTGCAAATCGAGCCGGGCGGTCCGTTACGCGAGGGTGACGTGGTGGATACCCAGCGGCGCCTTTACAACCTGGGCGTTTTTAACCGCGTGACGATTGCGCCCCAGAATCCCAATGGATCCGATCCCGAGAAGACCATGGTCGTGGATGTCCAGGAAGGCAAGCGCTACACCATCGGTTATGGCGGAGGTTTTGAGGTGCAGGAAATTGCGGCCAAGTGCAACAACCCCGAACCCAACGCCTGCAACCCCAACGCCACCGTCATCGCCGCCAGCCCGCGCGGCATCTTCGAAATTGCCCGCTCCAACATGTTCGGCAGGACAGAAACGCTTTCCTTCAAAGGCCGCGTCAGTACGCTGCAATACCGCGCCGTGCTCAGCTACTCAGCAGCAAATTTCCTCGGCCACAAGAATCTGAGCTGGCAACTCACCGGCTTTGCCGACAAATCTCAGGACATCAACACGTTCACCTCTCTCCGCTATGAGGGCGCTTTCGAGGTGGCCGAAACCGTCTCGCCCTCCACTTCATTGGTCTACCGCTATTTTTACCGCCGCGTGAGAGCTTCGGATATCAAAGTGGCCCTCGACGAAATTCCTCTCCTAAGTCAGCCGACTCTGGTAGGGGGTTTTGGAATCACCTACACTCGCGACCGCCGCGACAATCCCGGCGATGCCAAACGGGGGACCTTCAACACCGTGGACTTGAGCGACGCGCTCAAGTCCGTCGGATCCAGCGCCAGTTTCTTCCGCGGGTATTTCCAGAACTCTTCCTTTTATTCCTTCGGGCGCGCATTTGTCTTTGCGCGCTCGGTGCGATTTGGAGCCGAGAAGAACTTGGGCAATACGGTGCAGCCCAATGACCCCAGTTGTATCTCGACCACAACCACCACGATCCCTCCTTGTACCACCATCCCCCTTCCGGAGCGGTTCTTCGCCGGGGGTGGAACATCAATACGCGGATTCGGATTGAATNCAAGCGGGACCGCGCGACCCGACCACGGGCTTCCCCGTCGGCGGCCTTGCGCTTTTGGCGTTCAACCAGGAGCTGCGCTTCCCGATGAATCTCCCGATCATCGGAAATCGCCTGGGCGGCACGGTGTTCTACGACGCGGGCAACGTGTACACCGACGTCCAGCATATTTCCTTTGCCTGGAAACCTCCGGCGAACAACAACCTGAGCTACCTCTCGCACACCGTCGGATTCGGGGTGCGTTATCCCACGCCGATTGGACCCGTCCGTGTGGACTTTGGCTATCAGCTCAACCCGGCGCAGTACCAGGCGACCATCGCGCCCGCGACGACGCCGCAGATTTTTCACATCCCGCATTTCCAATTTTTCTTCAATATCGGATCGATCTTCTGATGCGACGCGTGCTTTTCATCTTCGTTCTCTTCGCCTTGCTTTCCGTGCTGGGAGGCGGGCCGGCGACCGTCCGGGCACAGACGTCCTCGGACGCGCCCGCAAGCACGGCAGCAGGCGCGCAAACCGTGGATGGCGTGGCCGCCAGAATCGAAGACGACATTCTCACCGAGAGCGAAGTGCGTGAGCTGGCCGCATTTCAGCAGCTTGTGGACGGCCGTTCGAAGCCGCGCAGTGACCTGATTCGCGAGTTCGCGGACCAGTGGATTCTTCGCGGCGAGGCCAAAACCGCGAAATACCCTCATCCTTCGCCCGCCGATGTGGACCGCGCCTACGCGGAATTGGTGAAGCAGTTCAAGTCGCCGGAAGAATTTCTGGCGCGCTGCTCGAGCGCCGGGCTCACGGAGGCAGGAGTCCGCCGCATGCTCGAGCAGCAACTCTACCTCTCCCATTTCATTGATTATCGTTTCCGCGCTTCCGCGCAGGTGAGCGATGAGCAGGTGGGAGCTTACTACCGGGATGAATTCGCTCCTCAGCTCAAGGCTCGCGGGCAGCCGGTTCCCCCTCTGGAGGATGTGGAAGATACGATTCGAGAAGTTCTGATTCAGCGCGCCATCACCGAGCGAGCCACGAAGTGGCTCGATGAAACCCGCGACCATTTGAGGATTGATGTGGAGACGGCGGGAGGCGCCTCGTGAAAATGCTCGGGCGTCATTGGGTGCGTGTCGCCCTATTCCTGCTGCTTATCGCTGCCGCCGTGGTCGTCGTGGCATTCGAAACCGGGCTCGTGGAGCGAATGGTCAGGCGTGTCGTCGTGCACCAATTGGAGCAGAGAACCGGCGCGCAAGTCGAGCTGGGCGCATTTCATCTCCACGCTCTCCGGCTGCGCATCGAGATGGACAATCTGACGCTGCACGGCACCGAGCCTGCTGGAACGCCTCCACTCTTTCACGTTGCTCGGGTGGAGGCACAAATTCATATTCTTTCCTTTTGGGGCAGGCAGATCTCGCTCGACTCCCTCCTGATGGATCACCCGCAGGTGGCCGTGCGGTTCGATAAGAGCGGTCAAAGCAATTTGCCTGCGCCGAAAGTCCGCGCCGGCAACCGTCCCTGGCGTGAGACGCTCTTCAGCCTGCGCATCGGCAAGCTCGAGCTTCGCGACGGAACTGCGGCCATCAACGATCGCCGCACCCCGCTTGAGCTTCGCGGGCGAAGTCTTGAATTTCTGCTGCACCTCGACGCTCCCGCGCCCGGCGCCGAATCCTACATCGGAAGCTTCCGGATCCAGCAGGTGGAGGTGGCCGAGCGGCGCGATCTTCCTTTTCGATTCGATATTTCCGCAAAGTTCACGCTTCATCGCGATTCTTTCGAGCTCGACGAACTGGTCTGGACGCTGCCGCACTCGGAGTTGAACCTTCGCGCCGAGCTGCCCAGCTTCTCCCGGCCGGATTGGAATCTCCGGTATCGCGGGCGGCTTTCTCTTGCGGACGTGCGCGCGATTTTCCGCAAGCCCACCACGCCGGATGGCATCGCGGATTTCTCCGGCCAGGCGCGTTACGTCGCGGGCGAATGGACCGCCAGCGGGCACTACGACGGCCACGATATCGGAATGCCGTATAAGTGGTTCCACGCGCGCGGAATGGAGACATGGGGCGATTACGAGGTGGCGCAGCAGCATTTGGTCGTCCCGCAACTCTCGGTTCGCGCCCTCGGCGGAACTGTGAGCGGCCGACTGGAGATGGATTTCAAGAACCTCGAGTTTCGCACGCAGACGCAACTCCGCGGCGTGAGCCTTGCCGCAGCCTTCGCCGCGGTGGACAACGTGGATTTCCCTGTCCACACCTTTCATTGGGATTCACGCATGGAAGTGGATTCAGTGAACACTTGGCAAGCGAACTTCAAGCACTTCCGCACCAAGGGCGAAACCCGCTGGTCGCCGCACGATGTGCTTCCGTCAAACACCATTCCTGTCACAGCGCGCGTGGAATTCGACTACGAGGAAGACTCCCAAACGATCGCGCTTGCCCAAAGCGAAATCTTCACGCCGAAGACGCAGATTCAAATGGACGGCGTCTTGGGCGCCAAGGATTCGGCGCTCGAGTTGAACCTACAGACCGAGAATCTCTTGCTGTGGGACGATTTCATCAACGTCCTGCGCGGCGCCGAAGCCGAAGCAGTCCCGGTCGCCGGGACGGTGGATTGGAAAGGCCGCATCCTGGGCCCGCTCGGTGGACCGACCTTCGTGGGGCACCTGCATGCGACCCAGGCGCGGTATGCCGGCCTTTATTGGGACGATGTGGTGGGCGATCTCGAGTACTCGCCGGACGGCTTTCGCCTTGCGCAGACCGTCGCGCGCCGCAGGCAGATGACCGCCGATGTGGACGTCTGGCTCCAACTCGATGGCGATTGGAGTTTCCTGCCTCAGAGCGCGTGGACGCTCCAGGCCCGCCTGACGCACGCGCCGACCGGTGACATCCAGGAGCTTTTCAACACCAGTTATCCCGTGAGCGGCTTTCTGAGCGGCACCTTCCGCGGAAGCGGCACACGCGCGGCTCCCGTTTTCGATGCGAATTTCGCTTTCGATGACATCGAATTTAGGGGATTTCATTTCGATCGCTTGGCCGGTGACCTCCAGTTGAAGCATGACGAGTACCACCTCTCCGGCTTCGAATTGCGGAAAGACACGGGGCGCGTCTCGGGCGACATTCTTTATCGCCCTCTCGAGCTGGAAGCGGAGTTCAACGTCCACGGATCCGAAATTCCGCTGGAAAAATTTGCGGCGCTCCAGAATCCAACGCTGCCCGTATCCGGCCGCCTCTCCCTTGATCTGCGTGGCAGCGGCCCCCTCCTCGCGCCCAAGGCGCAAGGAGAGTTGCGGCTCGTGAATTTGCAGGTCGGTTCGGGGTTCTCAGGCAACAGCAACGCGAATACCGGAAATGGCGGTCGGGGACTTGTGACCGTCACGCAAGTGATGTACGTCGGNGGCCAGAAACTCCGCGTTTCACTGGCGTCTGAATTGTCGCGCGGCAGCTTCCAAGGTCAATTCGCCGTCGGATTAACGGGCCAGAATCCAATTTCCGGCAGCTTCACGGTCAAGCAATTTGAAATGAATGCGCTCATCAGCGCCGGGCTGCACTTGAAACAACTCACGGGCCACAGCAGCGTGGACGGGGTCTTCACGATTTCGGGTGCGCTCCGCCAGCCCGATACGATCGAAGTGAAAGCGGATATCGACAAGATTTCTTTCAATTACGATCTGGTCCAGCTCGAAAATCCCGAGCCAATTCAGCTCATTTACCGCAAGAATGAAGTGCGCATCGAACAGGCTCACCTTCAGGGGCCGAATACCGATTTCAAGCTCGGCGGATCCGCCCGCTTCGACCGCGAGCGCCCGCTTCATTTCGCGCTTTCCGGCGCCGTCAATCTCCAATTCATCAATCGCATCGTTCCGGACCTGGAGGCCCAGGGCCGGGCGGATGTAAACGTAGCCATCGAGGGAACCGTGTCGCGCCCCCGCATCACCGGCCGCGTCAGCGTCAACGANCGCCTCCATGAGTTACTCGGATTTTCCTGTGGGCCTCAGCCATGTGCATGGCGATTTTGTCTTCGATCGCAGCCGCCTGCTCTTCGATCGAGTCACAGCCCAGTCCGGCGGAGGTCAGTTGACGCTGAGCGGCAGCGTCAGCTACGGCGAGGAGGGCCCCGTGCGCTACGAAGTCAATGCCGCCACGTCCGTCGTGCGCATCCGCTACCCGGTCGGCATGAGCTGGCTTGCGAGCGGCACGCTCCAGCTTGCCGGGACAAGCCAAGCTGCAATCCTAAGCGGCCGCGTGGAAGTGAAACGCTTGCTCATGGCCGAGGGCGTGGATGTTGCTTCCATTTTCGCCGCGGCCGCCGAAGCCGCCACGGCTCCGGCTTCCACCTCGTCATTCCTGCGCAATCTCACCTTCGATGTTGCCGGGCACACCAGCCCCGGTGCGCGCATCGAATGGACCGGGGCCCAGCTCGAAATTGACGGCGATGTCCGGCTTCGTGGCACCTGGGACCGCCCCATTCTCCTCGGGCACATCCATCTACTCGGCGGTCAAATGGCCTTCCGCGGCAACAACTTCACGCTCACGCGCGGCGACATCAACTTCGCCAATCCTTTCCAGATCGACCCGGAACTCAACGTCGAAGCCACCTCCGTCATCAGCCAGTATCAGGTGACCATCAATTTTTCCGGCCGCACCAGCAAACTGACTCTCAGCTACCGCTCCGATCCTCCTTTGCCCGATGCGGACATCGTTGCTCTGCTGGCGATCGGAAGCCCCGGCGAAGAAAGTGCTCTGCGTTCGCCGTCCTCCGCGTCACAGAACTATGGCGCCACGGCATTGCTCTCTGAAGCGATCTCCAGTGGCCTCGGCGGGCGGATCGAACATCTCTTCGGCATC
>OCOJ01006007.1_pt1 | contig 11826 bp, 13 predicted proteins | sample 1539251 | NCBI WGS metagenome assembly OCOJ01 (sample SAMN01911457, study PRJEB22624) | soil metagenome | biome: Soil | place: Malaysia | collected 2012-04-30 | depth RA_metagenome m
CTGAACGGCTCGGCTGAAGCCGAGCCCCTTCAAAACGGATTTATGAGATGACTTCTAGTGGTCAGGGGTCAGCAGTTCTGCTGACTACCGACCCCTGACCCCTGACTACTGGCCCCTGCTGTCAAAAGTTTTTCCTCAAATCCATTCCGTTATACAGTCTGGCGACCTGGTCGGCATAGCCGTTGAACATCAGGGTCGGACGCTTGTAAAACTCGCCCAGCCGCCGTTCCGTAGCCTGGCTGTGATAGGTGCTAACGTCGGGATTCACGTTGGAATAGAAACCGTACACCGGGGGGTTGGCAAGGTTCCAGGTCGTATCCGGCTGTTTGTCGGTGAAGCGGACGCGCACGATTGCCTTCGCGCTCTTGAATCCGTACTTCCACGGAACCACGATGCGCAGCGGCGCACCGTCCTGATTGGGGAGTTCCTCGCCATACATGCCGAAGCAAAGCAAGGTCAGGGGGTGCAGGGCTTCGTCCATGCGCAAGCCTTCGACGTAAGGCCATTCGAGGACGTTGCGGCGCTGCCCCGGCATTTCATTGGGAGCGTAAATGGTGGTGAACTCGACGAACTTGGCTTTGCCCAAAGGATTCGCGCGCCTGATCAATTCGCTGAGCGAGAAGCCGACCCAGGGAACGACGATGGACCATCCCTCAACGCAGCGGTGGCGATAGATGCGCTCTTCGGGCGGAGCCATCTTGAGGATCGCGTCAATGTCGAGTTCCTGCTTCTTGTCGACCAGGCCGTCGATCTTGACCTTCCAGGGCCGCGTGCGGAAATCCTTCGCCAGGCCCGCGGGCTCGTATTTGTCGGTCGAGAACTCGTAGTAGTTGTTGTAGTTGGTGACGTCTTTGTAAGGAGTGATGGTCTCGGTGGTGCTGAAACTGCTCTTCTTGATGCCGTCAATCTTGTTGGCGGCCTGGGCCACGAGTCGAGGTGAAATCAAGTTGCGCAGGCCGGAGCTCGCGGCCACGGCCGCACCCGCAAATGCCGCTCCGGCCAGAAATTTGCGGCGGTTCAGGTAAAGACTTTTGCTCGTGATTTCGGAGGAAGGAATATCCGCAGCTTTCTTAATGAGCATCAGAACCCCAGTTACCTTGGAGGCGGTACTCTCCACTGCCTGAATAGATTTCATTTTCTGCTAGATAGGACGCGAATGGGACAGAAAAGTTGCATGGGATCGCGGACGAGCATCCCGGCCTTAGTGTCGGGTGTGTTGACTGGCAACTGAGAACTGGCAACTGAATTTCTATCCCAGCACTTCGCGGACCTTGCGCGAGAGGTTTTGCAGAGTGAACGGTTTCTGCAGGAAGGCCTTGCCGCTCTCGATCGTGCCTTCGCTGACGATCGTGTCTTCGGTGTAGCCGGAGAGATAAAGCACTTTGGTCTGCGGACGGGTCTCGATCAGCTTTTCCGCCAGTTCGCGGCCGCTCATCCCGGGCATGACCACATCGGTGATGACCAGGTCGATGGTGCCGTTATGCGCAGCGGCAGCCGTCAAGCCGGATTGCCCGTTCTCCGCTTCGAGAACGCGATAACCCTTGGCTTGCAGCGTCTCACGCACTAACTGACGAACGGATTCTTCGTCTTCCACCAGCAGAATGGTTTCTGAGCCTCCAGCGGCGGTCCGAAGAATGGGCGCCGCGCCGTGGGCCTCGGCCGGCGCTTCCACGCGTGGCAAATAGATCTGGAAGGTCGTGCCGCGTCCCACTTCGCTCTGCACGATGACGTAGCCGCCGCTCTGCTTGACGATGCCGTAAACGGTGGAAAGCCCGAGTCCTGTGCCTTTGCCTTTTTCTTTGGTGGTGAAGAAGGGCTCGAAGATGCGCGACTGCGTGTCGCGGTCCATACCAATGCCGTTGTCGCCAACCGAGAGGACGACGTAGGCACCGGGGCGGATAAACGTTTTCTCTCCGCGTGAAGTCTCGCTCACTGTGAGGTTCTGGGTTTCGATCTCGATGCGGCCGCCGTTGGGCATGGCGTCTTTGGCGTTNGGCGTCTTTGGCGTTGACCACCAGGTTCATCAGTACTTGCTCGAGTTGCCCCGCATCGGCGCGGGTCTGGCCCGCGTCTTTGGCGAGATGGGTAAGCAATTCCACCGTCTCGCCGATGAGCGGTCGGAGCAGCCGCTCCATATCTTCGACGATGGTGTTGACATCGACGACCTTCAGCTCCAGCATCTGCTTGCGGCTGAAGGCCAGCAGTTGCCGCGTGAGTGTAGTGGCGCGGTCGGCGGCCTGCTGCACGGCGCGGGCTTTGCCGTGCAGAGGATGCGATGAATCCAGATTCGCCAACATCACTTCGGTATAACCGCTGATGACCATGAGCAGGTTGTTGAAGTCGTGGGCGACGCCTCCAGCCAGCCGTCCTACGGCCTCCATTTTTTGTGCCTGGCGAAACTGGTCTTCGAGAGCGCGGCGTTCGGTCACGTTTTCAGCGATGGCTTCCAGCACGTCGGCCGGCTCATCGGCGCTGCTGACAGCCCGTCCACTGATGCGCACGGTGATGGCGTTTCCATCCTTGCGCTTCCATTTGACTTCGATGCCATCCAAGCGTCCGGTGCGCCGAAACTCCTCGTTGAGGCGGGTTTGCTCGCCGGCCTGCAGAAACACATCGGTCCGCGGATCGAGCGCCAGCAGTTCTTCGGCCGACTCGTACCCCAGCATCGTAATCAGCGCCGGATTGACATCGAGGAATTTGCCCTCGAGGCTGGAACGGTAAATCCCGTACACCGAGCTCTGCACCAGCGACCGGTAACGCGCCTCGGAGCGCCGTAGTTCTTCTTCGTTCTTCTTGTGCACGATGGCGCTGGCCAGCTGGCGCGCCACGAAACTCAGAATCTCTTTGTCGCGGTCGCCGTAGCGAATGTTTTTGGAATAGGTCTGCACCACCAGGGCACCGAAAGTCTGGTCAGCTACTTTCAGCGGCACGCCCATCCAGTCGAGCGATCGCGGCCCGTTGCGTTCGACTTCGCCACGCCCCTCCATCTGCTTGAGCACTTCGGGCGTGGCCAGCAGCGGTTCGCCGGTGCGCAACAGATACTCCGTCAGGCCGCGTCCCAGTTTCTTTGGGGCGGGCGCTGGCTCTTGCTCGTCCACGAAATAAGGGAAGCTGAGCACTTCGGTGGCCGGATCGTAGAGCGCCACGTAGAAGTTCCGGGCGTACATGAGTTCATCCACAATGCTGTGGACGGCGGCAAAGAACTGTTGCAGATCGCGCGCGGTGCTGCTCTTTTCGGCCACGCGATAGAGTGCAGAACTGAGCGCCTCGGCGCGTTTGTGCTCGGAAATGTCCCGGTGAACGGTATAGAAGCCGACGGTTGCGCCATCCACCATTAGGGGCAAGACGGAGGCCGAGACATCGATGAGAGTCCCATCTTTCCGGCGCCGCTGCGTCTCCAGAGTGATGCGCTCGCCCTGGTCGATTTTTTCTTTGATCCAGCGGGCCTCGGCCTCGCGCTCGGCGGGCACGATCAGTTCCGCCATTCGTCGTCCGACGGCTTCTTCGTTCGCATATCCGAACAGGTGCCGAAATGCGGCGTTGACACACATGACGCGGTGTTCGATGTCCACGAGACTTTGGGCATCGGGCGCGTACTCAAACACGTGTTCGAGATAGCGGCAGCGGGTCTCGAGATCTTGCAGGTTGTTTCGAGGAAGACTGGATGCCGGCGATGTGTCGGGCGAGACGAACGAGGGCGCGGCTCCGCTCTCCAGCGCCTTTTGCAAACGCCTGGCGCGCGCGAGTTCTGGAGAGGCGGGCCGGGTCGAAGGGCCGCCCGTAGCGGAGTCTGGCTTGGAGTTCACAAGTACTCTCGATGCTAAGGCGTTCAGTACTGTGCCGAAAGTTACGCCAGTAATTCCGAAACGGAATCATCCAAAGTGAGTTCGTTCTGCTTCGATCGGTGAGTGCGCCAACACGTGGCACGCGTGGAACTTGTTGGGCTGTTTTGTTGTGGTGTCGCGAAAGAGACCAGCGCTTGCAGGAGATGGCTTAGGCTTTCGCGGCCAGCATCTGGCAGACGCGTCGCACCGTGTCGCGCTGGCTTTCGCTCAGGGTGAGAAACTCGAAGCCGTAGTGCAATCCTTGCCGATAACGGACAATCGCGCGAACCTTCAGCGGATATGCACTCAGCGGCAGCGGAATCTCCAGCGTCACAATCTCGCCCGGTTCCAGATCCCCGGTGAGGGTTGCGCCGATTCCGTCCTGGCCCAGTTCGGTCGAGCGCCCCCAGCAGCTACGGAACTCGCCGGCCTGAAACATCTTGACCTGCATGCGCACGTCCAGGAGAAAACGAGGAAAGCGGCGGGTGTAGGTCGCCTTTTGCATGGGCGTCTTTCCAGTTTCGCTCGCTTTGTCGGTGTGAGATGTCATGTCGGCTGAAATCGTAATTGCTGGCAGCGGCCTCCGGCGCTGCTGGGGAAGGAATTCTCCAAGAACGATTCTAGTTCCCGTGCAATAAGTATCCGGGCTCGAGCGGCAACTTGCCCGCCAACTTGATGACGTTCACGCTGCTGTTGATCGAGTACACATCAACAACGCCCACTGCTCCTGGAATCGAAGCCACTTTATTTACCAGTTCCTCGTCGGAACTGACCACCAGGATCGCGGGATGATTTGCTCGGCCATGGTTGGCGGAGACGATAAACGCGTTCACGTCGCTCTCCGGCATGGCGTAAACCTTTTCCAGAAAGAGCCGCATCTCGGGAGCAGACGGGGCCCGCATCACAAAGGTCAGGGGCTTGCCGTCAGGCCAACGATTAGTTTCTGCTTTGCACATCTTCACGAGCTCAGGCAGAGTGATCACGCTGACGGTGTTTGCCTTATTTGACACCACAGCGAGATCGCGCGCCGACGCCAGCGCAGCGCTGGTTACGATGAGAACGGGAACCATCAGAGCGCGCCAATAAGACACTCTTCCCCCTCGGCAGGTCGCAGCCGGTCTTACTTTTTCTTAATTTTGCTGCAATTTCCCTGTACGCTCAACAACACAAAGGTCATGTACCTCCGGAGCCAACAGGAGCAGCTGCGGATTCTCGTCGCAAGATACTTTGGACCTCGGGCTCCGGACTTCAGACTTCGGCCTCGGACTGCGGAGTTTGTGGGGAACTTCGGTGCCTGGCGTCCGGATTGCGAGATCATGCGCGCGTGGTGCCGTCCCAAAGCGGGGAACTTCTTCCTACTCTGTCGCGTATCCTTCATCAGCTAGCCGGAGGAGGAATGTTCTGTAACCGCTGCGGGACCGCACTTCAGCCGGAGTTCGTTGCCTGTCCCGAGTGCGGGCGTCGGATCGGTGATCCGGTGAGCGGACTCGCCCAATCGCGTTTAGAAGGACATCTCCGCACGCTCGGCACGCTGTGGATGGTGGTCGGCGGACTCTTCGCCATTCCTTCTGCTTTCTTGCTGCTGCTCGGCAACTCGATCCACTTCGTCGTGCATGGTCGGGAGCCGTTCCCCGCCATTGTGCCGCTCGTCCTCAACCTGATTGGGGGCAGTCTGCTGATTCTGGCTGCCGGTGGAGTCTCGGTTGGACTCGGCCTGATGCAACGCCGTCCCTGGGCGCGCATCGCCGCCATCATCCTCGGCGTGCTGGCCATCTTTCATCCGCCGCTTGGAACCGCCCTTGGCATCTACAGCCTTTGGGTGCTGTTGCCAGATGAGCGCGGCGCAGAATACCGCTACTTGTCGCGAGCGGCATGAGCGTCGGGAACCAGTCCCCGCTGAGGGAAGCCCGCAAGGTCGGTGTGGGACGATTCTGTTTCCGGTTGTTCTGGATGAGAGAGAGCTTTGGGCAGTCTTAGCGCCGTGGTGCTCTGCCGCCGCGGGCTGGCGCCTTCGGCTTGGCTTTCGGTTTCGACTTAAAAGCCTCTCCGCTGAAGCACCAATATCCTGCCAGCGACCCGCCCGCAAACACTGCCCACAACACGAGTTTTGCCAGGTCGGAGTACTTTTCCAGTCCGGAATCGGCGAGGTCCCAGAAGGTGAGCGGCCACACGATNGATCACATACACGCTGACGACGGCCATCACCGCCGCCAGCCCCACAAATACGGCCATCGCTCCCGCAGAAAAGCTCTCGTAGGCGAGCATGCTCCAGTGCTGGTCGGTGCCCGCCGGGCTGTTCTGTCGCGGTCTTTGGACAAGCGGAGACATGATCCTGTGGGCAGACCGGCCCGAGCGCTTGCCAGGCAGAGGATCTCCCGCTAGAGAATAAAATCCGCTCCCCAGCCCGCCAAGTTACTTTCGACATGCCAGCTGAGGGCCGTCGGTCCCTGGCAGTTCTGACGAACGTTCGTGGCGGTCCGCAGGAAAGGTCGTGAGGCGATATAATCGGTTTCTCAACTCCTGCATCGCTAGTCCGCATTTCCTCATCTGAGCTTTCTGGAGGATAAATCATGGCTCACGAATTACCCCCGCTTCCCTATGACTACGCCGCTCTTGAACCCTTTATCGACAAACAAACGATGACCCTGCACCACGACATGCACCATGGCGCCTATGTGAAGAATCTGAACGCCGCCATTGAGAAGTATCCTGCGCTCGCTGGCAAGTCGGCCGAAGATCTGCTGCGCGAGCTGGANCCCCCGCCGATATTCGCACCGCGGTGCGCAACAACGGCGGCGGCCACGTGAACCACACCATGTTCTGGAAGATCATGAAGCCGAATGGCGGAGGCGATCCGCATGGTCCCATCGCCGAGGCAATCAAGAAGAACTTCGGGGCCTTCAAAGACTTTCAGGCCAGGTTCAACGACGCCGGGGCAAAGCAATTCGGCTCGGGGTGGGTGTGGCTGGCGGGCAAACCGGGCGGCCAGGTCGAGGTCATCTCCACCCCGAATCAGGATAGCCCCATCTCGCAAGGACTCTATCCCATCTTTGGCAACGACGTCTGGGAGCATGCCTACTATTTGAAGTACAACAACCGCCGTCCGGAATATCTGGCCGCGTGGTGGCACGTGGTCAACTGGGACGAGATCAATAAGCGCTACGGAGCCTTTAGGTCAGGGAAAGTCGAGCACGAGCCGGCGCTGGCGCACCGGTAAGCCATCGCGATTCCGAAATCGTGACGCCCCCATCCTTGCCACGCTCTTTTGTGCGAGGGTGGGGGATTTGATTTTCGCATCGCGCGGTCGGGAGGAGCGCATGGCGGGAAGGCTCTTGTTCTTGCAAGCACGCGTGTGCGAGGCATGCGGATCCCTCCAAACCCCGCCCCGGACGGGCAATTCGACTGAACTAAAATCCCCCGCAATCCGTACAACAATTTGGTCTCTATGCGCGCCAACCGGACACTGCGTCGTATCCTGGTCGCGCTTTTGATGTACTGCGCCTTCTGTCTGGTCGCCGGCAACGTCGTTGCCGACTGGGCGCTTCGTCCTTCCCGGCGTCCTCTAACGCAACAGGAGGAAACCACGATGCACCAAGTCGCGCTGAACCTCGATGCCGACCTCGCGGACGTTTCTATCGTCACGCCGGACGGCGCAATGCTCCGTGGCTGGGAGATCCATCCTCATCATGGCAATGGCGATGCGGTCATCCTGTTGCATGGAGTCGCCGACAATCGAGTGGGAATGACCGGCTACGCACAATTGCTTCTGGCCCACGGGTTCACGGTGCTTCTGCCTGATGCCCGCGCGCACGGCGCGAGCGGCGGAGAACTCGCTACCTACGGACTGATCGAACGCGACGATATTCACCGCTGGTTCGATTTCCTCGCCGCGCAGGATCACCCGCATTGCATCTTCGGATTCGGGGAATCCATGGGAGGGGCGCAACTGCTGCAGTCACTCCCTACCGGAGCGCAGTTTTGCGCTGTGGCGGCTGAATCGCCGTTCTCGAATTTTCGCGAGATCGCCTATGACCGCATGGGGCAGCCTTTGCACCTCGGTTCGTGGGTCGGACGAAGCTTTCTCCGCCCGCTGGTCGAGGTTGCCTTCCTGAGCGCTCGCTGGAGATTCAAGGTCAACATGGAACGGGTATCGCCTGAGGATGCAGTGGCTGCAGCTCAGGTCCCCGTCCTGCTGATTCACGGACGAGCCGATAGCAACATTCCGGTGCGCCATTCCGAACGCATTCGTGCGCGAAATCTGAACGTCGTTTTGTGGGAGGTCCCGAACGCCGAACACTGCGGCGGGATCTCAGCGGCACCGCAGGAATTTGAGCGGCGATTGCTGGCTTGGTTCGGGACGCATGGGGCGCAGAGGTAGCTATGTCCTTTGAGCAGTCGGTCGGACAAAAGGCGCGCGGAAAATCGAATTGAAACCTACATACCGAGGACTGCCAACTGGCCACTGAGCACTGACCACTGCCGTTTTGCATTTCCTGTGCACGCACTGTGGACAAGTATCTCGCGCGGACAATCAGGATTTGCTCCGGCAAGCGTATCAGCACGAAAACCACTGCTGACACGCGCATGAAATGCGCGACCTTCACGCTTTGCTTTATCTGCGTTGCACGGAGAAAATCTGCGGCAACGAATTTCCTCAGTTGCACCAAAAATATTGAATTGACGCAGCGCGCATTCACTCGTACATTCTCCTTCGCCTTCTCAGCAAAATTGAATCCGGCCGAAGACAGGAACCGGCCGGAAGCGCAGCGCGACGGATCGGCGGCTCGCCCATCGGTTGCGAACAGTCTCCATCAGACCCTAACAACTTCGGAAAGCTGAGAGCCATGAAAGCATCGGATTGGAATACGTACCGCACCAGATTTCTGGTGAAGGCGAAGCAACTCAGTTTTGATCTCAGCTTTACCGACGCGCTCGGCCGCCTGCACGCCGGATGCAAGGGCGACTATCTGGTCGAGTCGTCTGACGGCGTGTTGAGCATCACTCCCCGGCGGATCTTCGAAGACGTTTACGTCCCGATGACTCCGTCGGAAGAAGTTGAAACTCTGCCTGTGGGCGATGGAGGCCGGGGCGTGCGGCGTAAGCTGCCGCAGGCCTGGCGAGACCGTCGCCCGACCGGTCCTCTATTAAGCTGATGTGAACTGGCCATTTTCCGGTAAGCCCAGCCGTCGCCATGAGGTTCGGCCAATGGGAAAAGACATCGGTGTTGCTCGTCCAACCCGCTTTTGCGTCGGTGTGGAAAACGCGGCCCCTACCCGGCATCTAGCCCGTCATTGCTGGAGGTACAATATGTAGTAGTTCTCTCTTGACAGGTACAAGGGACGGGAGTAAGTTTGCAATCCCAAGCAAGAGATTTCGCCTCACGGGAATGGGGCGGAATAGGCAACGAAGAGAGCAGTCAGGAAGCCTGCGGCCCGGCGCCAGGCCAGAGGTGACTTGGCGTCGGTCTGCAGGCAGGGTTCAGATTCCCGGCCGAGGCTGCGAGAGGTCCGTGGCTCGGCGGCCGCAACCTGAAGCCCAAGGCGAAGTGGTTACATGCTCGGGCGGTGCACCTCCTCCAGGATGCACGACGCCGGAGGTGGAGAAACCGGTTTAGCTGTGCGGTGACCGTTCCCCCGAGCCTCCCCCCGGGGGTCCGACAAGCGTGAATTGAGGAAAAGTTTGCGAATCTGCCGCGCCGGCAGAAGGAAGGGCTATTTTTCTCCGGCGTGGCAGCGGAGACGCAAGGAGCCCCCGATGGAAAGTTTGAATCGTCTCGTCACTGAGTCGTTGGCGCGGCACGGTTTTGATCGTCCGCTGGACTACCGCCGCCTGCACTGGTCGAACTGGTTCCGTTGCGACTCGCCCCACAGCCTGCTGCTGGTACCCAGCAAGCCGGGCGTGTTCGCGATCGCAGAGGAGGTGGCGCCGTTTTGCGGGGCGTCTGGGTCACGCAGGCGCCATCCTGAGCGAAGCGAAGGATCTCCGTCCGATGACTCTTCGGTCGGAGCGCGCCGCATGCTGGCCGTCCTTCAGTTCTGCGAAGAGGAGGACATGGCGTTCGTGCTGGACCGAATGTTCTCGCGCCAGAATCCAATGCGGGCGCGGCTGGCCTCAGGGCGGTGCTTCGTTCGGTTCGTAGTGCTGGAGGACGAAGGGCAGCGCCGCAGCATCTGCGCCGCGCTCAACCAGTGGCTAATCTCATCGGGTGAACGCGCTACTGGGATCGGCGCGCATTTCGCGTCATCGCTGGAATTGCCCCGGCTGGAGCCAGTGCTAGCGGACGATTGCGTGCCAACACCGGTGTCCGCCAAAGGTGACCACGTCGCTGCTGGCGATCCGCCTGTGCGCGCAGTTACGGCGCCACCGGTCCCGAATGCTGCACTCGATTCCGGCTCCGTTGCCAATACGCACTGTCCCCAGCCGTTACCCTCCGGCTTCTAGCCGGGAGGGTCTGAGCGGAGCGCTCTTTACATCTCGTTTATCGATCCCGGTTTGAGCCGTTTCCGCGCGTCCGTTTCCGCTCCAGACGCCGGAATCGGCCGCAACACGCATAGAATCTAATGAATGGAGAGTCCGATGCCTGAACTCAAAATCAACAACGCGACCCAGGTCACGAACGCTACCGCGCCGTACCCGCCGGCTTCGACGAAGAAGGCCGCTGGCCTTTCTGTTCGACGCTTCTTCACCAAGCCGGGCGTCTCGCCCTATGACGAGGTCGAGTGGGAGCTGCGCACCGCGCAGATCACCGACGCCCAGGGCAACGTGATCTTCGAGCAGAAGGACGTTGAAGTTCCCAAAGATTGGTCGATGACCGCGACCAACATCGTGGCCTCGAAATACCTCCACGGCAAGCTGGGCACGGCCGAGCGCGAGACTGGAGTCCGCCAGCTTGTCGCCCGCGTCGCCGAGAGTATTCGCGACTGGGGATTAGCCCAGGGCTATTTCAGGACCGCCGAAGATGGTGCTACGTTCCACGACGAACTGGTGCACATTCTCATCCGCCAGTACGCCGCGTTCAATTCGCCGGTGTGGTTCAACGTGGGCTGCGAGCGCATCGAGCCGAACTCAGACGGCCGCAACTGGTATTGGAATCCGCAAACGCAGCAAGTCGAGTTCGGCGTCACCGGATACACCAAGCCCCAGTGTTCGGCCTGTTTCATCAATTCGGTGAAAGACTCCCTCGACTCCATCCTCACGCTGGCCAAGACCGAGGGCATGCTGTTCAAGTGGGGATCGGGCACGGGCACGAATCTGTCTCCGCTGCGGTCGTCGACGGAAACGCTGAGCGGCGGCGGGACGGCGAGCGGTCCGTTGAGCTTCATGAAAGGATTCGACGCGTTCGCGGGCGTGATCAAGTCGGGCGGCAAGACCCGGCGCGCAGCCAAGATGGTGATCCTGAACGTTGACCACCCCGACATCGTGGAATTCATCGAGTGCAAGATGAAGGAAGAAGCCAAGGCGCACGCATTGGTGGCGCAGGGTTACGACGGCTCGCATCCCGATTCCGACGCCTATTCGTCGATCTTTTTCCAGAACGCCAACAACAGCGTGCGTGTCACGGACGACTTCATGTACGCCGTCATGCGTGACACCGACTTTTCCACCAAGTCGGTGACCGACGGCCACGTGATGAAAACTTACAAGGCGAAAGAACTGCTGCGCAAGATCGCCGAGGCGACGTGGCACTGCGGCGATCCCGGCATGCAGTACGACACGACCGTCAATCGCTGGCACACATCGAAGAACACGGCGCGCATCAACGCCTCGAATCCGTGCAGCGAATACATGTTCCTCGACGATTCAGCCTGCAACCTGTCCAGTCTGAATCTGCTGAAATTTGCGCCCAACGGCACTTTTGACGTGGAAGCGTATCGCCATGCCGTCGACATTATGATCACGGCGCAAGAAATCATCGTCGACAACGCCGGATATCCCACAGAGCAGATCATGCGCAACTCGCACGACTACCGTCCGCTCGGGCTGGGCTACGCGAATCTCGGCG
>OCOJ01034973.1_pt4 | contig 11821 bp, 15 predicted proteins | sample 1539251 | NCBI WGS metagenome assembly OCOJ01 (sample SAMN01911457, study PRJEB22624) | soil metagenome | biome: Soil | place: Malaysia | collected 2012-04-30 | depth RA_metagenome m
GTGCACCATTTTGCCAATATAGATCAGAAGTGCTGGTAGTAAGGGACGCTTTTGTATACAGCGAGCCGATCGGAGTGGCCAAATTCGGATCAGAGCCAAGTGGAGCATTAAAAGTTACCTGTTTATGTTGACCGCTCACTGCACTGCCGCTGACATTGAACGCCACATGGTCTACTGCAACATATTGATTAATAGCGTTAGTATTCACTAGCATTAATGGCTGATCCGCAGAAGGATTATGAGGACCAGCGGGGATTCCTGTATTATATGAAATGCTCATGTCGACCCTTGGCCAATGTTGTTATAATTGCTCTGGCCTTGTAGGTCTGAGAAAATAGTGCCCGTACGTGTCGCCGTAAATTGTCTTTGGCTTCTTTTCCAGACCAGTGTTTCTTGTTCTTTGAATAGTGGCTCATAGAACTGAAATTGCTCTATGTCNTCGCCTGTATCTGAGAGTAATTTTCTTGCGGCCCCGCGCGCGATATACTCGGCCATATATCCGAAAGGAATGGCACTACCGCTCACTAAAAATGCCGCTGGCGTTAAATATGCATTCATTTCCACCAGATAGGGAATATCAGGAGGCGGACGAAGTGTAATGCAGTTGTTATAGAATAAAATCGCTCTTGGCAAACCCTGCTGATAAAAATAGCACTGCGCCTGAATAGGATTTCCCGTTGGGATTACCGATGGAAAATACACGTTAGTCGCAACGCCCGTGGTGTAATTTATCGTGTTTTGGGTAGTGCTATAAGGAGTAGGGAGAGCGCCCCCGTTAGGAAGAGCAGCGTTGCCCAAGGGGGCGGAACCTGGTTGCATAAGTAATCCATAAAGATTTCCTCCGGTGTTTCCTGAAAGAAATTGTCCACTATCTGCGACGACAATATTTTTGCCGTTGCTATCTGATGCTGTGAAATATACTGCCGAATAAACACTAGTCGATGGCACAGAGAGGTTTAAATTCGTGCCATAAATCGGATCGACATTTGAACCAGTTGCGATAATTCCCGTGATATCAACGTGCCCAGGAAGAGCAGGGAAGAAGGGAAGATTTAACGTATATGGGCCAGATGTACCATTTCCGGTGGCAGTAGGATTGAGAAATTGGAGATAATTTGGCCATAAATTCCAAAAGGGATCTCTTTGCGTATAAAACGGCACTTGTATGCCATTGACATAGCATGATTGAGAAAATCCCTGATAAACTGGAAATGAAGCGATTGTCTGCGCGCCAGGCTCAGTCTGCACGTTGTAAAGCGGCATGTTGTACTGATCTACGCCTGGTGTCGTCTGGAATTGATATTTAGTCTTCAGATCGAATAACTGTACGCGCGCATCGACATCCATCAGCCAAAAGCGGTTGATGTAATCTATGATTAGATTATCTGTGATCTGCGCGTTCGAAGGACTTTTTACGATCCTCCGAACGTAAGTAATTATATCCTGAAGGAGGTTCAATTAAAAANATTAAAAACCGCTCGCCCCCATAAATACGGATTTTTTCTGTGAAACGGGATGTGCATCTAGCCGCTGAATTGTCGAATCAACGACAATCGGACCTGTGAAGCTGAAATTTCCTCCAGCTTGACCAGGAATTGGCTTGCTCTCATCCATCGATAATCTGTGGTAATTGCACTCTTTGATGCGCTCTGCGAGATAGCGCGGCCCCCATACAGGCCTATTTACAGGAACATTCCACTCTTCAGCGGGTTGGCCAGGGAATTTCTTGGTCCATATTTCGATGGTCTCGCCGATAATTTCCCTATTTTCCGCGATGAAATTCACATATTCTTTCTGGAAGTTGTATTCGGCCCTGTACTTCTCATCGAAGGGCTTTACATCTGCGATCGTCCTTTTTGGCTTTAAATAGATCTCATTGTTCTTTTCGATCTCCTTGCTAGAAAGCTTCGTTTGCGGCTCAACTTCTTGTTTGGGAGCCTGGCTCATGCGGTCATGAGTCATCGCCTGCACCGTTTCATTGAACTCATTGAACTGTTTTTCAACTTTATCCAACTCTTTCTGTGCTGCTGGGCTTGAGACTTCTGGCTTCGAAAAGACATTTTTGTCTGTCATACTAAAACCTTTATGGTGATATGTTAATGAACGTCCCCGGGATTGTAGGCCCTGTAATAGAACTATCTGTCGTTCTACCACTAGAACTAATTTCGCCGCTATTTTGATCACCTATGGCTATGATCTGTGGGGGCGTAGGGCCATAGCTCGGAGAGGCGATAAATGGGGTAATTCCTGAAGAGTCGATATTTACAATGACCTGATTGGCGGCTGGAATGGATATCACAAGCCCTTGCCGCTCATTTAATCCTCGGGATCCATAAGTGGATGGGATTAAAAGCCTAATGTTCTGGCCAACGACGTAATTGTGATTGACTGACGTTGTGACTGTAGTAGTTGTGCCAAGAGAAATAGCGGAAATTTTGAAATCGCTGGGTTGGAAATATTGAGGATTTATCGGGGGATTGTTTTCGGGTGCGATTGGACCCGGGAATATTGATTGAGACATATTTCCTCATAATTAAAACGGGGGAGCACCAGGGGACTGATCCCCTGGTTGCCCCGCGACCGACGTTTTAAGTCGGACTTGTAGCCATCGACCTAGGAATGGGCTACCGTTACGAACCAAAGTCGTAATACACAGCTTCCCAGATGTAAGTAGAGGAAGCAGTAAGGAGCAGTGCGCTCGTATTTACTGTTCCAGTACCCAGACCTACTGTGAATCCTTGTGCAGTACCGTTCACAAAAGAACCGCTAATAGCAGGGCCGTTAATCGTGCTAGCTCCGTTTACCGATGGAGATGGGTAAAGAGCGCCGCCGGAATAAGCAACACCGCCGCTGTTCACATCGCCTACAGCAAGAACTTGTGGGAAAGACAAGCCAGGAACACTTGCAACCGTCTGGTTGGTGTTAAAGGCTGTNNGTTGGTGTTAAAGGCTGTAAATCCGGTTGAGTTCGCATTGCAGACAAATTGTGTTGTACTACTTACAGATGTCACATAGTAGTAAATGGGTGATCCAGGAATTGTCGCATCAGGAAGCGAATTCAACTGGGTTGTTCCCCAAGCTGAAGGAATCCTGAACGCAATTTCTTGACCTACTACAAAATTGTGAGGAGCAGTTGTGGTCACCGTAGTTGTAGTGCCAGTAGAGATTGCTTCAATGAAAGCAACTCCAGGGGCATACAGGAACGGATTCAGAACTTTCATCACGGTTGCACCAGTTGGTGAACCAGAAAGAGCTGTATAGTTAGACCCGCTACCTGGCCACACAACAGAGAAGTGGTTAGCATCGCCAACAGCACTAATCCTGAAAGGCATACCGCTAATTTGTGGCATACCAGTTGTAGAAGACTGATAGAGTCCTTCGAACACAACAATGTCACCTACGCTATAGCCGTGAGCAGTTACGTTGAAAACGATTGGGTTAGCAGCCGTTGCACCGATAATCTGCTTAGCAGCGCCATATTGGAGTGACAATCCAGCTCCAAAACTACTGATACCGAGGCTTCCTACATAGTCAGCCGCGAGAATCCAAGGAGAGCCAGCACTTTCGATATACTCGATAATGGCCACACCTTGACCAGAGTTCACATCCCATTCAGCGTACGTTACCGCATTCTGAGCAGGAGATGAGTAGGCAGTTGTGTTTCTTAGTTTTACCCTTTGTGGTTGAAATGGAAGGTTCACGACTTGCGTAATAGGAGACGCAGCGGTAGTGAAAGTTCCACTAGCTATTCTTGAATATTCAGCCATATAGCCTCCTTACAATAAGTTAGAGTTAGACGCTCTAGTACTTAATAGGTTTCTAATAGCCGTATCTTGTGTGATAGCCTGGGCTTGGGCAAATTTCACTGCGATAGTCGCGTTTTGCGCGAGCATACCGGAGTAGTAAGGATCACGATAAATCAGGTTCATGGAATATCCATCCTGGTTTATGTGAGTAAGTGCTTGCTTACCAACAACAGTGTTGTAGTAAACATCGCGACCGTTAGCAGATGTACCGCGCGACACTGGCGCTTCAGAAGAAGTCAGGATGCGGATGTTCAATACCGATCCAAACTCAGCTGGAAGAGCAGAGGCGTTAGTAGGATAGTTCCATTGAGACAGGAATCCAGCGCCGGTTAGAGCATCTAGATCTGTCTGGATCTCTGTAGAGGAGAGCATGAAATATGCGCTTCTTACAGGACCGGTTCCGAAACGATCCATACCTTCGATACCGCTCATAAACTTATAAGCGTTGTTTGTATCGAGAGTAGCCGCAACTAAGCTGAAATCAGAGATTCCGAGGTTAGTTGGGTTGTCACCGTTAGCACCGCCGGACGCATTGATCTGCGAAGCCGCAGAAACAACGTAATCTCGGAGGATTAAGTCTTCTGCCTGGCGCATAGCAACAGCTAAACGCTCAGAAACCCAAGCGAGCACGCCCTCTTGGTCTTGCAGAATGACCTGTTCGTTAATAATGCAGCCTGTACCAAAGAACGCCATTTGAGCGTCGATGATGTCCCTTTGAGGAACTTGAGCTGGGGGATCAATTCCGCTGTTGCCCAACTGGATAGTTGGAGGAACAAGCGCTCTTGGTCTCATAAATCGGCAAGTAGTACCGCCATTAGNCTGGCATAGATACCTTGTCGGTGACCAAGATATAGTTCATCGTGGGAGTTGGCACGTAGAGCATCGCAGGAGCCAAGCTCTGGAGGATCATAGGGCCAAGATTCCCAGTAGTAGTAATTGACATTTTTTACCTATGCTTGTCAATTTCACTGAGACATGTCGATCCGTGGACGGCACGTATTACGTCCGTTTTCGATCACATCAGGTTGGAAGGTGCGAGAGCTTCCTTACGCGGGCGCCCATGACGCAGGGCTGGCGAAATCTCAGATATATCTAATTAATTATTTAGTTGGCAACTATCCCAGTCTAAGCCTGCCTTTAAGCTCTTGTAGTTTTTTATAAGCATTTTGGCCCTCGGCTGGCGAAACATCTCTTCCGAGATTAAATACGCCATAAGGAGCTGTACCTACGCCAGATGGCTGGTAATAGGGGGAGCGCTTATTTTTATCGATTGTTTCTTGAATATTGGTCTTAGGTTCTTCTTTTTTGTGAAGCCCCAGAGCCTTAATCGCATGATAGGCTAGCTTTTGTCGTTCGAATCCTTCGGGCATTTGCAGAACATTTTCAGCAAATTCCTTATCTTTTTGATAAAATTTTTCAGCATGTTGCATTACCTCTTCAAAATCTGGGTTATTTTTAAGCCATTGACTCTGACGCTCTTCGTTGAGCATCCTACGAGCCTTTTCTTCGGCTTTTTGTTCGATTTTCTTATCTAAACTAGCCTCGAATGAGGAAAACTTTTTCGCGAGTCTCTTATGGTCTACATAAGGCTCATCATCGCCATCATCATCATCGACTTGCGTTCTTCGCGCCTGAGCCTCTTTCTCGATTTGCGTTGCGCGAAGCTCAGCTTGCTCGCGTGCATATCTCTCTTGTTCGAGCTGTCTTTCATAATGCTTGCGTTGTTTGACTAAATTTGTCTCTTCTTCCGCTTTTTTCTGGGCTTCGTGAGTTTGGACTGGATTCTCTTGAGGAGCTGCTGACATTTAAACCTTTGTCTTGACGCCGACCAGCGAGTTAGGTTAAACAACCTCGATATAAACTAAAGATTTATTTCGCGCTACAAAGGGGCAAAATTGTGAAAATAACACGCATTGACGCTCACGACCGTTTCGAACATTTTACCAAGCAAAACTTCGATATTTCGGCCTGTTGCCAGGATTTAATCGATAAAAGGCCGTTTGGCGACATTCCCTTCTATATTTTCGCACATGCACGCACAATTGGCATGGACGAGAAAATAAAGCTTTACGCCCAGAGAAAATTTAAATCCCTGGAAGAAGTGCCGGAAAAGACCATTATTTGGCAGCCAAGATTAACTAAGCCCGAAGCCCAAGAAAATTCGATGCTTTTTAAGGCATATCCTGGAAAAGACACCGTAAAGGTCATTTGGATGCTTCCAGACCGTAGGCTGTGGGATAGCTATGCTAAAGGCAAAATGACCGAAAATAAGACCATTTCTGACAGCATTTATGATTTTCAGAACAACAAACAAAAACTTGAAGCCAAAGAAGAGGATGACCTTTGTGACGAAAAAATCAAAAAAATCTACAAAGAAATCATGCAAAACCTCCAAAAAAGACAAAAATCCGAACCCATTAATCGGCAGACAATGGTTTGAATGGTGTGAAATAGACGCGCTACCTAAGCCGCACACCGGCATTTTATTTACAGATGGAAGAGATGTTTATTGCGGGTGGCTTGAGACCTATGATCCATGCGAAGAGCCGCAATGGTATAGTGTACCGCGTGCACATTTCGGCCGATTTGGCCATTGGCCGGACGGAATTACCCACTGGGCGTATTTTCCTAAACCACCGTCGTGGGCGGAGTGCCCAGCTGCTTCTTAGAAACAGGGCGATAGCCAATTGAATCGCTTCTCATTTCCCCCATGGCATTGCGCTTGCCGCGACCATAATAATAGCCCATGCCCATATGCTCACCAGGAACAAGGCCGGATTCATTGCCAGTAGCAATGCGGCCGCCGCCATAGGCAAGCCAAGGTTGTCGCGAAGGAGAATTAGCCCTTTTTGTCTTCGCCATCGAAGACCTCGTCAGGAGAAAATGCGTGGGCTTTTTGCGGGATAGGACCAGACTCCATAGATCCGCAATGCTCTTTTCCCATTGGATTGCGGAAACCTACGCCATATTTATTGCCTGCACAGAGATAGCCGCTATGAGCTTGATCTTTTGTAGGGGCATTATAGGTCCACGGATAAATTCCGTCTTTTTTCTCTTTAGGAGCGATTGGAGATTTCAGGACTTTATTCATCTGATTTTCGGCATGGAAACCAAGCCATTTAGGACTTGGAGGAAATGCCGCTCCTGTTTATAATTTTCGTTTTCGGTCACCATTTCCCACGACTGACCGATTGTCGTGATGACATAATCTAAGCCCCATCGGGGATTGCACAGTCCTTTGGCAGTGCAACGGGCGTGAGAGCCACGAGGAGCAATATTAAATTGCCTAGCTCGACGTAAACCGTCCGGATGTTGACCCATTGGGTACAATAAATTGCCAGACAAGCCGACAGTCGAGAGACTCTTGGAACTACTTGTCTTGGGCATCAAAAAGCCTTTCGCCTTCAGGCGAGGGTGGTTTACAGTTATACCTACTTATAGCCGGTTATACTGGGTTATACCTCGTTTAGATATAACTCAAAAACGCATTTGGCGGGGGAGCCTTCGAGGATCAATGCGCAATCTCCCTTGAGTCGATCGGGAATTAAATTGAGTAATCAGGCCGAAGCCACTATAGCCCTCAAAAACCCGATCCTTTCCCCTCTCAATCGATGATTTATTAAGGCTCACCGGCAGCCTGTAAAACCTATGACGGTAAACCAAGGGTCACTCCCCTTGACAGTCCTATGGACCAGGAGGACAAGCCGCCTTTCCGTCACAGCGCTTAGTATCTATAGCCAGTTTTCATTGGCTTAGATTTAACTTTACTGTCGCCATGCTCTTGATCGCGATGCACTGCTTCAGTGGTATCGGGATAATCCATGCCGATGTGGCCAGAGCCTTCAGCGGAATGGAATTCTTTTAAATGAGTTTTGGACTTCATCGCCATTTCAGATGTATGAGGATATCCGCCCATGTCGTCTATACGTCTACCTGCCATAAACCCCTCCAAGGGTATCTCTATAATTTTTTATATTACATATTGGTTTGTTGTTGTGCAAGCGGCTGATTACCGTTCATCAACTTAGCCAGAAACTCATTCGAGACTGCCTCTTGATGAGCCGATCTTTTATCTGTTTCTTCCATAGCGCGATCTTGCACCTCAAGAGATTGAATATCATTCATCTTAAGCGCCGTCTCTATCTCTCCATACTTTCCGATAACATCCACCATCTTCTCGAGGGCTTCCATCTTAGCTTTTGTGCTAAGCGCCCTATTCTTAGATACTTCCGCCATTCTTTCTTCTAATAAACCGATGTTGCTTTCGAACCTTCCATAGCGTTCTTTAGCTGCCGCGATAGAGTTGGCAGCTTTCGCATAAAGCTCTCTAAGTTTGGCCTCTTCAAACGCATGCTGAATATTCGTAGCCTCTGCTTGAACCGCTTGCATCTGTTGCTCTTGTTGTTGCAAGAACTGGATAGCTTCCGCTTTGCCCGTAATATTCATGTGCGGGACAATCATCGATGGCGGGAAGACTTCTCGGCCGAAAGCAGCGTTAATATCCATGAGAGATTGAGCCTGCATATTCTGCTGAGTTGGAGTTAGCTCTCCCTCTTCTACGATTACCTGGAATTTGGAGAAGATCTTCGAATAGAAGAAAGGACTTGGCTCTTCGCCAATCATGAGGCCAACTTTCTGAGCATTCCAATTATTGAGCGCAATCTGAAGAAGCCTTTCGCCTACAAGCTTTTTAGCCTGATCCCACTGGTCGAAGTACTTCTGAAGCACCATGAGATTAGCCGCTTGCTTGATGAGCGTGGTAAGCGTAGAGGATTGCTTTTCATTCTGAGCAGACCAATTCTCAAGATCCACACCCGATGTCGCGAAGATAAGAGATCTTAGCTGATCGGCAAGCGCAAAATCAGACTCCGGAACCGCAGCGGGCTGTATCCGCTCGAAGTCCGTCATCTCATAGCCTTCATTGATGATTACATCCCATCCTTGTCCTGACTTTTTGAGATTGTCTTCGTTGGCCACTGCTCCGACTTTCCGTTTCCATCCCATATTGATGGTTGCTTCCGAAATATCATGATTAATGATGATCCGACGGTTAAGAAGATAGTTAGAGTCGCGCATAGTCCTAACAAGGCCACGGCAGCGAAGATCATAGTAATTGATATGCGGTTCATAGTTCCAAAATACCGGTATAAACGGACAATCGTCGAATCCAAGGGGATTGTCGCCCTGGAACATAAGCTGATCGTTTAATACGACCGCAAGTTTCCAAGTGGGCACTTCCACATTGACTTCCTTCATGTCCGGGATGTTGTAAAGAAGTTGATCTAGCTCATTCNCTCATTCTGATTCCCTGCGAAATCGAAGAACTGATTGCGCTGTTCGCTATAAAGTCTTTTCTTTTTTCTCTTCCACTTGTACCATACGTAACTCAAAACCATGAGGTCGTTACGTGCCATATTGTAGTTTTCAGGTAGGAAATAGAAACTGCCGTATCTCTGTGGCGTCCCAGCCATGGGAGCGATATTTTGCAGCTTGTCTGGAAAGCGAAATTCAGCCTCTTTCTTCGAGATATATTCCTGACACCACACAAACTGAGCATCAGACATGTCAAAATTGCGGAAGTATGGGTCAACTAGNGTTGTATTCCCACAACTTAAGTTTCAGCTGGCCTTGCGCATGATCGTCCGCGTTGAAGTCAAGATATGGCTGAAGGAGGACGAGACCCGTGATGCATGCCTGTTCACACGCGCGGGAGAACTGTTCGTGAACATCACCTATATTCGCAGCGTGAGTGATGAGCCGGGTATATTGATCAGTCGTTTGGGTGTCCGCGCCCTCGCATGGGATATAATTGAAGCCCTTACGATGCTGGCGCTCATACCCAGTGACCATATTCACGGGCTGTTGGAGCAAATTGAAATAGAAGTTCTGATAGGAAAATGAGGGCGTGAAGTTAAAATAGCGGTTTATAAACGTCTGAGACCCAGCGTAGAAGAGGGTATCGATGTTCGACTGGTTCCAGCGAGCTTGCTCTATGGGCTGGAACTTGGAATAGAGGTTATCCAGCCACTGTCGTACGTTGCCCTGATTTGGTTCGAGTGCGTTGTTCCACGGAGGATAATAGAATGAAATAGTCGCCTCTCAAAGAATTATTAGTAGCCTAAGGCTAACCTTAGCACTAATAATTTTATTGCCGCAACTTAGGGGGAATCATTCATATCTTTTCCCACGCGTCAGCTATTGTTTTTGTTGCCGTATTAATCATACCCAAAAACAGCTCGTAAGAATATCCATTTCTTTTATATTCTATGGACATAATGCCCAAAGCAATTGAAATAAACTCAGCGGGGACAATATTGTTTAACATGCAACATTCAATAATTGTGAGTCTTTTCTTTATCCACTCTTCGTATTCTTTNTTCAAGCTCGGGTGGAATATTGTTTGTTTTATCTGAATCCATAATCTCTTAATGGCTTCCCTCCTCCATTATCATCATAAGGCTTGTAAATCGATGGTTTATGCGTGTGAACGGCATATCTCAGCGCATCAATCGCATGATCATTCTGCTTTAAAGGCTCATCATAGCCCTTTTCTGCGCTTTTAGGATCCCAAACGTAGCTCTCTACCTCGCGGATCAGGTTTGTGCATTCAGAGCAGATAAATAGTGAGCCGGCCTTCATCTCTGAGGTAAGCTTTTGAATACCGTTGTCCACGTCATTATCTGCGTTGACAGGATGAAAACCCTTGCGCTGTAGCTCCAAGCGAAAAGCAGCAGCAGAAGGATCAAGGTAAATAGACTTAACTGCATACGGCTCCAACCAATTCTTGAGATCTTCTGCAAACTCACTGTTGGTTTTTTGCCTGCCTTTTACTTTATGGTCCCAGTAGTACTCTTTTTCGACCCAGAGCATGGCTTTGTTGTCTTGGATATTTTTTCCGGTGTTAACTCCAATAAGTACTGCCGCAAATGCGTTATTTGTACCATAGTCCACACCGACAATCCAATATTCGGCAGCGCGAGGAGGGCGAGCCACAACATAAACAGACCTCTCAAAGAAATCGAATATTGCTCCTTCTGCAAGACACCATTCTCCTAAGTAGTTTCTGCGATAAAACACACCCGACAAGCTAGTCCGGATGCGCTCCTTGTAGCTTTGTTCAAGATAAGGATTATCGTCCAGGGTAAAGTGGAGATGATAGTAGTTTGGATCTTTGTTGATCGCTTTATCCACCCATTGCTTGATCTTGTGCGTAGGATGCGACGGGTTGCATGAAGAGAATAGCATGGAATGAGGATTCGACAGGCGCGTGTCGATCATATCGATGATAGATTCAGGATAGAGCGTGATCTCGTCGCAATATGCAAGAGAGAAGGTCTTCCCTTGAATTGCTCCGATTGCTCCCGAATCTTTCGCCCCAACAGTTGAGATAACCTTATCCTTATAACGCAGCTCACGGTCTCCCTTCATCCAGGTGCAAAAAGGCCGGAAAATAGAAAGAGGATCGGGCACGCCTTTTCCTTTTGGTTCAATAATCAGCCTTATGGCATTGTCGAAAATCGTAGTGGATGTATGACCAATCATCCATATTTGGGAGTCAGGACACTCGCTTACAGCCTGCATGAATCGAAAGAGCGTGCCAACAGTTTTGCCAGATCTTACAGAGCCGTGGGCAATGTTGATTTTGCGCGTAGAATGTAATATGAACTCGCGCTGCTTAGGAGAGAGCAAATCAGCCATACTTCTTAATTACTGCAAGCTTAGATATATGGGCAAAGCTTTTCTGTGGCTAGCTATCTTGGTCATCATTCTCGAGTACTTTTTAGTTTTTTGGATTGGGAGATAAAAATGAAAATGTGTATTGAATGGTCCAATGGAGACTATGAATGTCGTAACATTCCCGAAGAAGAAGTGAAAAATCTGCGTAATGCATTTGAATACAATATGCAATCCTCCGAATTTACTACCACAGCAGGGATTGAATGGGTCTTCTGGAAACACGCCCGCAGAGTGATATTTAAGGAAGATTGATGCGCAATAGAGCCAAATGCAAGCTTT
>OCOJ01038956.1_pt2 | contig 11812 bp, 10 predicted proteins | sample 1539251 | NCBI WGS metagenome assembly OCOJ01 (sample SAMN01911457, study PRJEB22624) | soil metagenome | biome: Soil | place: Malaysia | collected 2012-04-30 | depth RA_metagenome m
CGCGGATGCCCATGGAGCTCAGTTCGTGCCGCCTTTTGGTGATATGGTTCCACACCAAGATGTCACCGTTCAGCCCGTGGTGGCTTTTCCCGTCGAACCTCTTGGTTTCTGTAACCCAATCATCGTAGTCCGCCGCTCGCAGTTCGTGGGGGTAACCATTCGCCAGCGGATATCCAATTCCCATGATGAAAACCGCAGGACATTCTTGAAGGATTGCAGTTTCCCGCTCTTTTCGCGGCAATTCAGGATATTCGCGGAGAAGGTCTTCCGCATGAAGGAACGCCAATTTTTCCGGAAGATTCGGCAATTTCTTGGACTTCAATTCGGGGAACAATTCCTGAGCATATCTCTCCGCATCGACCAAGACTCTCCAGATTTTCCCGACAATCTCTTTTAAAAAGCTCAGATTCCTCTCTGCTGGAGTAATCACTTTCTCCCAGTCCCACTGGTCCACATAGGCGCTATGGTCGTGATCCAGGAAGTAGTCCTTCCGCACCGCTCGCATGTCCGTGCACAAACCTTCGCCCACATGCATGTTGAACTGTCTTAACGCCATTCTCTTCCACTTCGTGGCGGCTTGCACAATCTGCGCGTCCACCGGGTGCTCGTCTCTGTCGTTGGCAATGTGAAACTGGATCGGCGTGCGTGAGCCATCGCGATCCAGCATGTCGTTGACCCCGCTTTCCGCTTCGACGATCAGCGGCACGGTGACCATCATCAAATTCAATTCTTTGCAGAGACTGTCTTCGATGAATCGTTTTACCGCGAAAATCGCTTTTTGAGTCTCCCGGCGTGTCAGCGCGCTGCTGTAGTCCTTCGGCAGGATGTTTTCAAGATCCGCGTAATTTCCTATGCCCGGTCCCGCCAGGTCCAAAACTTGGCTCGCCATGACGACACCTCCGTTCCACAAAACACTCCCACCAAAGACACTTCCTGGCGAGAACGCGGGTCACATCCCCATGTGAGAATTGTCACAAGACTTTCAAAATCAGCGGTTTGCAAAGCGGGGAACGAGAACCCACAGTTTTTCGCTCAGCCAAGTTCTGGTCCCCGGCTGGTGGGCTTCAATTTCTTACAAGACACCGTCTCGGTCTTCATGCAAAACTCGCAGTGCACTGCAAAAAGCTGCAGCCAGTGCGTTCGTAACATCAACATAAGGAAGGAGATAAAGATGCAGTCAGACGCCGCTGCAATTCAACCCAAGATCAGCCAATCCACAATTGTTGCTGGAGGGATGCGCTACCGGGATGCTCCCGCCGCCATCGAATGGTTGTGCAAAGCCTTTGGCTTCCAGAAGCATCTCGTGGTGCCCGGCCCGAATGGGACGATTGCTCACGCGCAACTCACGTTCGGGAACGGGATGATCATGCTGGGCTCGGGTCAGAACAATGAGTATGGCCGCTTACTCAAGTTTCCAAAGGACATTGGCGGCGCGGTCACTGGGGGCCTCTACGTCATTGTTGGAGACGCGGACGCCCATTACGCTCGCGCAAAAGCAGCAGGCGCGGAAATCGTCATCGATATCAAGGATGAAGATTACGGAGGGCGCGATTACACCTGCCGTGATCCGGAAGGCTATGTCTGGACCTTCGGGACATATAACCCCTGGAAGTCGTAATTCCACCCATCCAGGAGAATTGGTTCAGACTTGCAGATGAGGATTTTCAGGCGCTTCCGCCCTATCGGGAGTTATTTCAAAGCATCGGCGCCAGCTTTGGCACACTGCGCATCTTGCGCGCTTGTCCCGCCGGAGACGCCGATCGCGCCGACGATTTTGCCGTCGATAACGAGCGGAATGCCGCCCTCGACGGGCACGACGCCTTGCAGGCGCAAAAGCCGCACGGAGTCCCCGCCGGCAGCAAGCGCATCTTGAAAGGCTTTCGTCGGCCTCTTGAACAGAGCAGCCGAGCGCGCCTTGTCGATCGCCACATTGGCGCTCCCGAGCTGGGTATTGTCCATTTTTTCGTAATAAACGAGATTACCCGACGGATCGACGACCGCTACGGCAACGCTCCAGTTGTTCTTCGTAGCCTCGGCAATGGCAGGCGCGGCTATTTTCTTGGCATTCTCCAAGCTGATCGGCAATCCATAAGGATTCGGCAATTGCNGCCACGGCGGTCCCCAACACAAGAGGCGCAATCGTCACGATGACCAAGATTCTGGCAAGAATTTTCTGCGACATGCTTGATCCCCCCTCCAAACTTAAAGATCCCTCTGCCAAAGTGGCAGGTGGAAACTTAGACCAAGTCAGAACTCTCTCGCAATCTGTTTTGTGTGGATAAGGCAACGAAAGCCCCACGGCACTGGCGCCGCTCGCTGGGACAAAAATCTGGTAAGAAGGAAAACGCCCCGGGGAAGTCGAGGCGTTTAGAACATTCCGCGCAAATAAACTGAAATCTGGATTTATTGCTGCGGCTTGCTTGCCGGAGGTGGGGTCGCCGGCTTCTGCGCAGCTGGTTTTGGTTGTGCGCTCGCCGCGGGAGCGGACTTGACCGGATACGATTGGTCATAGAGACGAATAATATCCTGGGTGACGTCAATCTGATTGGAAGCGTAGAGAATCGGCGAGTTCTGCCCAGAAGAATCGAGCACGACGGAATAGCCGTTTTCGCGCGAATAGCGGTCCAGCACATCCACCATCTTGCGCCCGATCCGGTCGAACACTTCTCCTTGCGCGGAGTTCAAATCCTCCTGGAATTCGTTCCGCTTCCGGTCGAGCTGCTGCGTCAGCTTTTGCCCTTGAGCCGTCAGCCGGGCCTCTTCTTCCTGACTGAGTTTGCCTGCGGAGCTCGTGAGCCGCTGCTGCAGATCGTTGATCTGCTTAGTGAGGTTCTCTATCTCCGCCTGCCGCGGCGCGAATTGCGACTGCAATTCCGCTTGGGCCTGCTTCCCTTCCGCCGTCGCCACGATGGCTTGGCGAATGCCGATGATGCCGACTTTTCCCGAGGCGGAAGAACCAGCCGAGGGAGTTGCTTGCGCCCAGGCCGGAGCTGTGCTCAACACACAGACAGCAGCCAGAACAGCAATGAGAATCGCAAGATTCCGCGACCGCAGTGCGGTCAATTTATTTTGTGACCGCAGAGCGGCCAACATTCTGAAATTCACTTTCGTCTCCTTATTTTTTGGCTGATCCCGGCGATGCCTGGCCCAGCCTGCGCCAAGTTGTTTGGCTTGAAAGTTTTTCCGCTCCCCCAGCGGATTCCGCGCTTGCGCTACAAACCAGAAAGTATATCCGAGGGTCTTCACTCCTCGCAATTAGAATCCACCTCCAGCATCAAAGCGCTTTCAACCATCTTAGAGAATGGCCTCCTTCCACCCGCCCCCAATCAATTCGGCATCTGGAACAANCAGCAACCGGCTGTTGGCTTGGTCCACGATCACTGCAAGATTTGTGAACGGATCAATCGCCACCCCGAACGTCGGCGAGCCAGGAAGGCCGAGAGTCTGCAGCGTCTGCAGCGGGCTTGAGAGGGTATCCACAATGGATATCGTATTACTTGCGGAGTTTGCGGTCAGAATCGCTCCTGTTTGCGAATTGATGGCCAACGAAGTCGGATTGATGCCGACATTAACCGAACTCCCGCCGACACCGTCTGGATTGAAAACCGTGATGACATTGGCCCCGCTGGAGTTTGCGTAAAAAACACCCGGATTTGCAGTGGTTGTGGCCGCCGAGGGGTCGAAAACGATGCCGGTCGGCGTGGCCGACACAGTGCTACTCGAAATGGTCGTGCTCAGGGCGGGCGTCGACAGTCCGATATCCACTACCGCGAGCGCTCCCGAGGGCGCCGCGCCTGCGTTCAGTTGCAAAGCGGTCACCACGGCAATTCCTTGATTGTTTGCCCCTCTGTCTGGATCGATGGCCACGGCAATCGGCTGCTGGATTCCGCCGATGCTTGCCGCCGTGAGGGAAGTCGGTGGGGTCGTGCCCGAGGGCGGGAACAAAAGGCCCAAATTTATGAGCGAAACCGTATTGGAGGTGCTGTTCGCTACAATGGCCGCCCCTGTAGCCTCATTGATTGCCACACCAATCGGAGCCGTGCCCGTTGGGACGTCAGCCACCTTCTCGACTGGTGGATTCTGCGTCAGATCCACGATCGAAACGTCGTTGCCCCCATTGTTAGCCACTACCGCCAGCCCCAAACGCGGGGTAATGGCAATCCCTTGCGGCGCAGCCCCTACTGCGACTGTGTTCAATACTTTCCCAAACGTGGGATTCGGCATCGTGACTCCACCAGTTGTTATGGTGGGATTGACGTCGATTACCGAAATACTGTTGCAGCCGCTGTTGGTCACGACGGCGATCGGCGAAAACGGTCCCTTGGCGACCTGGTCTGCGATAGCCACGCCGCTTGGCTGCGCGTTTGTCCCGGCACAGACGTTGCTCAAGTCCACGGCCTGAACAACGATGAAATCCGTCGTGTTCGACTGCACCACGCTTCCGTTGAACGTGCTGGTCAAATCAACTGCATAGCGGTGCGGGGCCGACAAGAATGCCGCTGGAATCGTTACGTCGATCTCTCGCTGGCTCACAACCGTGACGGTTCCCGTCGGAAAATTCGGCCCGGTAATCGATACGCCGTCAAGACGAACGACCGCCGGCGCTCCGAATCCGGACCCAAGAATCNCTCACGTTAGCCAAATCGCTCGTGGAGGTCAGCGTGGCCTGCGGAACCAGAGCGTTCGGGATCCCACCGAGAACGCCCGCTTTTGTACCAGGTACGATCAGCTCCGTTATCTGGGTTGGCTTGATGTTGTTGCTCGACGGCCCCAGGTTGATGATTTCGATCTGCCCCGGTTGTTGCGGCCCGCTTCCCGACTCCAATACGAAAGCGTGATTCGTGGCCGGATCGACAACGATGCCACCCCAAAGCGTAAGCGTGCCGGTAGTGCCATTTGTGACCGGGAAGGCCACCGCACTCGGACCTTTGACCGAAACAATCGCCTGCCTCTGCCCACTCTGCGGATCGGACACGGACACTAGTTTCTGCTGGGGATTGTAGGAAACCACCGCGTTTGTATACGGCTGCCAGGCAACATCCGTTGTAGCCAGCAACTCCGGTGAGGTGTTGCAAGGCGTCACGTAGACCGTGCAACCGGCGAAAAAGGAGATCGAACTCACCGACTGATCCAGCGAATTCAGCAAGTCAATCTGCGCACCGTTTGTTCCAATGGCGTTGGCATCGGCCATCGCTGCCGTCCGTGTGATCGGGTTCATGGCAATTCCCTGGAGCGTAGAAGATATTGAGACCTGCTGATTGGGGTTGCCGTAGAAGACTGTTCCGCCCGTGCCGGTATCACTTTGCGTGGTATTCAGCGCATACGTAAACGTCATATTGCTGGTGACAACGACCGTAAATACCCCGTTAAAGTCAACGGTTTTGCTCGTCACGCCTGTGATCAACACAGTCCCGGCATTTCCTGGAATCAAGCCATGGGGCTGCGTTGTGGTCACGGTGACGAGTCCCGCAGTGGCTGATGCGGAAGCGATCGGTGTGGAGAAAGAAGGCTTTGTCACATCAATGCCCAGCACTACGCCTGAGCCGCCTGGCGTCACATACGCAGTATGGCTATGTGGCGCCACCGCAATTTTTGGATAACTTCCCGTGTTTAACGTGACCTGTGCGTAGATACACTGCCCAAACTGGTTCGAAGTAGAGCTGATCGTCTGTCCCAGAGCACAACCGTAGGGATTAGTTCCCTTTTGGGTTACAGGATCTTGCGTGTTTGGGTTCAAATTGACGATGAATCCCAGATTCGCAGCCGACAATGCTGACGTCGAAGAGAACGCCACCAGCGCAAGATTGGAATCCGGATCCACGCCAATGGAATAAGGCAGCGGGATTGGATTCGTACTGCCTTGAAATGCGGCCTGAAAAGCTCCGGAGATATCGATCGTAAATGGCGTACCGGGCGCAGGATTTTGCGTGGCCGCTCCCGGAACGGGGATCGGAAGAACCGTCACACTCTGCCCTGCCAGCGTTACGTTGCTGCCACTGCCTGTTTGAGTTCCGTAATTTACAACTGCGACCGTGTGGTTGCTGCTGTTCACCGACAGGCCTGTGGGAACGTTGAACGGCGCCTGCGGCGTGCTTACGACTGGACAAGATCCCGCGCACGGATTGCCTGAACTATCGATCGGCGTAAGCGTCTCGGGCGACATACCTGCGGGAATAATCTGATAGAACTGAATCTGATTTGAACCGGTTTCGGCAACAACCACCACTCCCAGTGAGGTGTCGATATCGATAGCGCTCGGGTTCGTGCCCGCGGGGACGGCTCCTCCCACTATGGTCGGCGCCAAGCCCGCTACTGCCGGAGAATAATCCGGGAAAATAGCCATATTGGTTACCGCGGGATTATTCGGATTGGGAGGCACGGTCGAAGTGCTTGCCACCGAAAGTGGGTAAAGGCCTGGTGGGAAGGAATTAATTTGGCTGGCCGGCAGTATCGCGTGCAACTGGTGCGCGGTAGATGGGTTATTCGTATCCTGCGCAATTGCATTCCCCTGGAAGAACACGCGGGCAAGACCTCCGCCATCCCCGAAATAACCACCGTCCACCTTTACGCTGGCGTCGGCCTGGGTCCCTTGTATGACATCGTCTGGCACCGTAGCCGTCGAAGTCGGCCGCACGGGCAGCACGGTGAAGGTGTATGCGCTCTGAGGATTCGGCGTTGTTACAGTTTCGCCGGGATCGGAGACGGTAATTGAGAACGCCCCGGGAGTCCCGAGCGCAGGCGCAAACAGGCGGAGTCGTCCACCCGTCGAAGCGGGACTGGTTGTTGTCGCGGTCGGGATCGGGAACAGCACCTTGACCACTCCAAAGCTCGGGTTGTTTGGATCAATAACCCTGGTTCCTGTAATGTTGCCCTGACTGTCCAGGGAGTTCACTGCGATTTGTGAGGCGGACGATAGATTCGGCGCGTCAAGATAGATATCCCAATAAAACGCACCCTGCGGAGCGATAGAGGGTGAAATTCCATTGAATGCGATCGGCCCGCCCTGAATAATGGTGATAGTTCCCGAGACCGCACAAGTGCTACAAGTGGTATCCGCGACGGACGTGGCCACCACTGTGACGTTCGCTGGCGTACTCGTCACCGACGTGCTCGTTGGCACAGTGGCCGGCGCTGTATAAACGGCCTTGTTTGGCACGACCTTGTCCGGAGCAATCGACCCACAGCCGGGACTGCACGTCGGCAGTTGAGACAGGGGTGTGCTCGTTGTCGGTGTGCTTTGCGTGACCAGCCAGGTCACGCCTTTTGATTGCAAGTCGTTGTCGAGCGTCACGAAGAACACCTGGGGCTCGTTCGTGGGCACCGTGGCGGTGGTCGGCGTCAAGTGCACGGCGATTCCGGAAGTGAGCGTTATCGTGACCGTGCCGGTCTTGCCGGTGTTCTGCTGGGACTGCGCCGTGAAGATCAATTGGAGTCCGGGAAATGTGGTTTGATTGGGCAGTTGGTTCGGGGCCGTATAGGTAGCCGTGCCCGTGACTTGCTCATTGCTAAGAGTCCCAAATGAGCCGTCCGTCGGGCAATTCGCCGGTTTCGAAGTAGTTGTACTGCCGCTAGAACTCGTGGTCGTGGTTGTATACTGGCACGCCTCCCAGTTCACGTTCGTATTGGTAGCGCCTGTGACCGTGGCGGTCAGCGTCGTCGACTGCCCCAGAATCAGCACATCGCCAACGGATGAGGTCACTGAGATCGTGANCCCCGGAGCCGCTGCCACAGCCGCTCAACAAGTGCAGGCCCGGCGCAAAGGCCAGCAGCAAACCCAAGTTTAATACTCTCCGCAACTTCGTTCCCACGATTACCCCCACGAAAACTCGCCCCGCGGGCCTCCCGCCGGCGCTGTCCTTGCTTCCTTGATTAAAATCTTGGGGGACGAAACCCCTATAAATCGCTTCCCGGCCATGGCCATGTGCGTCAAAACGTTCTGCTGACGGTGAACCGGAACGTCGTCTTCGGCTCGAAATAGTNTCAGTGACCCCGGATTGAAAGTCAATTGCTGCTTGATTTCATTGAACGTCAGCGGATCAAATTCGGACTTCAGACTCTTGAGCTCTCCGGGATCAATGTACGGGTCCTTCGCAAAAATCTGCGAGTGCAGGCGGTCCACGTTGTAGGCGTAATAGATGCGAAACGGCGCCTGAATGATCGGCAACTGCACCACGAACTCAATACCCGTCGACCCGCGCATCCGGAAATTTGTTCCTCCTTGAATCGACAGTTGCCGCGNCTGTCTCCGGGAGGAGAACCGGTGGGAGAATTCGGGGCGGACGGGAAGGCGCCAGGAGCAATCAAACTCTGGAATCCAGGCTCGTTCAGTTGCAACGCGCTGCGCCGAAGAATTCCATCCGTTCCAGCATCGATGAAGAGCCCGGCTGTAACAGGTCCGACAATCGGAATGCGATACTCCAAATTCGTGTAACCCTGAATGTCTCCTCCAGGAAGCGTTGCCACATATTCCAGAACGGGTACTGTGAAAGTGCGCAAAGCGCCGCCGGCGCTGGGATCATGGTAGCTAACAGCTATTGGCACGGACTCCGGAATGAATGTGACTGGCGAGATGGAGCGAATGTCGTATCCCCGCAAATCGCTTTCGCCGCCCATGTAGAATCTGCTGAAGGGCGGCACCTCATTGCCCCCGTAGCCCGTCGTGTGAGCGGCACTGAAATGGACGCCGAGCACGTTGCGCCGCTTCTGGATCGGACGGAAGTACTTCATGTCGAACACGTTGGTGATCGTCTTGACGTTGCCGCCCAGCCCTGAAACCGCCACGGAATAAAAATAGCTTTTGCCCCTTGTCGGATTGATCGGATTGTCGATGGTGTTGTACGTGATCGTCGGCGTGATGGTGCTGGAGACGATTCCATTCAGCGCGCTCGGGCCCGTAATGCTCTGGAACTGAAGGGATTCGAACAGCAGCGTGGAGGCCTGGTTGAACGAAGTGATACTCGTGCGCGTTAGCCCATAATTCAACGCCACCCGCGTAAATGAAAAACGCCGGAGCGGATAACTCGCAAACACCGTAAATCCCGTGCTGTTTTGCGAGTAGTTTTGGATGTATTGCGGGTTGAGGCTGACCGACTGCCCAAACAACAGAGCCTCTTGCTGTGCCTGATCGAATTTGTACTTGCTGGTAAAAATCGTGAATCCGGAAGAGATGGGGCGATCGAAAAGATAGGGCTCCGTGAATCCGAACATGAAGCTGCGCGACAAATCGCCAAACTGCGCCGAGAAGGTCAGCGTCTCGCCAAGCCCAAGGAAGTTGTTGGTCTGGTACGTTAGTCCGACGAAGCTGCCGGCCAGGCCGCTGACTCCGCCCTGCAAACCGATGGACTGTTTCCCTTTCTCCTTGAGCTTCAGGTTGATGTCGACCGTGCCTTCCTTGTTGTTGCGCTTGATTTCTGCGGCCTTGTCCGCCTCGATTTTGTCGAAATAGTCCAATTGATTGAGCCGCAGAATGCTTAGTTCCCACAACCGCTTGTTAAAGAGCTGGCCTTCGTCGATCAGCAGTTCGCGCCGGATAACCTTGTCCCTCGTCGTCGTATTTCCGCTGAAATCGATGCGATGCACAAAATACTGTTTCTGCTCGTCGAAGCGCAGCGTCAGATTGATGATTTTGTTGGCGTCGTCAACTTCCGTGTCCGGCTCGGGAGTGAAATCGATGAAACCGTATTCCCCGTAAATCTTCCCGTAAGTCTCCAGGGCCTTGCGCACTTTTTCCGTTGAGAAAATATCTCCTTGCTTGAGCGGAAATGCGTTCTTCAGAGCATCTACTTTGAGCGACAGCGCTTTATCCGGGTCCGCGCTCACGATTTTCAATGNTCCCCATCTTGTAGCGGTCGCCCTCTTCGATGGGGATCGTAATATTGACCGCCTTGCCGTGGGTATGTCCGGGAATCACCGGAACGCCCAGGCGGTGACCCGTGGTGTCGATGTTTTCGAGGATCGGCTCGCCAACCGAAACTTTGAAGTAGCCGTTGTCGCGGTAGAGTCCGCGGATGCCCACTTCCAGATCCTCGCTCAGCTTTTCTCGGTCGTACGTCTTGCTCAAAACTCCAATGTTGAAAAAATAGAGCGGGATCGCATACGGCCGGTCGTGGTGCATCGCCCGGATCAGTTTGCGGTCGCTGAAGGCATGGTTTCCCGTGAATTTGATCTTGCCGACTTTTACCTTCGGCCCTTCTTCGACCTTGAATACCAGGATCACTGCATTGCTCGACGCAATGCGCTCATACTCCGGAGTGACTTTCGCGAATTGCCGCCCGTGCTCTCCCAGCAGCTCTTTTAGAACCACTTCGGCCTTTTTGATTTTCGTTGGGTCGAACTGGCTTTCTACGCTCAGACCAACCTTGCGTTCCTTGAAGCGGTCGAGAATGTCCGATTCGGAAACCGAGTGAATGCCGTCGTAGCGGATGCGCCGGATCTGCGGCCGTTCTTTCACCTCGAAGATGACGATTTTGCCGTTGGGGCGGCTCGGCGAGTCTTCCACGCGCAGTTTCACGTCTTCAAAGAACTGCGTGTTCCAGAGTGCCTGAAAATCGCGCCGTAGCGTCTCTTCATTGTAAGGATCGCCTTCGCGGCTGAAGATGCGTGCCTTCAGGGTGTCGCTGCGTACCCGGCGGTTGCCGAGAAATTCGATGCGCTCGATGACGAACTGCTGCTGCCCGCTGGGAGTCTGCGGGTCGGACGCCGGATGTTCTGCGAAGATGGCATCGCCGGTCGTCCAATCAATGGAAGCGGAAAAAAGAACCCCGGAGGCGGACGAAGACACCACTACGCCGGAATCTTCGAGCATCGCCGCGCGTGATGCGACCGTTATAAAAAAAACGATCGCGATCAGGCTGATCGCGCGAGTGCCTAAAATCCCATACGGCGAACAGACTTTGCTATGAGCGGCCGATGACGTCTTCAAGGCCGCGCCCCCGAACGCAAATTGTTCTTCTCCCGNNNCGGCCGTGCGTTGTGTCAGATTCGCTAGTGGATGACCGGGGTTGCCTCACCCACGGGTCGGAACGACAGGCCTTCCCCTGCGACATAGATCTGCAGTGTCGCCGGCCTTTGAACTCCGCCCTGGATCAGCGCCTCGGAGAGTGGGTCTTCTACGTACTTCTGCAAAGCCCTGCGCAACGGACGCGCCCCGTAATTGCGGTCCGCACACGTTTTCTCGAGTATCCACTGCCGTGCTTCCGGCGAAAGCACTACTTGCACCTGCCGGTGAATCAGCGTGTCGTTCAGTTGCCCCACCAGCAAATCAATGATGCGAAGCAGGTCTTCATCGCCGAGCGGATTGAAAATAATTACTTCGTCCAGCCGGTTNTAGAAACTCCGGGTTGAACGCCCGCTTTACTTCATTCATCACCATCTCTTCCATCGTCTTCTGCCCGGCTTCATCCACGCCGGACTGAAAACCGATGCCCGTGCGCTTCTGCAAATGCCGCGCGCCCAGGTTCGAAGTCATGATGATGATGGTATTCCTGAAATCTACCGTATTCCCCAGCCCGTCTGTCAACTGCCCGTCTTCAAATACCTGCAGCAGAATATTAAAGACGTCCGGATGCGCTTTCTCGATTTCATCCAACAGGATGACCGAATAGGGTGTCCGGCGCACGCGCTCCGTCAATTGCCCGCCTTCCTCGTAGCCCACGTACCCTGGAGGGGCGCCGATCAGCTTCGAGACGGAGTGTTTCTCCATGAACTCCGACATGTCAAAACGCACCAGCGATTTCTCCGAGCCGAACAAAAATTCCGCCAGCCGCCTTGCCACTTCGGTTTTCCCCACGCCCGTCGGCCCGAGGAAGAAGAA
>OCOJ01026690.1_pt1 | contig 11811 bp, 11 predicted proteins | sample 1539251 | NCBI WGS metagenome assembly OCOJ01 (sample SAMN01911457, study PRJEB22624) | soil metagenome | biome: Soil | place: Malaysia | collected 2012-04-30 | depth RA_metagenome m
ATCGCGGGCCATGGCGTAGGGGATGCGCGCGCCGGTAAGAATCGAGGAATTTAACGTAGTGAATCCGGACAGGGCCATGGCCGCAGTGATCCACGCGGCAGCCTGCGGCCCGGCAAAAGCGCGCACGGTTTCCGAAGCAACATTCTTCGAAGCGGCGACAGCTTCAATCGGCAGCACGCGGAAATAGACAGCATTCGTCAACAGGTAAATCACGCCAACGATGACCGTGCCGCCGATGACCGCCCGCGGAATATTCTTCTGCGGCTCGATGATTTCCGAGCCCGCGGAGGTGAGATCTATCCAGCCATCGTAGGCCCAGAGTGCGGCGACCATAGCGGTCAAGAATCCCGAAAACAGGCCCAGATTCAACGACGGCGGGAAAAGCGGCTGAGCGCTCGGAGGATGTTTCCCGGCAAGAGCGAAGCCGAGAATCACCACGGCAAGGATGGAGCCGACCTTGATGCAAGTGAGGATCACTTGCAGCACACCGGCCAGGCGCACGCCCAGGTAGTTGATGAAGCTCATGAACACGATGGCGGCGGCCGCGAGCGGCTGGGCCCAGGTGAACACGAACTCCGAGCTGTGCCCCGTGAAGGGCACTTTCAGGTGCAGCGTGAAAAGCGGGTTATGTACCCACGGCGCGAAGTAGCCCAAAAAAATCAGGAAGCCCGCGGCAATGGTGGAAATAGAGGCGGGCTTTCCAACCAGGTTGTTCATCCAGCCGAACAGGAAACCCCAGGCGGGCCCTAAACCGCGTTTGAGGTAGACGTACGACCCGCCGGCTTCCGGCATGGCCGCGCCAAGTTCGGCGACGGTCAGTGCGCCGAAAAGCGAGAGGACGCCGCCGACGATCCAGACAAGAAAAACGAGGCCGACGGAGTTGGTCGAGCGGGCCATGGCGCTGGGAACCAGGAATACGCCGGTGCCGATGATGTGGCCGACAACCATGGCCATCGCCGCCCACGGGCCCAGCCCGCGCACTAGCTCAAGCCGCTTCTCGCTCATCGCTCCTCGTCTGGCTAAATGTTCTGCTCGCAAGCGCGCCAACGACAAAAGTGACAGTCGCGCCAATCAACACGTACCACGTAAATGCGACGCGCGTATAGCCCCAAACGCAGAGGATCGTCCCGAGGCCCACAAACATGCCCGCGAGCGCTCCGGCCGCGCTGGCTTTGCGGTCCAGCGTTCCGAGCAAAAATAATCCCAGCAAACTGCCAAACGGCAGCGAGGCCACGGTAAGCCCCGCCTCAAGCAGGGGTCCCCATTTAACGAATCCAAACGCCATTAGCACCAATCCCCAGAACAGCGTCATTCGTCGCGAAAGCTGCAGGTGCCGCGCGGGATCCGCTGCTTGGCCGCGCAGGCGCGAAAAATCCAGAACGCTGGACGCAGCAAGCGAATTCAGNCGAACCACTGGCGTTGGACATCGCCACCGCAAGAATCGACGCGAGCAGCAATCCTGCGAGGCCGGTGGGCATTTCCTTCACGAGAAAAAGCGGAAGAATGCGGTCGGTGCGTTCGCCGGGAGCGAGGAGCGGGATGTGCTGGGAAAAAACGAAGAGCAAAACGCCTATCAGAAGAAAAATCGCGAATTGCACAAGGACGATGACGCCGCTGGTGAGCAGCGCGGCGCGGCTGTCTTTTTCGTTACGCGCCGCCAGGAGGCGCTGCACGATGGTTTGGTCCGTGCCGTGGCTGGCCATGGTCAGAAAGGCGCCACCTATCAGCCCGGACCAAAATGTGTACTTCGAGGCCCAGTCGAACGAAAAATCGAGGAATTGCAGTTTGTGACCCGCCGTGGCTGCAACCTGCGTAACCCCGCTCCATCCGCCGGGAATTTTGTGGAGCAAAATGCAGAACGTCACCGCGCTGCCCGTCAGGTAGAGCAGCAGTTGCGCCACATCGGTCCAAATGACGGCTTTCATGCCGCCTTCGAAGGTGTAGAGGATGGTCAGCGCAATGACGATCAGGATGGCCAGGCGTTCCGAGGTGCCGAGGACCACGCTCACGACCAACGCGATCGCGGAAACGCGCACGCCTTCGGCAATCGCGCGCGTCACCAAAAACGTGCTAGCCGCTACCGCGCGCATTTTTTCGCCGAAACGCTTCTCGATCAGCGCGTAGGCGGTGAGAAATTCCCCGCGAAAATATCCGGGAAGCAGGAGGAGGACGATGAGCACGCGCCCGATCAAATAGCCAAAGACCAATTGGAGAAACGTGAGGTTTCCGCCGTAGGAAATTGCCGGCGTACCGATAATGGTCAGCGTCGAGGTTTCCGTCGCCACGATCGAGAGCGCCAGCGCCCACCAGGGCGCCATTTTGCCGCCGAGAAAATAGTCTCGCGCATCGTGCTGGCCGCGGCGAAAGTGCACCCCCAGCGCCGTCACGCCGAGCAGATAGCCAATCACAATTGCCAAATCGATGGAATGAATGCGCATCGCGAGGGATTATATGTGGCGACAAGGGCTGGGCCGGCAAGTTTTCTCAGTTTTCTTTATTCGAATTGTTGGGCAGCTTAGCGTATTCAGATTGGGCTTGTTTCAGGATGGGGATGTCGGGGTCGGCGTCTTTCCAGAGAGTGAGGAAGTCCTGATAGGCAGTGCGCGCTTTTGCCTTGTCCCCTGAAAGAGCATAGGCTCGGCCTAATTGCAGGTGTGCGAGCGCGCCGATGGGATCGCTGACGACGATCCCGGGGTGATTCAGAATCTTCTGAAATTCGTTGGCGGCTTCGGCCCCTTGATGCGCGGCCAGATACGCTTCGCCTCTCATGTAGACCGGATAGAGAGCTCCAAAGTTGGCGTGGATGGCGCTGCGCGGCGAGCCCAACTCGAAGGGAGCGGCGGTTTGCAGGAGCTCGATAGCCTTTGCCGGCTCGTTGCGGTTCAGCGCAAAGATGGCCCGAAGCACCGGCAGATAGCTGAAGCGGACGGAGGTATCCTCCGGGAAGCGTTTTTCCAGATCGCTGGCCAGTTGTTCGGAGCGCGTGGAATCCCCCGAAAGGGCGAGAGCCAGCGCCGCGCCATACTCGACGGCTCTGTCGTTTGAAAGCTCGAGGGCCGCTAGCGCGCTCCGCCTGGCCTTGCGCGCATTCCCGAAAAACGCTTCCCAGAGCGATTCCCCGGCCTCGTAGAGAGCCGCCGATTCCCGATAAGACGCCTGCTGAGCCAAGCCCATGGCACGCCGCGACATGCTCCTTGCCTGTTGCAAGTGGCCCGAATACGCCAAGACAAAACCTGCGTGGTGGGTAACCCACTCTTCGACCGCTGGTTTTCCTTGGACCGAGTCGATGATCCGTTGCATCTGTGCCTGATCCCCTTTCAAAAAGGCTATGTCGTAACCGGTGAGGAGGAATTCAGGGGTCTCTAGTTTGCGTTCGGAGCCACGCTGAAGGGCCTTCTCTGCATCCTCCAGGTGATCAAGATTTTGATATCTGACGGCAAGAAGGGCATAGGCAACACCAAAGTCCGGATCGAGGTCGATCGCTTTTTGGGCCTCCTGGACTGCCTGCTCGTATTTGCCGAAGACGGGATAGATAATGCCCGCCAAGAAGGAATGAGGAATCTCGTCACGGGGATAGGTTTGCTCCCAAACCTGGCAAGCCTGGCTCGCGTTTTCCAAGTTTTCCGTTACTTGCGTATTATAGGCAGCGGTGATCCAAAACTTTTCCCGGTCACTGGCGCGATCGCGCAACTCGTAGGCCTTTGCGGTGCTCTGGGCAGACAAAGCCAGCTCGTTTAGATCGCCATACAAGCGTCCGATGAACGCGTGCGCCATCGCGAACTTGGGGTCAATCTCGACGGCGCGCTGGAAGAAGGGCAGAGCGGCCGCGGAGCCATTGGAGTAAAGAAGCTTCAATCCGGCGCTGTAGGCTTTTAGGGCTTCAAGAGAAGGAGTGGTGGCCTCGGCAAGCGGAGTGTCGTGCTTTTGGACCGTGGCAAGGGATTCGCCAACGCGGGTTCTGAATTTGCTGGCAATCTGACTCAGCGCATTCAGCACGTCTTCTTTTCTGGCGGCTTGTACAATTTCGTCATCAAGGATGTCCCCGGTGCGGCAGTTCTTGGCCCGCAGTCCCAAGACATACTGGCTCCCCAGAGTTGCAATCGAGCCCTCCAGAACGGCGGCGCCGCCGGTGCGCTGGCAAAGTTCTCGGGCGATTTCGGGCGTTAGCTTAGCATCCGGCTTCTGGCCCATCATCTGCAAACTCTGCTGGATTCGCTGGTCAGAGATGATGCTCAGGAAAGGAGATTGCTCGAGTTGCACGGAGAGTCCCTGGCGCAATGTGCCGTCGAAGACGGGGTCGCCGGTCGTGTTCGCAAAATCCGCGAGGACGATGGTGTCCTTGTCTGTGAGCGCATGGGCTTTTCGGAAAGAGAGCAGCCAGCTGCCCGCCACCAAGACGATAGCCAGTATGGTTGCGCCGGCAACGGCCATCCAACGAAGCCGTGCGGATTTCGCCGCGAACATCGATTGGCCCTGGGTTATCGTGGCGGCGACGCGCGCTGAATCGGAATCCCGCTTTAGCCGTAGGAGATCAGCGCGAATGTCGGAGGCATGCTGGTAGCGAAGGTCGCGATCTTTTTCGAGACATTTGTTGATGATTTCTTCGAGACGAGTCGGCACATCGGCATTGAGCCGGACTGGCGACGCCGGTGGGCGTTCCAGAATCGCATGAAAGATCACCCCTGAAGTCTCTCCAGGAAACGGCAACTTCCCCGTGGCCATTTCGTAGAGGACCACGCCGAAGGAGAACAAGTCGGTGCGTGAATCCAGCTCCTTGGCTCGCACTTGCTCCGGCGACATGTAAGCAACGGTGCCAACTGCTGCGCCGGTACCCGTGAGATGGTCTTCGCTATCCACAGTGGTCCCAGTTGGCTGAGCGGCCGGTTCGAGGCTGGCGAGAAAAGGGCTGACTTTGGCCAGGCCAAAGTCGAGAATCTTGGCGTGGCCGCGCGCCGTGACGAAGATATTGGCTGGCTTGATGTCCCGGTGGATGATGCCTTTGGCGTGCGCGGCGTCCAACCCGTCGGCGATTTCGATGCCCAGTGACAGGAGTGTGTCTAGTTCCATTGGGCGATCGCCAATGCGGTGCTTCAGGGTTGCGCCTTCCAGGAACTCCATGGCGATGAACGTTTCCCCGTTTTCTTCGCCGATATCGTGAATGGTGCAGATGTTGGGGTGATTCAGCGCAGAGGCCGCCTGGGCTTCGCGCCGGAAACGCGCGAGGGTGCTGGAATCTTTGGCCACATCGTCAGGCAGAAACTTCAGCGCGACAAAGCGGTGCAGACGCGTGTCCTCGGCCTTGTACACCACGCCCATGCCACCGCCGCCGAGTTTCTCGATAATCCGGTAGTGAGAGAGCGTGCGTCCGAGAAAAGAGCCAAGCGTGTTTGCTCTCTCCCTGTTACGCCTCTGAGCAAGGTCTTGCGCCGCCACTTCCATCGCCGGGCTCTCGAGGAAACTGCCTGCCTGTTCCTGAGCTTCCAGCAGAGAGCGAACTTCGCGCTCAAGCTCTTCGTCGCCCCCGCAGGCTTGTCGCAGGAATTCGTAGCGCTCGCTCGGGGGATGTTCCAGCGCGGCTTGCAGGAGGCTATCGACTTGTTTCCATCGATCCGAGTCCATCGTTTCTTTCGCCCGCTAGCTCCCGATAGAGCCAAGCTTTGGCCGTGCTCCAATCCCGCATCACGGTGACGGGAGACACCTTGAGAACCTCTGCCGTTTCATCGACGCTGAGCCCGCCGAAAAAGCGCATTTCGACGACCTGTTCTTTGCGAGGATCAATCTGCGCCAGAGCCTTCATAGCATCATCGAGCGCTACCAAGTCCGCCGAGCGGCTGCCGCCTACCACGGACGCTTCTTCCAAGGAAACATGGCGGATGCCGCCGCCACGTTTCAGGTTGTGGCGCCGCGCGTGTTCCACAAGGATGCGCCGGATAAGCTGGGCCGAGACCGCAAAAAAGTGGGCGCGATTCTGCCACTGCATGCGCTTGTAATCGACAAGACGCATGTATGCTTCGTTGACCAAGGCAGTTGTTTGCAGGCTGTGGCCCGGACGCTCACGTTTCATATAACGGCGCGCCAGGCGATGAAGTTCGCCATAAACGATGGGGGTGAGCTTTTCCAGGGCGCTCTGATCCCCTTCACTCCAGGCGCGTAGAAGTTTGGTTATTTCGCCCCCAGCTGCCTGAGCACCTTTGGCCGGTTTCTCCATGACAATCGGGCGGAATTATACCGCCGCCTACCCCTCAAGTTTCCACTCAAGCCCTGATAGTTTTCCTCTCCATTTTGCGCCTAACAGAAGAGGAGGAACTTGAAAGGTTCCAGCATTTCAATGAAACGGAGGAAATGAACATGAGGAACGACTTTTCGAGCACCAAATCATTTTGGCTCGCAGGCTTGGTCCTTGCGCTCGCGTTCATCACGGCGCCAGCCTGGCCACAGCGGCACACTCAACAATCGCCGCACTACACGTTCACCGATCTCGGGACGCTGTCGGGCGGAAATTTCAGTCTGGCCTACGACATCGACAACAGGGGCCGGATCGACGGATTTTCGACCACGACATTGTCGGACGGCACGGTGGTCACTCATGCTTTCGTGTTTGAACGAGGGGTCTTGATTGATGTGGGAACACTAGGTGGTCCCAACAGCCAGACGTTCGCTGGTCTGAACGACGAGGTCCAGGTTCCGGGCGAGGCCGAACTCTCGAGTCAGGACCTTGACCGAAACGGTGAGGATTTTTGCGGTTTCCTCACTGGGCTGGTTTGCCGCGGTTTTGTCTGGCAAGAGGGCGAGCTGACTCCCCTGGGCACCCTCGGTGGCAATAATAGTCAGGCCGCCGATGTGAACGACCTCGGACAAGTAGCGGGATATGCAGAAACCAGCAAACCTGACCCNAGCCTGTCCTACGCCAACGTCCGCTACGCCTCCTCCGTTTAATTTTCCCCAAGTGCTACATTATCGGCCCGTTGTCTGGGTTAACGGCCAGATCCAAACGATACTTCCCTTGTACAAGGATGACGCCGAGGGAGGCGCGTTTTGGATCAACAATAGAGGCGAAGTGGTAGGCGCTTCGGGCGTTTGCTCCTTCTATGATCCGAGATACGGTTTGCCGCTTCAGCCCGAGCACGCGTTGCTGTGGCGGAACGGCGAAGTGACCGATCTCGGCAATCTCGGCGGAAAATTTAATAACTCAGCTTTCGCGATCAACGACCTGGGAGTGATTGTTGGCGCGTCAGACTTGGCCGACAAGAACGGCAACGATACTTTTCAAAATGCATTTCTTTGGCACCGACGTCGGATGATTAACCTTGGTACCTTGTCGGGAGATGTAGTGAGTGCAGCCGTCGGAATCAACAACAGGAACCAGGTGACTGGGGTATCCATCGATTCGAACGGGAACCAGCGTGGATTCCTGTGGCAAGACGGAGTGATGTATGACCTGAATGCGCTGATTCCTGCCGTGGATTCCCAGCGATATTCTGTTTTACATGGTTTCGGTATCAATGATGAGGGCCAAATCGTCGGCTTCGCCTTCGACTCGGTCACCGGCGAAGTTCATGCCTTCCTTGCGAACCCTGCGTGCGATGAAGATGATACCGCGAGCGTTTGGCAAGATGCGGAAACCGGCACCAATGGGGCGAAGCTTGCCCTACCTGACAGTGTTCACAAACAACTTCAGCAGTACCTGCGGTACCACCAGTTCGATGCTCCGTCAACGAGGCAGCAATGAGAGTGCGAGGAACTGGACGCATAGCAAAGAGGGCAGAGCGTCGCTCTGCCCTCTTTTCCATTAGAGGCTTTTGCCGAAATCGCGGAAGGTGCAGATGAATCAGAGGGTTTCGGGCACGACCTTCTTGAGGCGCTTGTTGGCTCGCGTCAGCCAGATGAGAGCGGTCACCGCTTCCAAGACGGAGNAGAAAGCACCATATTTCGCTGTTAGAAGCAGAATGAGTTGATGGTTGAGCGGATGCGTACCGAGACACCGGCACGTACTCAGAAACGATGAAAATGACTCCGAGCACAGCGCCCAGGCCGAGCACCAGATCGAGTACTTGATGGACGCGATCTCCGATGCCTAGCTTATGGGCGATCCGGAACGTCCCTACGCTTAAGGCCACTCCGGCTGTAACCATCAGCAAACCGTAGAAATGGATGGCCCGATCTTTTGGGTCCGCTGTGTCAACCGGCCACACTGTCCCGGTGAAGCCAACGAGCACCAGAGCGCCGGCAAGAAAGACCAGCAGGACCACGCCCACACGGGTCACCGTGGCTCGGGTCTCGCCTTGCCCCGCTTCTTTGGTCCGCTTAGCGCGCCGCTGGAAAATGAATGCCCACGGGCAAGAAAAGAGGCTAAACATCAACCATAACAGAACGCCTTCCACGAACACCGAGCCAACAGTGTCGCCGGGGCCGCCACTGCCGGTATCTCCGCGATCGCGCCCCAGAATTGCTGCCGAAATTGCCGCGGCGACAAGCGGAGTTTGCCAACTGAGGATGGGGCGCTCAGAAGAAATTAAGAGGACCAGCGGAGGACCGAGAAGAACTACAGGCCAGGGCCCAGCCCACTGGAAAAAATAGCCGAGGACCAACCCCCAGCCGATGCCGGCCAGAAGACTTAGCCAAGTGCGAGATGGTTCCTTGCTCATGAAGGCGAGAATCGCTCCAGAGAAAGTTAACATGGCGCAGCGGTCGCAGCGGGCGGCGAGCGCAAGCTCGCTCCGTTATGGTAAAGCGACACTTCTGGAGTGGGCCGCCGACGGGTAGGAAAAGCTGGAGCTGTGTGCCGACTGCTCGTGCCTTCTTGGAAGGTTCGGAACACAGACAACTTCTTATGCCCATGCGAACGTGGGAATATGTTTTTAGAGGGCGCATCAGCCTGCATGCCTTTAGAACTGATACCAAGACCAGCGGCGAGCGGCTCGAGAAAACGGGGCTATTCCAAGGGCAAGAGCTTCGCGACATATAGTGCAAGAGTCTTCGGTGCTGCGCTGATCGGCATTGCCATCTGGGGAGTGTGGATCTCTAAGGATGTTGCTCGGTTAGCCGGCGATGGGGGCGTTGCGACGGGAAAACACAGCGCCAGCGACGCGGCCTTTTTTCTGATTTGGCTGGTGGTCTTTGGGCCGTTTTTGTATTTCGGTGTTGCGATTCTGCGCTCTACTTTCACGCACGAGGGCCGCGCCTGGCTCATCCCTTTGCGCGTTTTTACCTACATCGTGGGTCTGCGCGCCATTGCAGAGATGAGGCGCAGGAATTCCGTTAAGAAGACAGACTCGAAGGTGCTCCCGATGAGCGGTCCAAAGAATCGACTAGGTCCGTAAGCGGATTGGAGCCGCGGCATGTAACTGCGCCGTAGCCGGCCAATCTGGCCGAACCGCTCCGCAGAGCACGCTGCAGGCGCGAACCCGCGCGGATTGCCTCAAATCTCGCGTATTCTTTTGTCATGCGTTGTGTCTTGGGCTTTGACGGCGGCGGCACAAAGACGGATTGCGTCTTGATGGACGAGTCGGGCGCGATTCTGGCTCGCGCGCAGGGCGGTCCTTCGAATCCGCTGCGCATTGGTTTTGGCGCCGCGATTTCTTCGATTCGCGACGCGGGTCGGCAAGCGATCACGCAAGCCGCTCTTCCCGCTGGCATACCGATTGCCGCGCTGTGCGCGGGTCTCTCTGGCGCTGGGCATCCAGAATCAGCGGAGAAGATTCGCACGCTGCTAGCGGCGGAATTTCCGCAATCGCGCATCTGCGTTTGCACTGATCTGGATCTCGTGCTGGCCGCGGCGGGCGATGGCCCGGCGATTGTTCTCATTGCGGGCACAGGTTCCGCCGCCATCGGGCGCAACAGCACAAACGAAATCGCTCGCGCCGGCGGGTATGGACCGCAAATCGGCGATGAAGGCAACGCTTACGACATTGGCCGGCGCGCCGTCCTTCTGGCGATGCGCGAATATGACCGCACCGGAACAGACACTGCGCTCGGCCAGCGGCTGCTTCGCGAGCTGAGCTGTTCGAATTGGGCCGACGTTCGAACCCGCGCTCAGGCTGCTGCCGATGAAGTTTTCCCCCGGCTCTTTTCCGTAGTAGCCGCTCTCGCGGCATCCGGCGACACCGCGGCGCAAGAATTGCTTCGCGCCGCCGCTATGCAACTAGCCGCAATCGCGGAAATTGTTGGCGAACGGTTGCATTTGCTGGGAGAGAAATTTTTCTTGGCAAAAACCGGCGGCATGATTGGCCGGTCCGCATTTCTCGAAGCCCAGCTCGACGAGCGGCTGCGCGCGGCATTTCCTCACGCGGAAATTGGCCTCTTGCAAGTTTCTCCCGCTGAAGCAGCGGCGCGCATTGCTCTGCACCTCGCGGTTTCCCCTGAAGGAGCGCGCGCCTGACATGAACGCAGCGGAAAGAGACCGCGATCGCGCCCTCACCGCAACAGGCGACGAGCTTGCTGCTCTCGTTCACCACCCCGCGAGCGATGTGCTTCTTGCGCTGCTCGATAATCCGGCTCTCGATGAGCTGCAGCTCTGCTTGCTCCTCGAACGAAAGAACATTCCCGGAGAAATTCTCGAAGAGGTGGCGCGGCGCAAGGCTTTTCTCAAAAGCTACCGCGTGAAACGCGCGCTGGCTTTTCACCCGCGAACTCCGCGGCTCATTTCTCTGCGCCTGCTGAAAGATCTTTATCTGATGGATCTGGTTCAGCTCACCTTACTTCCTGGCACTCCCGCCGAGCTGAAGCTCAACGCCGAAGACCAGCTGGTTTCGCGCCTGCCGCAACTTCCGCTGGGGCAGAAAATCACGCTGGCCCGCCGCGGCCCCGCGCGTGTCGCCGGCGCTCTGCTCGCGGAAGGACACGCGCAGGTCCTCGAAGTTGTGCTCGACAACCCTTACCTTACCGAAGCACAAATCTTGAAAGTGCTTTCGCGCGAAAAACTTCCGGCCAACGTCGTCCCGGCAATTTCGCAGCACCGCAAATGGTCGGCGACCTACAACATCCGCCTCGCCCTTGTCCGCCATCCTGCCTCTTCGCTTTCCTCCATTCTTGGCTATCTGCCCGAACTTACTCTCTCTGATTTGCGCGAACTGGCAGCTCCCGGAATTGTTCCGGAAACTCTCCGCAAATACCTGCAAGCCGAAGTGAAGCGGCGCGCAGGCGCGCGCGAAAGAAGGGCGCCAGACGCGGAGCCGCCTGCTTCGCATTCGAATCGCGACTAAGAGCAATTCGCATAGGCGATTTCCCGTATTTTTTCCGCCTAGCCGTGCGCTCCAATGTGGATTAGCGGGAAAAGAACCTTGCCGGCCCGGCGTCGTTTGCATGTGTTGACACCGGGGGTATGCTTGATTCGAACGAGCGGCGAGCTCATCCCGGCGCCGCGGCACGGGATCCTTGGCAGGGGGGTTCACCGGCTCCATGGGCACTGGGGAACAAGGAACGCGCCGTCTCGAGCGGCGCTGGGCGCCCCGTTACTCGTTTCGCGCCGAACTCGAAATCGAATGGGGCTCCGCGGTCCTGCGCGCCAATACGCGGGATATCAGTTCGAACGGCATGTTCATCGAATCGCCCGACACGCTGTGGGTCGGCGCGGGCTTCACGGCGCGGCTGGCGCTGGAACATCCGGTGAAACTCGATTGTTTCGTCAAACGCATCGAACCGGGACGCGGCATGGGCGTTACTGTGACTCTTTCCGAGGCCCAGCACGAAAAGCGCTATCAGGATCTTCTTGCATCTCTTTCCGCACCGAGTGCGTGACGCCGTCTTATACTAAGGCAGCCATGCGGAAGGGCCGGATTCGACCGAGGCTCTATCCGGGCGCTTGGGAAGAGC
>OCOJ01051012.1_pt1 | contig 11808 bp, 10 predicted proteins | sample 1539251 | NCBI WGS metagenome assembly OCOJ01 (sample SAMN01911457, study PRJEB22624) | soil metagenome | biome: Soil | place: Malaysia | collected 2012-04-30 | depth RA_metagenome m
TCCTGAAGCATTATCGCGAGGAGTTGCTGCCTCAACTAAAGAAGAAAGCCCAAATCGAGTCCCAGCTTGCTCAGTACGGATCGGCACTCCCGCATCAGCTCAGAATGCAACTCGCGCAGACTGCAGATCCTCCCAACACGGTTTCGCAAGGATCCCACGTCTAATCACCTGTCTCGTCGCGGTCGTCTAATGGGCCGTTCGCCCCAGTTGGCGCAGACTCGACTCAACTTCGCGCCGTCAGGACGGGACAGGTTGCGCCGCACACCACTTGATACGCGGTGGCCAAGGGCAGATGCGAAGCCGTGTCGATATGACCAGAACGATGTAAGCCCATTATGATGAGATCGGCCCTAAGCTTTTGGGCAGCTTGGAGAATCATCTTGCCTGGTATCCCGAAGTTGACCATGAATTCCGGTTGGACATTGAGTGGAGCATTTTCTTCGATCAATTTCTCAAACCTCTTCAAGGCAGCCCGGCGAGCATCCTCTCGCATTTCCCTGACATCGCCAGTAGTGCTGGACCAGTGAAAGCCCTCCGGAAGCGGGGCGATGGGCGCAACATGGAGCAGAACGAGTTTCACACCGAAGTGGTTGGCGAAGGAGATGGCATAAGGCAGAGCGTGCAGAGAGGCCTGACCGAAATCGGTAGCGAACAGAAAGGGTCGAAATGCACAGGTGTTTTCAAGAGGAGAATTCAGCAAGGAACCCGGACCCACCGTCAAGACAAGGCAATTGGCCTGGCGGAAAATTTGTTCCGCAACGGAACCCAAGAAAAGTTTCCCGAGGCTTCGCCTAGCGTGCGTACCGATAACAAGGAGGTCTACCTGTTTCTGCGCGATTACCGTTTGCAACTCCTCCCAAACAGGCCCTTGGCGGACGATAAATTCATGGTCCAATCCGGCCAGTGAACCATTTTCCATCAGGTCATGCTCCAGCTGACACATATCTCTCGCGACTGCTTCGGACGCCAATACCAGAGCTTGCGGGCCAGCGATTGTGTAACCAAGAGAGGAGAGCACGTGAGTCAGATAAAACTTCGCGCCATAGTGGCGGGCAATGGCGAGGGCGTGACGGAGGGGTTTTTCGGAGGCTTTCGAAAAATCCGTGGCAATCAGGACGGACTTCAGTCCGGTCTCTACAACAGGCGCAACACTTGGCATATTGACCTCCTTCCCAGACGATCCAGGCGAGTGGCCGCTTTTACTTCCTCCTTACACATACCACCGAGCGAAATGAGGTGCTGTGACGGAGGTCGCAGGCCAAGCGAGATCGGAGAATGTCTCGCTGCAGGTCGGTGCCACAAAAGGCTTTGATTATTCGCCTCCGGACTGCTGCACGGAAACCAGAACGCCATCGGTGATCGCGTCAGAGGGATTCTCGATAACGGCGTCGTCTGTAGAGAGGCCAGAGACCACCTCGACGCTGTTTCCCAAGTCGCGGCCGAGTTGGATGTTCCGAAGGCGAACGCGGCTGTCGGCCTCGACCAGCGCCACCTGTGTGCCCTCCGCGCGGAACAGCAGCGCGCTCGAGGGAATGATCAGCACAGGTTTGCTGGAATGAAAATGAAAGGTCACTTCGCCAAATTCGCCGGGCACCAATTCCAGGTTGGGATTGGGCACGCGGATCTCCGTGAGCAGAGTACGAGAAGCAGGGTCAATTGCCCCAGCCGTGCGGATGACCTGGCCGGCAAATTCCTTTCCCTTGGTTCCGGGAGTCTGCAGATCGACGGGCATGCCGATGGCGATGTTCCTGCTATCGACCTCGGGAACGTTGGCATAAACACGCAATGTGGAGGTCTCCGCCAAGCGGAAGAGAAGCGTGTTCGTGCCGGATGCGATCAAGGTGCCGATATCGATGTAGCGGCCGGTGATGGTTCCAGCGAAGGGAGCGGTGACCTTCTCGAACGACTGAAGCCGCTCCAACTGTTTCACATTGGCAATGGCCGCTCTTAGGCTCGCCTCATCAGCCTGGAGAGTGCTGACAGCCTGGTCGGTCTCCTGCTTCGACACGCCGTCCTTTTTCAGGAGCTCCTGATAGCGCGCGGCCGTGGTGCGCGCCAAGTCCAGGTTCGCTTGTGCTAAGGCCTGCGCGGCTTGCGCCTGCCGCAGTTGCTCATCCAATTCTGGGGTCTCGATTTCGGCCAGTAATTGCGCGCGTTCTACACGTGCTCCGATATCCACGTACCAATGCTTGATGTAGCCATTCGTGCGAGCATAGATGGGAGTCTCGATGTAGGCTTGGATGTTTGCAGGAAAGCGGACGCTCAGTTGCGACGCGCTGGACTGCGGATGGATCACGCTCACCGGGGTGCGCGCGTGATCGCGCACTTCGGCGGCCAGTTCCGAGCGAACTGCGCGCTGATGGGCCAGCCCGAATAGCAACGCGATGACGAAGAAGAATGCGGCCACAACCGCTACCGTGGCGACACTTTTCCCAGCCTTCGACCAATGCCGTGGCGAGCGAAGGGCCGCTGGCTTGCGCGGTAGCTCCTCCTTCTTTTCATTCTCATCTGCGATGAGCTGTGCCATCTCTGCGCTTCTTCCCTTTGTTACGGCTGTTGCCGGGCCCAGATGCGTCCTCTCGTCTAGACGCCGGGCGCCGGCTCCTCTTCCTGTGTGGCCAAGCGTTGATACCCCTTGCGGTGCAGGAAGCTGAAAACCAGCGGCACGAAAAAGAGCGTGGCCACAGTAGCGATTAAAAGACCACCGATCACCGCGCGTCCGAGCGGAGCGTTTTGCTCGGCGCCTTCGCCGATGCCCAGCGCCATTGGAACCATACCAATGATCATGGCCAGCGCGGTCATAATCACCGGACGCAAACGCACAACTCCGGCCTGCCAGGCTGCGTGCAGGGAGTCATTTCCTTCCTTCAGTTCTCCGCTGGCAAAAGTCACCAACAAAATGCTGTTCGAAGTGGCAACACCAATGCACATGATCGCGCCCATCAACGAGGGCACGTTGATGGTTGTGCGGGTGATGAAGAGCATCCACACAATTCCGGCCAACGCGCCCGGCAGCGCCGTGATAATGATGAACGGGTCCAGCCACGATTGGAAGTTCACAACCATCAGCAAGTAGACCAGAATCACGGCGAAGAGAATGCCGAACCCCAGGCCCGTGAAGGAAGAGTGCATCGTTTCCACCTGGCCGCGCTCCACCATGTAACTCCCATGTGGCAATTTCCCCTGGAACTCTTCCATCACCTTATTTACGTCTGCCGCCACGCCGCCGAGGTCCCGCCCCTGGCTCGCCGCGTAGATGTCGATTACGCGCTGAACGTCGTAATGACTGACCACCGCCGGAGCCTGGCCTCGCCGGATGTTCGCCAGATTGGCGAGGATTTGTGATTGTTGAGCCGGGTTACCAGAAACCGGGATGTTCTTGAGGTCACTCAGGCTGTTCATTCGGTATTGCGGCGTCTGCGTGATCACCGAATAGCTCACCCCTTGCGGGCTCAGCCAGAAATTCGGGGCGGTCTGGAAGCTGGTCGTCAGCGAGACCAGCGCGTTGTTGGCTACTTCCGCTTGAGTGAATCCCATTTGCTGTGCTTTGGTGCGGTCCACATCCACCTTTACTATGGGTTCATCCAGCGCCTGTTGGATGTGCACGTCGGCCGCTCCGGGAATCTGCCGGATGCGCGACACCATTTCGTTCGCAACCTTGTAATTTCCGGCCATGTCCATCCCCACGAGCTGAATGTCGATGGGCGAGGGCAGCCCGAAGTTCAGAATCTGTCCCACGATGTCCGCAGGCTGAAAGAAGAATTGCGTCCCGGGAAATTGATTGGGCAGTTTTCGCCGCAGATCGCGAAGGTATTCCGGAGACGGCCGGTGCTTCGGATTCAACGACACCAGAATCTCGGCATCCGATGTGCCGATCACGCCGCTGTTGCTGTAGGTCAGGTTGATTCCGCTGTAGGGCATCCCGATGTTGTCCAGGATGGTGTTCACTTCCCTGGGGGGTATCTCTTCCTGAACGGCTGCTTCCACTCGCTGGCAGAGCGCAGCAGTTTCCTCGATCCGCAACCCGGTGGGGGCGCGGAAGTGCAAACGGATTTGGCCAGCGTCAACGTAAGGGAACAAGTCCGACCCGAGCAGCGGAATCAGCGCCAGGCTCGCCAGACAGAATCCAAGAAAAACTGTCCCAAACAGCAGGCGGTTGTGCAGGCTCCACTCCAGCATCATTGCGTAACGTTCGCGGAGCCGGTTGAATCCCTCCTCGAATCTCTGATGGAATCGCCGGAATGCGCCGGGGCCCCGGTGTGGCTCCTTGCTCCTCTTCGCCTCCAGCCGACGTTCGGCCCGGTAAAAATAGAACATCATCGTGGGCACAAGCGTTCGGGAAAGCAGATACGAGGCCAGCATGGCAAAGGCCACAGCTTCCGCGAGCGGCCGGAACAAGAAACCAGGTATTCCTCTTAAGAACATGATGGGAACGAAAACGATGCAGATCGCCAAGGTTGCGACAAGCGCCGGCGTAGCAATTTGGCTGGCGCTGGTCAGAATGGTTTCCCGCAANGCCAGCATGGCAAAGGCCACCGCTTCCGCGAGCGGCCGGAACAAGAAACCGGGAATCCCTCTTAAGAACATGATGGGAACGAAAACAATGCAGATCGCTAAGGTTGCCACAAGCGCGGGCGTGGCAATTTGGCTGGCGCTGGTCAGAATGGTTTCCCGCAACGACCTGCCTTCGGGCAGCAGGCGATTGGTGTTCTCCACTTCGACGGTGGCGTCGTCCACCAAAATTCCGACAGCCAGGGCCAGGCCGCCGAGGGTCATCATGTTGATAGTCTCGCCGAGCGAGGTGAACGCCAACAACGAGGTCAAAATGGCCAGGGGGATGGAGATCGATACCACGAAGGTCATGCGCCAACTGCCAAGGAAAACCAGGATCATGGTCGCCGTGAGAAGAGCGGCGATGGTTGCTTCGTGGAGCACTCCCTTGATGGCCCCGCGANACAAATACGGACTGGTCGGCAGTAGGGTTGACCTTCAGCGCGGAGGGCAGGCCGGCTAGAATTCTGGGCAACTCCGCGCGAACCTTGGAGACAATATCCAGAGTCGATGCCTTTCCGGTCTTGAAGACGCTCAACAGCGCCGAGCGGTGGCCGTCCACGTGCACGATGTTGGTCTGGAACGTGAAACCATCGTGAACATGTGCGACATCGCGAACGTAGACCATGCTGCCGTTCACTACTTTAATGGGCAGATCGTTGAGTTCCGCGGCCTGAACCGGGCTACTGTTGAGTGCCACGTCATATTCTTTCGGCCCCAGTTTGATGGTCCCCTGCGGAAGAATCAGATTCTGCGCGCTCACTGCATTGACGACGTCAGCCCCGGACACGCCCCGTGACAAGAGGGCTTGCGGATCAAGATCCACGCTGACCTGACGTTGCTTGCCCCCGTAAGGGTAAGGAATGGCGGCACCCTCGATATCGGCCAATTGGACGCGCAGAAAATTCACACCTAAGTCGAAGACCTGGCCCTCGGAAAGAGTCGGGCTGCTCAAGCCCAACTGCAAAATGGGCACACTCGAGGCGGTGTAGGCAATGACCAAAGGTGGAGTGGTGCCCGGCGGCATGGATCGGAGCACGGCCTGGGCAATGGCGGTGGATTGCGCCACCGCTCCATTGATGTCCGCATTCTGCTGGAAAAAGATCTTCACCACGCCGATGCCGTAATAGGACTGCGACTCGATATGCTCGATATCATTCACAGTGGTGGTCACGGCACGCTCGTAGGACGTGACCATGCGCCTCTCGATCTCTTCCGGCGCCAAACCCGTGTAGTACCACACCACACTCACGACAGGGATACTGATGTCAGGGAAGATGTCAGTGGCAGTACGCAAGGTGGCGACCACGCTGAGGATAAGGATCAAAAGGGACGCCACAACGAACGTATAGGGACGGTTGAGCGCGAGTCTGACGAGCCACATCATGGCGAGTTTCTCTCACAGAAGGAGCTCCGCATTCCGGCCGCCCTAATGGGAATTGTCGCACTGGCAGGAGGGGCTTCTGTGACAGTAGTCACAAGGGGATGTGACACGGCCTGAGCGCGGTGGGGACGCGGGCCCGCGGGGCGGGAGAGGAAGGCGATGGTGCGCCAGAGAGTATGAGGTGTTTACAGAAGAGGTACTCCCCCTCCCCCCCTGTTTTTGAGAACTGATGATTCTAAAGGGGATGAAGTGGTTTGTTTTGTATCAGTTTACAAGTGTTAAATCTAAAAGGAGTTAGGAGTGCTGGCTTCCTTTCCTGCGTACCCTTTTCCTCCATCGAAGTTTCACATTGCAGTATATAACTGTAAAGTAAAAAATGAAGGAAGAAAAATGGCAGGTTGGGGGAAAGGCACCGCTCCGAAGAGCGCTCCCAACAAAAGCGCGAACGAGGACAATTCGATCCCGGCAAGCTCAACGGACGACAGGTTACAGGAACGGAATGGCGGGGAACGAAATATGTCTTTTGCTGTGAGGGATATGAGGGCGGCAGGGGGATGGGTGAGTTGGCGCAGTCGGGGGGTGGGGTTGGGTAAGTTCTCTCACGGAGAGCCTGCGGCAGCCGGCCGCCATTTCGTATGTCATAGAAAAAATGATAGTTGGTATAGGGATGCACTTATAGAAGGTGGCGCTCCGGTTGCACTTCCCTACCCTGCAGTGCTCTTTCTTCAGTGCTTTGGGCCTTCCATCCAGGTCCCCCGGGGACACCTCGCCGGAGGCAGACATGCAGAACCGCATTGTGATTGTAGGGGCAGCAGGACGTGATTTCCATAACTTTAACATGTGCTATCGAGACGACGCTTGGAACAGAGTAGTGGCATTCACGGCGACGCAGATTCCGGATATCGCAGGAAGGAAGTATCCAGCGGAACTGGCTGGGCCGCGTTATCCCGACGGGATTCCGATTTACCCAGAAGATTTGCTGGAAAGCTTAATTAAGGAGGAGAAAGCAAATCTGGTGGTGTTTTCGTACAGCGACGTTTCGCATGTGCACGTGATGAATCTGGCTTCGCGAGTGCTGGCCGCGGGAGCGGATTTTCTGCTGCTGAGTGCAGAGAGAACGATGTTGAAGGCGAATGTGCCGGTAATTTCGGTGTGCGCGACGCGGACGGGTTGCGGGAAGAGTCCGATATCACGACGAGTGGCCGAACTGTTGAAGGAACAGGGACAAAAGGTCGTGGTAATCCGCCACCCGATGCCTTACGGGGATTTGGTAAAGCAAAAAGTGCAGCGGTTTGCGGAAGTGGCCGACATGGACCGGCAGAAGTGCACGATCGAAGAGCGGGAGGAGTATGAGCCACACGTGAAGAGCGGGACGGTGGTGTATGCGGGGGCGGATTATGCGGCAATTCTGAAGGAGGCAGAAAAAGAAGCGGACGTGATCATCTGGGACGGAGGAAACAATGACACGCCGTTTCTGAAGCCCGACCTGNGAGATCGTGGTGACGGACCCACACCGCGCCGGCCACGAAGTGCTGTACCACCCCGGAGAAGTGAACCTGCTGCGAGCGAGTCTGGTGGTGATCAACAAGGTGGACTCGGCATTTCCGGAGGCGGTGGAGACGGTGCGTCGGAATGTGAAGGAACGGAATCCGCGTGCGACGGTGATCGAAACGGATTCCGTGGTGAAGGTGGAACAGGCGGAACGGCTGCGTGGCGCAAGAGTCCTGGTGATCGAGGACGGGCCGTCGTTGACCCACGGAGAGATGGCGTTTGGCGCGGGCGTGATCGCGGCGCGGCGAGCGGGAGCAACACTGGTGGACCCAAGGCAGTACGCGGTGGGCAGCATTGGAGACACCTTCGCGAGATTTGGGCACGTGGGAGCCTTGCTGCCGGCGATGGGGTACAGCGAAAAACAACTGGCAGAACTGGAAGAGACCATCCGGAAAACCCCGTGCGACTTCGTGCTGATCGCGACACCGATTGATTTGCGGCACGTAATCCCGATTTCGCAGGCCTCGCTGCGGGTGACATACGAAGTGGGCGAACGAGGACCGAGCAAACTAGCGGAGGTGATCCGGGAATTCGTTAATCAACATGCAGGTGGAGAGCTTACAGAAAAGGAGGACACCGGAGTCCTCAGGGGCTAGAACCCATTTGACTAGGGAGCCTTGCACCGGACGCAAAGTTCCGACCCCCTGAGAAAAGCAGTGGAAAAGAAAGGAGACGCTCATGTACCGAGCACGGCAAACCGTTCCATTTCCGAGCGTATATCCATGGCATTTGAAGCCTGCGATGGGCGCGCACAAACGGGACTTCCTCTCGCTGCACGACATCACTATTTCCGAGATGGAAGCGCTGCTAGATCTAGCAGAAGAGGTGAAGGCGCATCCGGAAGCGTTCGTGATTGCGCTCCAAGGAAAAATGGCGGCGCTGATTTTCGAAAAGCCGTCGCTGCGGACGCGCGTGACATTTGAGGTGGGATTTGAGCAGATGGGCGGTCACGCAGTGTACCTGGCGCCGGGAGATGTCGGGCTGGGAAAGAGAGAAAGCGTAAAAGATGTGGCGCACAACCTTTCGCGCTGGGTGGACGTGCTGGTGGTGCGAACGTTCGCGCAGAAACTACTGGAAGAGATGGCGTTTGAGGCGAGCATTCCGATCATCAACGCGCTGACCGACCAGCTGCACCCGTGCCAAGCGATCGCGGACCTGATGACGATTCGCGAGGCAAAGGGCGAGTTGAAGGGTCTACATCTGGTGTACGTGGGGGACGGAAACAACGTGGCGATGGCCCTGGCACATGCCACGGGCAAAGTCGGAATGCATTTTACGATCGTCTGCCCGCCGGGATATGAGCCAATTGCGGATCTTTTGACAGAAGCGCGGGCGGACGCAGAAAGCACAGGCGCGGAGATCGAAGTGGTGCATGACCCGAAGGAAGTGTTGAGCACGGCGGATGCGGTGTACACCGACGTGTGGACGAGCATGGGGCAAGAGAAAGAAAGTGAAGAACGGCGGCGGGTGTTTGCGGGGTACCAGGTGAACGAAACGCTGATGGACCTGGCACCCGCGGAAGCCTTGTTCATGCATTGCCTGCCCGCGCATCGCGGGGAAGAGGTCACCGACCAAGTATTGGACGGATTGCAATCGGTGGCGTTGGAACAGGCAGAAAACCGCCTGCATGCCCACAAGGCCATCCTGCTGGCACTGCTGGCGGGCAGTGACAGCAAGAAAGAAAAGCAGGGACGGCCATGAGACCAATAGCCGTAATTGCGATTGGAGGGAATTCACTGACACGGGCACGTGAACGCGGAACATTCGAAGAACAACAGTCGCATGCGCGGGAAACGTGCCGAGGAATCGCAGCGATTTTGCGGCAGGGGTATCGCGTCGTGCTAACCCACGGGAACGGGCCGCAAGTGGGAGAGGCCTTGCTGCGTTCGGAGCTGGCGCGGGATGTGGTGCCCACACAGCATCTGGATGTCTGCGACGCAGAGACTGAAGGGTCGATCGGATACCTCTTGCAGCAGACGCTCGACAACACGCTGCAGGATGCCGGAATTCCGCAGAAAGTAGTGAGCATCATCACGCAGGTGATCGTGGACGAGAAGGATCCGGCATTCCAAAAGCCGGACAAGCCGATTGGACCGTTCTACAGAAAAGAGGAAGCGGCCGAGCGCGAGGAGCAACTCGGCTGGAAGATGGTGGAAGACTCCGGGCGCGGCTGGCGACGCGTGGTGGCGTCGCCGCACCCGAAGCGGATCTATGAAGTGGAAGCGATCCAGGCGTGCCTGGATGCGGGGTTCGTGGTGATTGCCGCAGGTGGCGGCGGAATTCCCGTGGTCCGGCAGGCGGGGCAGTTGAAAGGAAGCGAGGCAGTGATCGACAAGGACCGCTGCTCCGCGTTGCTGGCCACGGACCTGAAGGCCGAACTGCTGGTGTTTTCTACGGGCGTGACACACGCGTACTTGCACTTCGGAAAAGAGAATGAGAAACCGCTCTTCCATCTGACTTGGGAGGAAGCGCAGACGTACCTGAAACAAGGCGAGTTTGCCGCGGGAAGCATGAGGCCAAAGGTGGAAGCGGCGTTGCAGTTCCTGGAGAGCGGCGGACAGCGAGCGATTATTACGGCGCCAGAGTATATGGCGGCGGCTCTGCGCGGCGGCGCCGGGACGGAGATATTGCCGCGGGTCCGGGCGGACAAGGAGAAGATCGCGGTGTGACCGAAAGCACAGCCAGGAGCGTCAAGCCGGTTGAGCCTAAAGGAGTCGATTGATCGCACGAAAAACGGGCGATCGAGAAGTGTTCCTTAGCGCGCAGACTCTGTTCGGAGCGATGAGGAAATATTGAAGAGGAACTGAAAAGAGAAAAGATCGGATTGTGCGGCAACGTATCAACAATGGCTCGGGAAAGGGAGTGCATGTTCAAAATTAGGGGAGCAAAGTGGATCGCGCCAGGAATCAAGCGATTTGTGATCGAAGCGCCGCGGATCGCCAGGAAACACCAAGCAGGGCAATTCGTGATCTTGCGGTTGGACGAGCACGGAGAACGCATTCCACTGACGATCGAAAGCTCAGACGGCAAAGAAGGGACGATTTCGATTGTGGTCCAGTCAGTGGGGAAAACAACCTACCAACTAAATGCCATGGAAGCGGGCGAAGCGATTCAGGATGTGGTGGGACCGCTAGGGAAACCATCGGTGATTGAGAAATTCGGCACGGTGGTGGTCGTAGGGGGAGGAGTAGGAACGGCCCTCGCTTACCCAACGACGGCGGCACTGAAGCGTGCGGGAAACCGCGTGCTATCGATCGTCGGAGGACGGAACCGGGACCTGGTGATTTTGGAAGAAGAGATGAGAGCCGTGAGCGATGAGTTGTACGTGACTACAGATGACGGAAGTTATGGAGAAAAGGGGCTGGTCACGGACAAATTGCGGCAACTGCTGGAGTCGGAGGCGGAGATTCAGTTGGTGCTGGCGGTAGGACCAATTCCAATGATGAAAGCGGTGGCCGACCTGACGCGAGAAAAAGGGGTTCACACAGTGGTGAGCTTGAACCCGATCATGATCGACGGCACGGGAATGTGCGGCGGGTGCCGCGTACTGGTGGGAGGAAAGAGCCAGTTTGCCTGCGTGCATGGGCCGGAGTTCAACGCGCACGAAGTGGATTTCGAGGTTTTGATGCAAAGAAACCGGATGTACCGGGACGCAGAGGAGCGGGCGCTGGAGGAATATCAGAACCGGTTGCGCGGCGGCAGAGAAAGCGAAGAGCCTTCCGAGTGCCTGGTGGCGGGAGATAAGCAATGAGCGCGGTAAAAGAGCCATCGGCCAACCCGCTCACCTTGAAAGAACGGATGAAATTGCCACACCAGAACATGCCGGAACAAGCCCCGGAGTTGCGGGTGATGAATTTCCAGGAAGTGAACCTGGGATACTCGGAAGAACTGGCAAGGCAAGAGGCGTTGCGGTGCCTGGAATGTGCGAAGGAGACATGCGTGGAGCAATGCCCGGTCGGGGTGAAGGTGAAAGAGTTCGTGAAGTTGATCGTGGAGGGAGATTATCGGGCCGCGGCCGCGAAGGTCCGTGAGGACAACGTGCTGCCGGCGATTACGGGACGCGTCTGCCCGCAAGAGGACCACTGTGAAGGAGCTTGCGTGCTGCACAAAAAAGTGGATTCGCTGGGAATCGGGTATCTGGAGCGGTTTGTGGCGGACTATGAACAGCGCATGGGTACGGCACTACCGCCAAATGCGCCGCCGACGGGCAAGAAGGTGGCGATTGTGGGGAGCGGACCGGCGGGATTGAGCGCAGCGGGAGATCTTGTTCAGAAGGGACACCAAGTACATGTTTTCGAAGCGCTGCATGAAATTGGGGGAGT
>OCOJ01033206.1_pt3 | contig 11801 bp, 12 predicted proteins | sample 1539251 | NCBI WGS metagenome assembly OCOJ01 (sample SAMN01911457, study PRJEB22624) | soil metagenome | biome: Soil | place: Malaysia | collected 2012-04-30 | depth RA_metagenome m
GCCAGGGGCGCGAACAAAAAAAGCAACAACAGCGGCAGCTTCAGGATCGTTCTCATAAGCTTGATCGAGGATGGTTTCGCCCCCTCGCCTCCTCTGCAGACAACACGGCGGCTGTGGCTGTCTGCTGTTTTGGTCCCGAATACTGAAATTGTGGGTTGGGACTTAAATTATAGGGAGGCCAGAGAAGGGGATTCAACGAAAGAGAAGTACAGGGCCAATTTTTAAACCTTGTATTATCTATTGCTTAGGAGGGATTGTGTACCTGTCCGGTCGGACGGACTGCTCCCGTTTCCTGGTTTTTTCGCCTCACGTCCACTTCGGCAGAAACATCCCGGTGTGCCGGACGTGTTCGTCAAATCGTTCGCCGAACTCCTGGGCCAGGAAGCGTTCCTCCTTTCTCGCTTTGGTGTAGAAGTTCGTGATGGCGATGCCCAATGCGATCAAGCCTCGATACTCACCCAATGCCACCGCGGTTCCGGCAAATGCGACCAACATCCCGGTGTAAATTGGATGACGGATATGCCGGTACGGTCCAGAACGGATCAGTTCATGCCCTTCCTTCAAGGTGACCATCGCGCTCCAGTTTTCACCCAGATGCCATCGCGCCCAGATGGCAAACCCGACACCTAGGATCGTGGCTGCGGTGCCAATTTCCCCAACCATTGCTGAGGAAGGCAGAAAGCGCCTCCCCAGCCAACCACTACCCAACGCATCGTGGAACAACAGCACATACGCCGCGGCCATGAAAACAACCTGCACCAGGCGTTCGCCGCGAGGTTCACGCTGCTTCACAGCCTTGAGTTTCCGTGCGGAGACAAACCAATAAAGCAAGAAGACAACCCACACCATTCCTGCTAGGTGTACCCAGTAATAGGGATTCATCGCCACGCTACACATTGTACTCATGTCATAAGCTGTGAAGAGGAATCCGCCGCGCCACGTTTTCTCCGGGCCTGCCGAGTGGTCGCCGCCAATTTGGTGGTTGCCGCGGCGTATTGCGACAGCGAATAATCGGTCTCATGAAAAAGACGCCCGAATCGCAATATCGCCCACAGACGCGCGCCATTCATGCCGGCGAACCCAAGCGCCATGGCGTGAATGCGCCCGTCACTTCCCCAGTTGTGCGCTCCTCCACCTTTTCGTTGAATTCCACTGAAGAGTTGAAGCGCTGGGCCGAGGGCACCAGCAAGGCCTTCATGTACACGCGGGACGGAAATCCCACGCTCGCCACTGCCGAGCGGAAGATCGCCGCGCTCGAAGGCGCAGAGGCTGCGGTCGTGACGTCCGCGGGTATGGCCGCCATTTCGAGCACCCTTCTGAGCGTACTTCAAAAGGGCGACGAACTCATCGCCACCTCGCAAGTCTATGGAGGGGCTTATCGGCTGATGCGCGACATCTTTCCGCGGTTTGGCATCAGCGTGCGCCATGTGGAATCCTCTCTGGAGGGAATCGACAAGCTGGTTTCGCCGCGCAGTAAATGTCTTTACGTGGAGACGCCGACGAATCCAACACTTTATCTCGTGGACCTGCGCAAGGCGGGCGCGTTCGCGAAAAAACACGGCCTCGTCAGCATCGTTGATAACACCTTTGCCACGCCAATTCTTCAAAATCCCATCGAGTACGGCTTCGACATGGTGGTGCACAGCGTCACCAAGGGACTAGCCGGTCATTCAGACTTGCTCGGCGGCGTCGCTGCCGGCAGCGCCGAGCACATTTCCCGCGTGCGCCATATGGTCAAGTATCTCGGCGGAGTGATGGATCCCGAGGTGGCGTTTCTCTTGATGCGCGGCATCAAAACACTCGGCGTGCGCCTCGAACGCCAGTGCGAAAGCGCCATGCGCGTCGCGAAATTCCTTGAAAAGCATCCCAAGGTCGCTTGCGTGCACTATCCCGGACTGAAATCTCACTGCGATCACGAGCTGGCCAAGCGCCAGATGCGCGGCTTCGGTTCGATGCTGGCCTTTGATTTGAAGGGTGGTTTACCTGCCGCGCGCAGATTCGCCGACCGCGTACAACTCTTTCTGCTGGCGGCCAGCCTGGGTGGTGTGGAATCGCTGGTCATTCTGCCGATTTACAGCTCGCACTACCACATGAACAAAGAGGAGCTGGACCGGGCGGGAGTGCAACCCGGCACAGTACGCGTCTCGATTGGTTTGGAAGACGCCCAGGATCTCATCGACGATCTTCAGCAGGCGCTCCGCTAGCGTCTTCGCAATCTGCGGGGAATCAGCCGACAGGCACTTCCGCAGGGGTGCGCCATTCCTCTTTTTCCGGCAGCATCGACCTGACGATATCTTCCAGTTCGTGTTCGCTCTTCACATGATCGGGAAAATTGTGCGCCGAAAGATCAAACGTGGAACCGTATTGGGCGCGCACTCCCTGCAGCTCTTCCTGGAACCGCACGGCAATGCGTTTCGCGTTTAAGGTGTCGGTTTCCGGCAGCACAACTCCGAAAAGATCGTCCGACAGCCGGTAGATGGAGTCGGTGGGCCGCAGCTTCCGCGCCATGGCTTTGGCCGCGTCGCTCAGCGCCGCGCTCTGATCGTTTCCGGTTGCGCGCGCCCCGGCTTTGACTTTAACCAGCACCAGCGAGAGCGTCTTTTCCATGGACTTTGCGCGGCGGAATTCCATGGTCAGACGGTCCCAGAAATGGTTCAGGTCCGGCATAGACTTCAACAAGTCCGTGCTCGCCTGAATCTGCAGGGCAACGTTCCGTTCCAGCTCAGTGAGCAGGTGTTGTTTCAGTTGGGCGAATGTGCGCTGCCGGTCGAACAGATACACAAGAAACAGCAGCGTCAGCGCGCAAAAACCAAAAAACGCCACGCGCATCGTCCACTTGTTCCCTTCCGGGTGTACAAACACCAGCGGATACATGAATACGGCCAGTCCACACGCCAGAATCAGCACGAAAACCGCAGAAAGGATAGTTAGTTGGAGTCCCCGTCGTTCGAGTCGCTCGAGCTCTTCTCGCTTTATTGTTGCCATCTCTCCACCCGCATGCGAGGGAGGCCCGTTCTGTGGGCCGCCTGAGCCCCCGCCATCCTGCCCAGATTCGGCCCTGCGTGCGTTCGTGGCAATAGACCTGGGGTACCTTCTGTGATGAAAGAGATAGGTGGCCGTTCGTTGTCCGCTTCCGTCTCGCGCTCCGCGACATCGGATTGGAATTTTCTCGCCGTCCGCGGGCGGGAGCCAGTGACCCTAGTCTTGCGTGGAATACTCCGTCTGGTCCACAAACTGTGCTACCAATCCCTTCGGTCCGACCGCCCACCCTTTCCCGCTGATGACGGTGACTGCGTTCAGACTGGGCGAGTCGATGTGCATCCAGCGGATCCCGTCGCGGCTGGTCTCGGCTCCATTCGGGCCCACGGCCACGAATCCGGCATCAAATGTGTCCACACTGGAGCGAAATCCCGTGGGCATCTCTTCGGCCAGGTGCCAGGTGTGTCCTTCGTCCGGAGAATACGCTGCGGTTTTCTCTTTTCGGTTCGGCTCGCTGTAGTCGCCGCCCACGACCACGAGCGTGTCTCCGGCGCGCGCGATTGAAAAAATGCCTTGCGAGGCCTTTCCGCTCAGGATTGGTGTTTCGCTCACTGTCCAGGTCTGGCCCAGATCCGGCGAGTGAAACACGCGCGCCGCAGAGCCCCCGGTAACGAAGTACAGTTCCGATTTGTCGTACAACAGAAGGCTCGAGTTGCTCGCCGCAAATGCGCCTTCCTTCGGCAGCGCCGCGGGCATGTGTTCCTGCGGCAGTTCCTTCCAATGCGCACCATCACTCGTGGCAAGCAGCAGGAACTTTCCATCCACGGGGTCACTCAATGCAAAGCAGTGCGATTCATCGGAGCAGACCAGCGCATTCAGAAAAAACGACTTTCGCTTGTCCGTATATTGCATCTTCCAGGTGTTTCCGCTGTCCGTGGATCGGTAGATGCGCGATTGCTCGCCCTCACCACTGGACATAAGGTAGATCGTCTTGCCGTCAAACGTCTGCACACCCCGGAAATCCAGAATTTCCGCGCCGTCAATGTGAACGGGATTCCACGTTTGCCCGCCATCGGTGGACCTCAGGACGGTCCCTTGAGATCCCGTCGCCCAGACGATGGTGCCGCTTCTATGAACCACCGCGGCGACGCCTCGCAGATTGGCATCCACAGCCGTGGGCAGCAATGTCCACCAGGAGTAGGTTGCGGGGGCCATCAGGAAAACGAATAACAATGCGGAGCGCATGGAGGGGGAGTGTATCAGGCTTTCTTGAAACTTACTTCTTAGGAGTGCCGGTCGAAATCACGGCGCGGGCCTCAGGGTGTCTCGGACTCCAGTCTTCCGGCGGAAAAGCCACGCGCCAAAAACTCGGAGAGGCCGTGGAGAATTCCAGTCCAATTTCCGCTTTGCCGGAGCGCACCGGGCCAAGGAAGACTACCTGGCATTCCTGCTCTTCGGTGGTGGTCTTGTGCTGCATGTGAACTTTGCTGCCGCTTGTAAGCCGGGCCTGCAGCGCCACCAGTGCGCCGTGCGCGTTGATCGCGAGCGTCAAAGTCTCTTCTTCAAACGGCTTCCCCTGCGCATCCGTGCCGCGGATTCGCACGCCAACCTGCATCAATACCCGTTGGCTTCTTCGACGAGGACTTGCATGAGGAGTTGAATTCGGAGTTGTACCCATATAGCCCCGTACACTTCCACTATACCTTGCTGAGCGTGCCTGTCGAGCGCGAACCAGGCCGCCCGTATGCAAAGAGGATATGAAGGATTAGAGTAAGCCAAGGTTGCCTGATAAGAAACAGGAACCGCTTGCCTGGCCGGGCTGGCGCCCTTCACTTCCGCTGGTCGATGGGCACATAGGGCCGCGTGTCGTGGCCCAGATAGATTTGGCGCGGCCGGGCGATCTTCTGTTCTGGATCCAGCAGCATTTCTTCCCATTGCGCCACCCAGCCGGACATGCGCGGAATCGCGAACAACACCGGGAACATCGTCATGGGGAAACCCATGGATTGGTAAATCAGCCCGGTGTAGAAGTCCACGTTAGGATACAGCTTGCGCTTCACGAAATATTCGTCTTCGAGGGCGATGCGTTCGCACTCCAGGGCGATCTCCAGCAGCGGGTTCTTGCCCATGAGCTCGAAGACTTCATACGCGATCTGCTTGATAATCCTGGCGCGCGGGTCGTAGTTCTTGTAAATGCGGTGGCCGAAGCCCATCAGCTTGGTCTCTCCGGCCTTCACGCGCTTAATGAACTCCGGAACCTTCTGCACCGACCCGATTTCCATCAGCATACGCAGCGCTTCTTCGTTTGCGCCGCCATGTAGCATCCCGTACAGCGCCGCGACCGCAGCCGCCGCGGCCGAAAACGGATCGACCTGCGAGCTGCCAACCCCACGGATGGTGTTTGCGGAGCAGTTCTGCTCGTGATCCGCGTGCAGGATGAACAGTACATCCAATGCGCGCTCCAACGTGGGGTTCGGCCGGTACCGCGTCTCGCTGGTGCGGAACAGCATGTTCAGGAAGTTCCCCGTGTAGCTCAGCTCATTGTCCGGATAAACGTACGGCATGCCCAAGGTGTGCCGGTAGGCAAACGCCGCGAGGGTCGGCATCTTGCCCACCAGCCGGTAGGTCTGCTTCTTCCGCGATTCCGGATCAAAGATGTGCTTGGCATCCGGATAAAACGTGGAGAGCGCCGCGATCGTGGAAATCAGCATCCCCATGGGGTGCGCGTCGTAGTGGAAGCCGTCCAGGAATTTCTTGATGCTCTCGTGGATAAAGGTGTGGTGGGTGATGTGGTGGTNGCCAGTCCCGGAGTTGGACCGCATTGGGCAGTTCGCCGAAGAGCAGAAGATAAGCCGTCTCAAGATACGTCGATTTCTCTGCCAGTTCTTCAATGGGATAGCCGCGGTAGCGGAGGATGCCCTTGTCGCCGTCAATGTAGGTGATGCGGCTGATGCAGGACGCCGTGTTGCTGAACGACGGATCGTAACTCATCATCCCGAAGTCGGAGGCATCCACCTTAATCTGCCGCAGGTCGCTGGCGCGAATGGTGTCGTGGGTGATGGGGATCTCATAAGATTTTCCGGTGCGGTTGTCGGTCACCGTCAAGGTATCGCGGCGTGGTGAAGTAGCGTCCGTAGTTCTGGATTGTGTCGTCGGGGAAGCAGAGTCCATAGGACTTACCTCAATTGGGCGGCTCGGAGCGAAGCCGCACAAACGCTTACCACTTTACACTAAAGCTTCCTGCGGGGGAAACCGGCCTCGGCGGGTTTGGGGAAAGGGAGGAAGCGCTGTGGTGGGAGTTAAGAGGCTGCTGGCCAAGGAGATAGGCGCGGTTGGGAGCCGGAATAATAGACCTCTTGACAATAGTCGTTATAACAGCTATTATAGGTCCTGCAAAATCACTCAGGAGGCCGTCATGATTGCCATCCGCAAGAGCAACGATCGGGGCCACGCCGACCACGGCTGGCTCAACAGCCGCTTCACCTTTTCCTTTGCCGATTACTACGACCCGGAGCACATCCACTTCCGCACGCTCCGCGTCATGAACGACGACCGGATAGCCGGAGGCGGTGGCTTCCCGACCCATCCGCATCGCGACATGGAGATCGTCACCTACGTGCTCGAGGGGGCGCTCGCGCACAAGGACAGCATGGGAAATGGCTCTGTCATCCGGCCGGGCGACGTGCAGTACATGAGCGCGGGAACGGGTGTGACGCACAGCGAGTTCAACGCTTCGGATACGGAGCCGACGCATCTGTATCAGATCTGGATGTTCCCGGATAAGAAGAACTACACACCGACGTATGACCAGAAGCATTTCTCCGAGGCGGACAAGCGCGGCAAGCTGCGCTTGGTCGTTTCGCCGGATGGGCGCGACGGTTCGGTGAAGATCCGTCAGGACAACGAGCTTTACGCGACGGTTCTGGCGCGCGGCGAAAGCGTGAAGCACGCGCTCAAGCCAGAGCGTCACGCCTATGTTCAGGTGACGCGCGGAAGTATCACCCTGAACGGACAAACGCTGGAAACCGGCGATGGCGCGGCGATTTCCGGTGAGAAATCGCTAGAGCTTTCCGGAGTAAAGGACGCGGAAGTGCTGTTGTTTGATCTGGCGTAAGAAGCGGGAAGATGCGCGGCGAAAGTGGAAAGGGGCGGGAGTTCTCCCGCCCCTTTTTGATTGTGGTGGATATGCGAAGTGGCTGGTTGACGTCGCCGATCAGGCCTTGCGAGGTGTCGGCTGCGAGGTCCACGTGCCGGCAGCGCAGAGCAGGCCGACGACGATGGCACCGAGCAGCATAAAGAGTCCCGTAGAGAGAGCTTGTGGCTTGGCAGTCATCAAATAGACGATGCCGAGCGCGAGAAGCAAGCGGACGCGCACGAGCGTTGCGACCATGGGATCTTTCATGCGCGCCAGGGCAGCCTCGGAGAGTGGCGCGCTTCCTTCCGGGATTGCAGCGCGAATCGTGCGCACACGAGGCAGTATAAAGACGAATCCAAGGCCCAGCGCGAAAACGATGGCGAGCAACGCCGCGGAGATCCAGCCCTGCTTCATGCTGCCGGTCACGGAAGCGAGGTAGCCGCCGGTAATGATCAGGAGCAGCAGACCCGGTCCGGAAATAGGCATCGAAAGTTTGTAAATGCGCAGCCATGCGCGCGCTTGATCGGACGTGGCCGCGCGGCGAAGCAACGAAGTGGCGGTCCATTCGAGGCCGTAGCCGACGAACAGGCCGACCATCCCCACAAAATGAAGAAACAGTCCAATCGCGTAAAGGGTCATAGCGACGCTAGTTTACAGCGGACCGCGTAGCGCTGATGCAATGAATTTTCGTGAGCCATTTTTGCGCAGCTAGCATTTTGGCACCGCTGCGCACCGCGTTTAGCCGCGGGTGCGCTGGAACTCGCGCATGTAGCTGACGAGGGCCTCGACGGCGTCGAGGCCGACGGCGTTGTAGAGCGAAATGCGCATGCCGCCCACGGAGCGGTGACCGGGGGTGCCAACCAAATTTGCGGCCGCGGCACCTTTGGCGAATTCCTTTTCGATGGCCTCATCGCCGCCGGCAATGCGGAACACCACGTTCATCAGGGAACGCGACGATTTTTCCACCGGGCAGCGGTAGAACCCGTTGCTCGTGTCGATGGTGTCGTAAAGCAGCTTGGCCTTCGCTTCATTGCGTTTCTGGACGCCCGCGAGCCCGCCTTCGCTTTCCATCCATTCGGTGACCAGGCCGAGGGTGTACACGGCGAAGGTCGGCGGCGTGTGGTACAGCGACTTCTCCTTAATGTGCGTGCGGTATTGCAGCAACGTAGGCAGATTTTTGTCGGCGCGCTCGGCAAGATCTTTGCGCACGATGACAACAGTGACGCCGCTGGGGCCGAGGTTTTTCTGGGCGCCAGCGAAAACCAGGCCGAATTTTGAGACGTCGATGGGGCGCGAAGCGATGTCAGAGGACATGTCTGCGACAAGCGGCGCTGCGCTTGGCGGCAGCGCGTGGTACTGCGTGCCTTCGATGGTGTTGTTGGTGCAGAGGTAGGTGTAGGACGCATCAGGCGAGTGCTTGATCTCGTCGGCGCGCGGGACGCGAACGAATTTCTCCGTTTCGGTGCTGGCGGCAATATTGTGCGGGACGCCTTTTTTCAGTTCGCCGATGGCCTTGGCGGTCCAGGCGCCGGTGTGCAGCACGTCTACGGGCTTACCGGGCAGGGCGAGGTTCATGGGAACCATGGAGAACTGCAAGCTGCCACCGCCCTGGAGAAAAATGATGGCGTAGTCTTCGGGGATCGCGAGGAGCGTGCGCAGGTTCTGCTCGGCCGCATGGTTGATGGCCTCGAATTCCGGAGAGCGGTGTGAGAGTTCCATCACGGACATGCCGGTGCCGGCGTAATCGAGCAGTTCTTCACGGATGCGTTCGAGGACCGGCAGCGGAAGAGCTGCGGGTCCGGCGTTGAAATTGAAGGCGCGCTTCACATCTCGCGCAGAAGCAATCGTGCTCACGTTTTCGTAAGACCTTTCGAGGATATTTGCNGGTGCGTCCTGAGCGGGTAAACCGGCCCCTCCCGAAATACACTCGGGGTGAAGGAGTGGACCGCCCCATAGAATAACAGAAGTTAAGAGAGGGCGTGTTTTGGGGCGGAAGAGCAACGCCGCGAAGCAGTTCCCGAAACCTGGGGTCATTGCGGAAGCTGACGCCCCGACCCTCTAAAGATGAGGAAGAGGGATTCCTCGCCCGCCGCGGCGGGCTCGGGGTGACGCATAGCGGGAGATGACGAGTAGTAATTTTTCTGTAACCCGTGCGTGGTGGAAGGGGCGTAGAATGCGCGATACGAGGAGGAGCCATGCTGCAACAGGTGAATCCGACGGAATCTCAGGGGATGGAGCTGACGTGTCAGGCGGTCTCACCGATGGATGATGTTTGTACCGCCCGGGCGAGTTATTACTGCGACATTTGCGGGCGCTGGTTCTGCGCGGAGCATGCGGAGGACGAAGCGTGGCACGTGTGCGAGCTCGCGCCGGGAGATGAGGGTGGGGAAGGATAAGGAGCATCCTCTCACAGGGACCAAAGACAATGTGTGAGAAGTGTGGAAAGCGGCACGCAGAGGTCTAACCTGTGCCCTCCCTCCGTTTCAAATCTCTGTGATTCTTCGCGAAATTTTTCTATGCCTAATAGAACCAAGGGTCCCGCTGCCAAAGTGGCAGCAGCGCCGGAATATGCAGAGCCTGATTGTGCAACGGCCGATTGGATTGGATAGGGCCAGCAGCGCGGGAAACAAGAGGGAAAATGTCGAATGAGGTGACTGCCATGAAATGCAAGGGACTGTTCCTTACGGGACTCGTGCTGGCGGCAATCTGTTTCGCACCTATCTCCGCGGCGCAGGCCTTCAAGGCCGTGCAACTTCCGGCACCGCAGACCGACGGTGGGCGCCCGCTGATGCAGGTGCTCAAGGAGCGGAAATCGACGCGCGAGTTCGGCCCGGGCTCGCTTTCGCCGCAAACGCTATCGAACCTGCTGTGGGCGGCGTTCGGAATCAACCGGCCGGACGGGCGGCGAACGGCGCCTTCGGCGATGAACTGGCAGGAAGTGAGCATTTATGTGGCGACTGCCGAAGGCATGTACATCTACGACGCGAAGGCCAACGCGTTGAATCCTGTGGTTGCCGGCGACTTTCGAGGCACTACTGGGACACAGGCGTTTGTGAAGGATGCGGCTGTGAACCTGGTTTATGTCTCGGATCTTTCGAAGACGGGCGGGGCGGATTCCTCTGATGCGGAGATGTACACCGCTGCGGACGTGGGATTCATCGCGCAAAACGTTTATCTGTACTGCGCCTCGGAGGGGCTTGCGACAGTGGTGCGGGGGAGCATCGATAAGGCTGCGCTGGCGAAGACGCTGAATCTGCAAAAGGGGCAGAAAATCATACTGGCGCAATCGGTGGGGTTTCCGAAGAAATAGGGGAAAGCAAGCACTTAGAATCGTGGTTATGCCAATGAGTCGGGTATGGCAGAGAGCAAGCCACGATCCCTCCGCTCCGGTCCGCATGACAAAAGACAGAAAGTAGAAAATGAGGCGGCACGTGAGTTGGCCCTCGTCTTGCACGTGATGTTTGGGGCCGTCAGCGAGTGCGCCCGTTCCGGCGCCGAGCGAGTGTATCGGTTACGAACAGGATCGGATGAATGGCGACAGAAACTCGGTGAACGAGCAGGTGCCGGAGCCGCGAACAGCGGTGATGATTCTGGTGGAGACGTCGTGGGAAGACCAAAGTGGAACACTGCAGAAAACTAGGGCGCGAATGGAAAACCGGTCCCCGGGAGGAGCGTGTATCCGGTTGCGAAAGCCGATTCATGTTGGAGCAAAACTGCAGGTGCAATGGCGATGGGAGCAGTTCACGGGAACGGTACGGTACTGCCGGAGTGATGGGAGAGATTTTCTGGTAGGGATCCAGCGCGACACGGTAGAGAAGCCAATTACGAAGAAAGAAGCGGCGAGGGAGGTTTCTCCGAAGGAGAGCGAGAAAAAGAGCGAGCGAGATATAGCGGCTCTGTTACGGAATGGCACAGAGAAGCTGCAAGAAAGCCGGATGCGGGAGTCAGCCGAGACGAAACAGACGGAGAAGAATGTGCCAAAAGTGCAAGTTGCCGGCGGCGCGGCAGACATTTCGTTGGCTGCTGGAATCCGGACAAAGGTCAGTGAGCCCAATCCGCCAGTAGCGAGGGCGCGAGAGAGTGTGGTTCTGAGAGGAACAGAACAAGGCAAACAGAGACACCAGGGGAGTGAAGCAGGTAAGGAAAGGAAACATATGCGACGCAAATGGTTCGAGTTGGGACACAACGAGGAAAATCAGGAAGATGGCAGCCCGAACGTTACTGGAACGGGCAACGCAGAACCGGTGAATCAGACCGCAAGCGGCGCGGGGAAAAAGGCGGTGGAAGCCCATGCGAACGCCAGTGGAGGCGCGACCGTGGACCTTCTATCGATGGCGGACATTTATCAAACGACGGGGATCCTGAATCCGCGGAAGGGCTACAGCATCCTCAAGGTAGTGGAGATGTTGAGAAGCGAGCACCTGCGNGGGCTTGTCAAAAGAGATGAAGCGAGCGTCGGTGCTGGTGGCGCTGGACGCGGCGGGAATTTCTGTCGACGAAGTGACGCAGGATGCCCGTGCGCGGATGGCGGCAATCGATTCCTACGAGGCTGACCAACGGAAGCAATTTGAAGCGCACCTGGCGCGGAAGGCGGAAGAAAACCAGCAGATCATGGCGGAATTAGAGCGCGTCAAGGCGAGCTATTCGGAGCGGCTGCGGCGGAACCTGGAAGGCGTGGCGAGAGAGA